>Ga0070741_10000879_pt1 | contig 99900 bp, 110 predicted proteins | sample Coa_R1_4_FD_66440 | JGI IMG/M metagenome (GOLD analysis project Ga0070741, IMG submission 66440) | Surface soil microbial communities from Centralia Pennsylvania, which are recovering from an underground coalmine fire - Coalmine... | ecosystem: Environmental > Terrestrial > Soil > Unclassified... | reverse complement strand
ACGGATTCAGCCTCGGGTATTCAATGCGCGGCAAGGTCCAGCGCGCTCTCGGCAACTCTGCCGCCGCCCAGAGAGATTTCCACTCCGCTATTGACCTCAGCCATTCAGATCAATAGGCCGATTTTTAAATTCCGGCGATCCTCAATGCGGCTGAACCGGTATATGACTCGACTGACAGGAAAGAACAAATTCCGATTAAGGCAACACTAAGAATCGCTAAAGAAAGGCTTAGACCAGAAGCAGGCGACAGCCGCCAATTGAGAACAGGCGTCGATTCGCGGCAATCATATGTCGTGAACACGATCACGATTTTCCCACCAGTGTACCTGCCTGACCAGCAATCTTTGGTTACCCCAATTCCTGATTCAATTGATACTTGTTGAGGTCGCGACGACGAGGAAGCGCTCAGGTATTGGCAAAGCTTCAACGAGTGCAGTTCGCTCAACAAAGTCCTCTCTGAACAACATCAGACGGGCTCCTTCCCAATCCACCCAAACAAAACGCCCGTCTTCTGAAAAGGAACTCACTGAGACAATAGAATCGACGGGAATCATCTGGAGGCACCGCCGATCATCGCTCTCCCGAACCGACAGTGTGGCCTTATGAAAACAATAACGACGGCCTATCAACATATTACTTTCTTAAATATAAGTAGGCTCTGATGTGTAAATATCTCTCCTCAGCCTTATACTAGCTTTGATTCTGTCGGGCAATTTTCAACTCCGCCGGCTTCCTCTCTCGAAGGCAAGCGCAGGCTGCACGTCGCCCGTCCCGCACTTGACAGCTGAACACCGCTGCTCTGAAAACAGGTCCAGACACATCCATCTCAAACAAAACCATTCCGAAGGACTGTTACGCTACTCCGGTCCGGCTGATCGCCACCGCTCACATGAACACCGGATCCAAACGGTCTTGCAGTTAGGGCCCCTTATGCGCGAGCGGCGGTCCCGGAGATAAGCGAGCTGCTGATCGAAAAGCACGCCAGATGGCGCTGTTATATGCCTACGGAGATCGTCCGGCTGTTGGAGAACGCGGGACTGCACGTAATCGGAACCTATAAAGGTCTGTCGAAAACTCTTTACGCAGCAGATGGCCCAGACGTGGGCGGGCGATTGGGAATTATTGCGGTGCGGGACTAACGTGTGCAGTCGTATGTCCGTCAACGGCTCGGAATTGAGACCCGTGTGCTTACCTCATTGGGCCGGATAAGCACTTTTAGTTCAGCAGTGCATCCGTGCCGATCACGGCACCGCGACTGCGCTACCGCGTCGCTTGCCCTCCCTTCATCTTGACGCTGTCGTCGAAGGGTAACTCGATACTGACTGTTTTTCCGGGTTTCAGTTCAATGGGTGCGGGTGTGCCCGGAGTCTTGCTGTAGAGTCCCAAAGATGAACCTTCGGGTGGCGGCGATTGAGCGTCCCACTGGCCGCTGGGATCGTATGCTGCACTCACGTAAGCGGGCGTCTTTGTCACGTCATTGAACGTCACAACCCCGTCCTTGGACGATGTGGGCTGAATTGCGGCAGGCGTAACGCCTTGGCCTTTCACAAAATCCGGCGAATCCCACACGACAACATAGATCTTATGTTTCTGATCAACGGTACCCGAGCCTGAATAGCGAACCTGCACTTCGATCTTAGAGGGCACGGTGGTGGTTTGCGGTAACCCTGTTCCAGCCGTGCTGAATAGAAGTGCCAGAACGGCACCGGAGACGGCGATGCGGTGTTTCATGCGACCCTCCTACAAGGTTGAAATGAGAACGAGCATATCACTTATTCAATGCGGCTGGAGGCCACCACGGAACGGGTACACGTGGGGTGAGGCAGGATGAGTGTCAGGGAACGTCAGTTCATAGACCGGAATTGATGCCAGTACCAAAGCTCTTGCATATCGGTCCGCTTTGCGCTATAAAGTACCAATGAAGCCTGCCCGGTATCTCGTTGCCACAACGGAACTCCTCCTGATCGTTTCTGCCGTGCTGTTTATGGCGGCGCTCTTCGTGCGTAACTTGCAGCCGCTGCGATACGAACCGGCTCACACCGCTCAGGCGATTGTTATGTGGTACGCAGCACGTCCACACACAGGTCTGTGGGTGCTGCTCATCGCTCTTCCGCTGGCGGTCTTAATTACGGGAAGCATGGTTCTCTGGAGCAGATGGACAAACGGATCTGAACTTCGGCAGGCGCTGCGACATACAGCCGCAATTCTCGCTCCGCACATCGCGACCCTGCTGGTGGCCGGAGCGACATTGATAGCCGCAGGATCCTGGCGATTGTCGCTGTTCATGTATTAACCGATTAACCCGCGTCTCGCGAATGCCGCTGGATCTCGGCAGATGCGTGCTGTCCGCACCGAGTGAGCGAGGACGAGCGACGGGAGCGAAGCGGACGAGTCGGTGTCGCGAGGACGAATCGAACGGGCTTGGAATGGAAGCCGATTGAGTCACGGGTACAGATCTGCCACTTCCCGGAATCTTGATCGCACTGCCGGGATAGCATACGAGGAGCAGATCATGCGCATTGCTGCTTTCGCATTTCTAGCTTTGATGTCCGTGCAATTTGGTAGGCCGCAAGATCTCGGGCGAATTTACGTGTATGCCGAGCGGGAAACGGCTGCACGTTCTTGGCGTCCCATCTCCTGTGATGGCGCGGTGGTTGCGAAGATCAAGCGCGGCACATTCTTCGCTGTCAATGTGAAACCGGGCCGCCATGTCCTAAGTTACGGGAACGGGGTACCGGCATTCGTTGATGTGGCAACCGGTCAGGAAACATTCCTGCGCCTCGATTATCAGGTCGAGATCGGCGAACCTGCAACTCAGGTGCTGAGTAAGATCAACCCGGATCTGGCCCGTAAGGAAATGCGCTTCGTCATCTACATCGATGCCAAGGCAGCGCGATCTCTGGCCTTGTTCCTAAGACCGACCCGCGCCGTTTGCCGGAACTGCATTTGAAGACCCGCGATAGTTCCCAATGAAATCAGCACTCGCTGAGTGTGTCGGGATGTGGCCATTTCTTTGCAACGCGGAGCTTGCGCTGCGGCCTGAATTGAAGGAGCAATTGGATGGGACAGCAATCCAAACACGAACCGGCGGAGGCGACAATGCGCCGGATAAACCACCTCTGGCTCGACGGAAATGTGGAAGCCCTCGCGCCGATGGTGCACCCAGAGATTGTGATGGTGTTCCCTCACTTCGTCGGGCGCATACACAGATGGGAAGAGTTTCTTGCCGGGTTCCGGGATTTCTGCCACAACGCCAAAATCCATGAGTTTCGCGATTATGATCATCAGGTCGATGCTGCGGGTGATACGTCGGTGGTCACGTTCCGATATGAGATGGTTTACGAGCGTGCCGGTGAGCGGTACCGTGCAGCCGGTCGGAAGTTGTTGGTATTCCAGAGCCAGGGCGGTGAATGCGTTGCCGTCTGGCGGGTAATGCTCGATACGGAGGAGCAGGCCGCCTAACTTTCGCTTTAATAAAATTCGGGAAGGCGGTAGTTTGTGGCGCGGGATCTTTGGGCAGAACATTTCCGATCATCGGGCCGTCGTCATACGAATTTTATTCACGGATCTTGATGGGGCATTCACGTTTCCGGGAGACCGCGAGAATTTCGGGCTGGCCCGAAACAAAACAAGGCAGTGTAGCCAACGCGGTTACCGCTTGCCGCCAAATCTCAGCCAAGGCAGACCGTTTCGACATGCCAGCCGCTACACGTCAGGAACTGGACGCCAGATTACTTGCACTGAAGCAGCGGATAGTCCAATTCGGCGTAGACGTTTAAGGCATCTGGGCAAATCTGATCGCTACTCCGCCCGACTCATTTTGATATAGAATCCGGCGATATAGGATACAACTATGCCCACCTACATTGCAATTGCTCAAATGGACGACGCAAGGGTTTTAGAATGTAAAGCAGAGTCCGTCACGGCTATACGCTGCCCGCGAGGGATTTGAGGCCGCAGGCGTCAAAATGAAGGACTTCTATATGGTCACGGGCAAGCACGACATGATCGCGGTCATAGAAGCGCCGGATGATGTAGCCTTAGCCAAAGCTCTTCTCAGCACCGCAACCCAGGGGAGTGTGACAACCGAAACCTGCCGAGCGTTCACGGAGAGTGAATACCGGCACATTATCGGCGCGCTGGCTTGAAGCCCACGGCTGCCGGGCCATTGACGTAAGGCCGTGATCCGGGTTTGTGTCGGCCTATTCCGCTGTACGCGAAGCGACCGAATAGCGACGCATTGGCTTCGCGAACAGGAGCGAACGAGATGCCGGTTCGGGCTATACTGTTTCGGTCATGAGCCGAAAGGCGCACACGCGCAACTTTCCGGTTCTGTTCGTCATCGCCGCTTTGACGTTCTTGACCACCAAGCCCGCTGAGGCTTCTCCGATTTTGATAACTGGCAGGTTTGCAGGAGCATCGACAACGAACAGCCCGATACAGGGCGGCTCGTTTTCCCTTGCCTTTGATGCAACCGGTTTGCCGGTGAGTCCCACCGGCATATTCATCTATAGCTGGGAGCTTGTGTTCCGCAGTGCTACGGGAGCCGTCGTTGCCGATCTGGATGCCCTGCAACGGTACAGCTTCGGGACGATTCAACCATTTACCGGAAGCACTGCCGGCGATGAGCTTAAAGTAGGTAACTCGTCCAGTCAAAACTATCTGTTCCTGCTTCTCCCGGCAGGGTTCACCGGAACCGGAAATGTAATCCCGTCTAGCTCCTATTCCTACGCCATCGCGAACGGCTCGAATCCAGTCCCCGTGAGTGCGGGAGCAGTTGCACCGGAACCCGGTACTACAGTATGTCCTCTGGTGGGATTGGCCGTGCTCGGCGTTCTCGCGCTGAAAGGTAATCCGGCAAACCAGCGTGAAGGTCGATCAGGCCGAACCCGCGATAAATAGCAAGGGCTTCGTTTCGTAACTGCCGATTACATGGCTCAGGCCATGAACTCGATGCCGATGAGATGACTCTGAACAATTCAGCGGAACGGCACTCGACCCGCGCTCCGCGCACACTATGGCCATTCCCAGTCTAGCCCAGCGTTTTCTCTGGTTCGTAGTATTCCTGAGCGTGGAGGTACGCAACCATTTCCGCGTGAGCGTGTCGGTTAGTCAACGGTCAAATTCCGCTGCACGGCTCGAAGTTTACTAAGAGGCAGCGAACTGGGGCCATCCTGGCCCTCCGTAAGGGTTACCTCCAAGACTTACGGAGGACCCGCCACGCATGAAACTCGATGTCTTGATCTGGTGCATGACATGTTTCCCCGAGAAATTTGCCCCTTGCAGCCAGCGGTTGCTGCGCATCGCCAGCCAAACCATCTCCACGCACACCAGGACAGTATCCGAAATCATCCACCAAATTGCTGACCCGAAGCGTAAACCGAATGCGAAGGAGTTTGCTGCTCTGCGAAACGACATGAGGGACGCATTCTTAAACGCGCAAGCAAGCGGCTTGGGCTGAATCCAGAACCACATCCAGAAGCACGGTTGTTAGAAGGTACATACATGCGTGGAGGGGCAGTGTTCATAAGCCATTCCATTTGCAATGATCCCCTCGCTGATTGGACCGCCGAACTCGCAAACCATGCGGTTTTCGCTGCATAGTCCATTTCCACAATCGGGCTGCATGAGCTTACGCCCAAATCCGTGTGGCAGGAAATAGCTCAATTGAAGGCCCGCCACTTGATCGGCGAGGTCTTTGAAAGTTCGCTGTGCATTTGCATCAGGTGCGTGTTCGGCGAGTCTTTCAAGTCGGCGGATAAAGTCATTCACGGTGTTGCCGTCAAAAAAGGGACCTCGCCATCTGGAACGTCCGTTATGCACGCGCATGATTGCCGCGTACCCTGTGATGACTCGCAGATCCTCTTCCTGGTCCGCGAGTGTGTACGTCGATAACTCATTCGAATGTGAGCACTCAGCACGAGTTTCACGAGAATACTGTTCTATAGTCAATCTATCGGCTATTAGCTTGCTTCACAAAAGACGAACTATGGGCGAACCGGTTTTTTTGACTCTCGATTTCTTGTCCTTGAGGACACGCGCAGTCTGCGGAGAGATTGGCTCCGTCAGCGTGATCCAGTAAATTCTGAATCTGCGGAACACTACCAGTCAATGCATCGATGCCGATGAGTTTCAGGAAAGGAAATGAAATCGGCAAACGGATTGCCAGTAGCCCCGGCGCAATCTGCCTGCCCGAAGAAACCATGAAGAAACTGAGTATTGGGTTTGCAGTCGTGTGCTCACTGATCTCGTTGAGCGCTTCTGCACAGCAAAAGAAGATTCAACCGGGATCAAAGATCTACATCGAAGCCGCCGATGGCTTTGACACGTATTTGGCTGCTGCACTCGAAAAGAAGAAGGTCCCGTTAACCATCGTGGACACAAAAGACAAAGCCGATTACGACCTGTCGGGCGTTTCCGATCACCAGAGACCAGGATGGGCCAAGGTCGCGTTAATGGGCCAAATCCATTCAGACGACCAAGCCAGTGTCAAGCTGGTGGACCTCAAGAGTGGGGAGGTTGTGTTCGCCTATGCCGTCAACAAAAAGAACACCCTGCATGGAAGGCAGACAGCGGCAGAAGCTTGCGCGAAGCATTTGAAGGAGGCGATGGATCTTAAGAATTAAACATCCAGAATGGCCGGACGACAGTTCCGGCCTTACATCTCCGAAGCGCCTAAAGACGCGGCCCGATTACAAACCGACCCTAACCCCCGGCTGATCGGGATCGCCGTCCCGCTCTTTCCACCCACTGCACTCTAGGACCGGAAGTCGCGGACATTTTGGGAAATGAGAGTCGTGCTCCGACAGCGAACAACGATAGAAAACTGAGCCTCTGTCGGAACGCACCAGCTTGCAGTGAACGCACGTTGCACACAGACCTACGCGGCTCGACTCGATTGCTGGATGCGAGTCTTTCATTGAGCGCCACTCAGTTTCTCCAAACTCTTGTCGAGGCCCTCGATCCTCTCCTGCAACGCCGCCAGCTTTGTCTGCTCGTTTTGAAGTTGACCCGAGGCTTCGCCCTCTGCTGTCTGGCACGATTGCGCTTCCGCAGCTTGAGTATCGAGGATGCCCTTCAGTTCCGTCAGCCTGGGCTGGATCTCCTTCGTTTGACTGTCCTGAAGGGTGCCCGAGTCTAAAACCGTTTGTAGTCTTTGAACTTCCATCGTCGTATGCTGTCGATTTGCCTCGGCTCCTACACACTTGCTGTGCGTGGTATCGAGGCGCTGTGTTGCACGAGCGACCGCCGCGTCCTGGATCTGCAATTGGGAAAGCGCGATCTGCACACGTTGCGATGCGACCGTCATGGCCTGAATAGCTGCACGCAGTTGGCGCACTTCTACGAGCAGCGACTCCAGCGTATCGTGATCGTTTGCTGCGGGCTGCTGGCAAAATCCGACTGATGTCACGAACAATGTTAAAGCAAGAGGAATAGTTTTCATTTGCTCTCCAGAATCGCATTTTCTTGCGAACCGGAATGATCCGCAACGGATGTTGTGACGCAGCAATTCCGGGAAAAGCGTCGCTGAGTTCGGGCAACGCCATCGAGCGGGAGACTGAGCGACTACCGAGCTTCTCTCAGGACTTCGCCCGCTTCAATTTCCGACCGGGCAGAACTCAAAGCTGCTTTGGCTCGTCTCATCAGCTTGCGTTGCGTATCTTTACTCCGTGATTTCGACAGATCTCCGAGGCGACGGTCGGCCACATATAGCCAGCCGAGGGAAGTCAATTCGACACGGGTTTCACGAGAATACTGTTCCATGCTCAATCCATCGTCCGTTTGCTTGCTTCGGAAGAGACGAATGATCGGCGAAAAGGATTTTTCTGATGCGTAATTCGCTCATTCCCAGAACAGGCAGACACCCCGTCACCTAGGGATCGGTTCCGCCAGCGTAGACCCCAATCTGCGAGACGATATGAACATGCAGGAACCCCCCGAAATCTGCCCGATCTGCGGCCAAGCATCAACCTTGCATCCAAAACTTTTGCTCATCGACGAAGCCTGGGTTCCGGCACCGGGCAAGGACGCGAGGCTTAAGTATGTCGCGGATCTCAGGGTTGACGATGTGCAGCCCCAAAACCTACGGGAACCTCCATTAGAGCAATTCATAAACGGCTATTATTGTGATCGCTGCAAGAAGGGCTTTGTATCGGAGAAAGGTCTCAAAGAAGACCGTCGCCGATATAAGTAGCGGGCGGCATGGCTCCGCTCATCGAATGTCGCGTCACTTTCCTCCCGGCCAGCGCGGGAGGACGCAGGAATCCGTTTCGGTCAGGCGCGTTGTGCGGTAATCAGTATCGGCCTCTTCTGGTAATCGGTGATCCAGCGCAGAGACACGCACTCAGAGATGGGAACCAGCTAACGGAGGAATACTTGGGCGTTGCCTTTCACGAGGGACCCACGGTCGTAACACCGGGTGAGGAAATAGAGGCCACTTTGTGCCTGATCTTTTATCCGCATCCTGCCTACGACAAGCTGCAACCGGGCGTGACGTTCACCGTGCGACAGGGCGTTCACATCGTTGGTTTTGGAGTAGTTCAAAGATGGTTGGTTTGAAGCTGCGTGCGATGTCATCGAACACGGGGAGCAGTTGTCCTTTGGAGCTTTCTTCGAAGCTCTTTTGGGCGCTGGCCGTATTCGCTATCGCGACGCGGGCCGCTTGTTGATGGGGTGGCCGCGTCAAAGCTCGCGAATTAGAAAAGTGGGCAAGCTGGCTATTCCGCCCCGGCGAATTGCACTTGCCCGATATCGCCATTTATTATCAGGATGGCACCAGGGATAGTTGCACTGTGTCTGACGGCACTCCAGGTCAAGTCGTAATCGGTCGCGAGGAATTCGAGCATGTTGTCATTGACATAATGGGAGACACTTACGAGGGTTGGTCAAGCTGCAACGTCACAGTCCAGTGTGATGTCTGGTCGGGAACTTTCCGGTGGAATGCATACAGGGGCGAACTCCGCCATTTTGCTGATGTACTCCAACAGCTTTATCAGAGTCTCTCGGGTGTGGCCGAACTCCAACCGCTTGAACCCAATATCCGCCTGAAGGTTTTCGGGGACGGGAAAGGACATATTACCGTGGAGGGTAAAGCCATTGGTCAGTTCACAAGCGGCGCATACCTTGTCTTCCGGTTTTACATCGACCAGACCGATATACCCAAGATCGTCAAAGCGCTCCGTGTGGTGGACCATTGAAGCCCACAATCATTGAAAGTGGCTTTGTGGGCAAAAGGCGCTTCACGTCCCCAAATGCCGGAGTGGATATCATTTGAGTGGGCGAACGGAATATTCACCATGAAGCGTAGACGCGATTGCAATTGTCCCTGCCACTCAGGGGCCGTTGTACTTCACCCCGTACCGTGCTGCGACGGACAGCCGGGTTTCATCGGCAAAACTCGAAAGCCCATGAAGACTCCGAAAAAGAGAAAGGTTAGTGATGCCGATCAATCGCGCTGAGTTCGGGCCTTTAACGATTCGGGTGTGACGCCAGCCGCATTCATGACGGTAGGAACGGGTCAGTAGCGTGATCGAAAGTTACGAATGCGCCCGCCCATGACATCCAGCTTTTCCATCAGCAATTCGTGGCGTATTGGCCGATTCGTTACCGCTGCCACTAACCCATCGAGCACTGATTCGACAGGCGGACTTCACAGGCACTTTGCCGAATCAGAGACAGCCGACCATCTGACGAAATATCTTTACCTCGTCCAAGACATCGGTTTCGTAAGCCTTCAAGGGATCGTCGTGTGGCTCCGCAGCATGGAAGTCGAACCCGATGTAGATCCACTTTTCCCTGCAAGGCCACCCGGCTTTCTCCCGCCCGATTCGGATCAGATCCGCAACTATTCCGGCCTTGTAAGGACAACACGTGTGTGTGAAGGCGATGCGTCTGGCCCGAAGGTGCTCTTCGGCTTCTTTTCGCGTCAATCCAGTCTTAAATTGTTCCGCGTACTCCCGGAGAATCGTCGTATACGAAGCTTCTCGAACTCTTTCGCGCCGCGACTCACATACGTAGCGAATCACGTATGCCGACGAGACGATGACAACCATCACCGCTACAATTACAATCCATCTCACTGCTGCATTCTAACCGAGTCTGGAGGCTTCCGCCGACTTTCTGCCCGTTGGTATCGTCCAGAGTAGGAGGATAAGCTTCCCACGACTTCATCGTCGGGCAAGAGCGTTCATCCGTAAACTCACACGGCCAAAAACTTCGCTGAACTCTCACTCGGCTTGGCATGAAGATAACGCCCGGTGACTGCGATAGAAGAATGAGCGAGGGTAGCACAGACGAGATGAATCCCGGCACCTCGATCTATCGCATGTGAAGCGTGAGCGTGGCGGAACCAGTGCGGCGATACCTTCTTTCGAATTCCCGCCCGCCGAGCCGCCTGTTGAACAATTCGCAACACTTGTGAACGGGTCAGATGCCCACGGCGTTTACGCGAGAGGAACACGGGCGCATCCTCGTCGGCATCGTGGCGGAAGGCCACCAGATCTTTCCAAAGTGACTGGGGCAGCAGAACGGCGTGCGTCTTCCCACCTTTACTGAAAACAGTGATCTGCCCGGAGTCGCCGTTCGCTTGTACGTGCCGCCATTTGATGGCGCAGATCTCAGAGACACGAGCGCCAGTAGCGTACAACACCCGCAAGAGCATCCGGTCTCGACCTTCCGGCGTGAGTGCAATCATCTCGTGAATTTTGGGTTCCGGCAGGATGCGTTCAGCGAGTGTGTCCATTTCCTTCGGCGCACGCACGGCGGCTGCAACGGAAAAGCGAACGTAGCCGATCTTGAGCGCGAACGAAAACAGCGATTTCAAAGCTGAAATGATCCGGCGTCTGGTACTCACGGCTCCAGTCAACGAGTCGGTGAACTCTTGGACATCGCGCAATGTTACTTCAGGGATTGGCTTCCGCACGAACGCGAGGAACCGGGCAATGTCCCGCGTGTAAGCGCCCTCCGTGTTTGAGCCGCGACCATGGAGCCAGAGGGCTATCACTTGCGCGTCTGGATCGGCTTGGACGGGAATCGTTGGGGTAGTTGGAAGTGCCGGGACAAGGGCGGTCACGAATGCAGCATAACCATTCTTATGATGCTTTGAAAAGTACGTACCGTCCCGACCCGCAAGGTGCGCTCATTGGTATTTGCGGGAAGTAAAGGGAACAAGGCGATGCACTCATTCAGATACGGTTCGATTGAATGACGACAACGTTTTGTAGTGGTGATCCGAACCGATCCAATTAAGGCCGATGACGACGAGATCTTAACCCGAACACCAGACCGAAGCCCAGCAGCGCAAGACTATATGCTTCCGGCTCCGGTATTGCCGTCGTTCCGGTCGTTTCAGTGATCGTCAATCGCAGTCCATCTGCCGAGCCAGCAGCTTGACCCACGCTCCGCATGGCTATCAGTTCGACCACGTCTCCCGAATTCACCGTTATGCTCCCGTTGCTAGACAACGGGTCGGGGCTGCTGCGGTTAGAACCAACAGTCGAGTTATACGCAATGGCCCCTCTTTCAATCGTGTCAACCGCAACGCCACTCCGAAGAAGTTCGAGTGAGAAGTCATTGCTCCTCGACTGAGACTGTTGAGCATACCAGATGTCCCCGGCGATTGTGATTGTCCCGGAGGTCGGCGCAGTCCAATCGATATTGAACTCCCCCAAAGTCGGATTTCCGTTGAAGCCATCGACGGTATGAAACGCAACATCCCCCGTCAGATAATCAAAGCCCGATCGCGAGCGATCCAAATGCAGAACACCCTGCCTATGCACAGGGTCAGCGTAGCATTGGGCATAGTCGACCAACTTGGGCGCGCTGCGGTCGACGGTCCTCGATAGAGCCTGCGCCGATACGTTTGACTATTCACCCACACCATTCAGCGGCGAATTCTCGCATCCACCGTTCCGGCGAAACGCAGTCCGGATGACCGCTTACGGCCCAAGATCGTCTAACGTGGCACGATCAGGTAATGTCCATACATGGTTGGAAGGCAGATATCCAGCAGTTGAATGCCAGCCAGTTTTCCAACCCTTTGGCGTCAAGAAAGTAGATCATGAAACGTTGCCGTGTGCGTTTGCAATTTATCACCCGGAGCGGCTTTAATTGCGGCCTGTAGTGCGGTCTGGCTAAACGGTTTCGTGACGCGCGGCTCCAGAACCTCTCCGCGGCTTCGCAGCAGATCCTCTCCGCCCGGGGCGTAACCGGGCTACAAAGTCTCGCGAACGGGGCCGAAGGATGCCAGAAGAGCCTGTTGTGGAACTGCTTACTGGTAATGCAGAAAGGCGAGCCGCTAGGCTCGTTTCGTAGCAGCCGTGCTTAGGTGCAGGGCCAACTCCAGCATTATTTCTCCAAAGGAACGCTCAAAGAGAAAACGGACCCTTTGCCGGCCTCGCTCTTTACAGAGATTGACCCTGCATGACTCTCCGCAATCCATTTTGCTATAGATAGACCGAGGCCGGCTCCTCCGTGTGCACGCGAGCGAGCCTTGTCCGCTCTCCAGAAACGATCAAAAATGTGTGGAAGATCAGCCGGTGCGATCCCGATCCCGGTGTCACTAACGCTGAATCTTGCGAATCCGTCGTTCGCCGATAGATCGAATCGCACCGTCCCTCGTTCGGCGGTGTACTTGGCAGCATTATCGATCAGAATTAGAAGCGCGCGACGAAGCGCTTCGGCATCGGCGTGAATCCACACGGGCTCGTCAGGAATGGAAGCAGAAAATTCGAGTTCTCTGATGCGGGCCAGCTTTTCTCCTTGTTCGGCCGCCGCGCGGGATATCGAGCAGGCATCCACCAGCCCGCGTTCGAGAACCTCCTTGCCAGCATCTGCGCGCGCCAGGAGCATCAGACTGTCTACTACTTGGGATGTCCGCTCCGACTCCTCCAGGATGTCGTCCAATGCCTCCAGATATTCGGCGGCTTGCCGATTCCTTCTCTGCACTGCCACTTCAGCGGTTGTTCGAATGAGGGCAATGGGTGCGCGCAGCTCATGCGAAGCGTCTGCTGTGAACTGCTTCATTCTGCGTACCGACGCTTCGAGTCTGGAAAACATCTGATTCAGCGTTTCCGTAAGTCGCTGAAGCTGATCTCCCGTTTCGGGTACATGCAGCCGGTCGGCCAGATTCTCAATACTGATCCGCTGGGCTGCTCGAGAGATTTCGTCTACAGGATTGAGCGCCCGTTTGCTGATCCAATAACCTCCTGCGCTAGCTGCGATCAGCAACACCGGAACCGCGAGAACCAGAATGAGGCCGAACGCCTCGATGGCTTCAAACGCTTCGTGCATCGGAGCTGCTACTTGCACGGTGTACGGTTGACCGTTCACCAGGATTCGTTCCGAGTAGAAGCGCAGCGGGCGACCTGCCACTTGAGTTGTTGCGAACATTGGACGATATAAAGTGGATGGCTTCTCGATCGGCACGTTGTTGCTTTCGAGCGGCACGGATCGATATAGCCACTGCCCCTGGGCGTCACAAACTTGGAACAGGTCGCCGCCAGGCCCGAGGACGCTGTGTTCACGAAATTCATCGCGGATTTCTGGCATCGACAACGCTGAAATCTGGCGATTCATGAACGCATGGACGCCTTGTACGCGGTCCCGAAGCTCATCATCGATGGCGTGATACACCGCCGCGCGCATCGCGAACCAGACGGCCAGGCTGAAAACGGCAAGACCGCCAGCAAACACGACGGAATACCAGGCGGCAAGCCGAAATCCGATGGAGTATCGTTTCAAGCCGCCTCTTCCTCGCGTAGCGTATATCCAATCCCGCGGATTGTGTGAATCAGCTTAGAAGTCCCAGGCGGCTCCACCTTCGTCCTCAGCTGGCGAATGAAAACGTCAACGGTATTGTTCTCAACGTCACGCTCATTGCCCCAGACGGCTTCAATGAGCCGGCTTCTCGTGAGCACGCGCCCGGAATTCCTCAACAGCAGTTCCAGAAATTCAAACTCTCTGGGCGTCAGTGAAATTGGAACTCCTGCCCGCCTCACTTCATAGGTGGCCGGATCCAAAACGAGATCCGCTATGTGCAATTGTGCGCTCGCCTCGACCTGCTTCCGTCTTGAAAGCGCACGGAGTCGGGCTAATAGAACTTTGAAGGAAAAAGGCTTCGTCAGATAATCATCAGCCCCGGCATCAAGCCCCATAACGATATCCTCGGCCGTGTCTCGTGCTGTCAACAACAGGATGGGTGTACTCGATCCCGCGCTTCGCAGACGCCGGACCAGCGAAAAACCATCTATCCCGGGCAGCATCACGTCAAGAACGAACACGTCGAATGGCTCGGATTGTGCTGAGAGTAGACCTTCGTGCCCTTCGAAAGCCAATGTAACGGTATGGCCCTGTTCGGCAAGTCCCTTTTGGAGTTGGCGGGCGAGTTTTTGGTCGTCCTCGACGAGGAGAATCCGCATCTCTGCCTCCGTAGTATCTCCCTGCATTCTGAGGAATTGATGAGTGGCCGCCGCTTACTCATTGAATCCTCAGAATTGTATTGCACAGTGGGGCTGGAAGGTCTTGAATGCGGGTCCTGCTCCTCATTCTCATGGCATTACCAATCGGCTTGACGTACGCAGAGACTATCCGGTTTGATCAAGGCGTTCCCGGCAGACTTCCCGCGGACTGGACCATTGCGATGACCCATGCCGGAGCGGCGCCGGACTGGGAAATTGTGCGCGATGAATCGGCGCCGAGCCCTCCAAACGTGCTCGCGCAATTATCTCGAGATAAAACGGCCGGCAGATTTCCATTGGCGATCTGGAACCGCGCGTCGATTCAGGATGGTGAGCTCAGCGTTGCTTTCAAAGCCGTAGAAGGCTCCGTAGACCAGGCCGCCGGGATCGTCTGGCGCTATCAGGACCCCAACAATTACTACATCGTTCGGGCGAATGCCCTCGAAAGCAATGTCGTCGTCTACAAGGTCGAAAACGGCGTCCGAACCTCGATCGCGCCGAAAGGCCTGCCATCCAGATCCTACGGAGTCAAGCACCTGATTCCAAGTGGCCACTGGAACAATCTCGAAGTCAGGTTTGCGGGTCAAAAGATCGCCGTTTTCTTCAATCAGGAGCAGCTATTCGAAGCCGAGGATACAACTTTTTCAAAGCCCGGCAAGGTCGGTCTCTGGACAAAGGCCGATAGCGTCACGTATTTCGACGATTTTACGGTCGCCCCCAAGGATGCCCAACGATGAAATGGATTACCCACGAAAAAGTGAAGGTGGACAGCGTGGCCCGTTCGTGGCTCATAGAGCGATTCATAGATTCCGATGCTCAATTCGAATTCTTGCCGAACGACACGGACTGGTCTTCGATCACGGACGGAATTCTTTTCGACGTGCCGGGATGTGAATTAGGGCACCACGGGGAAGATGTTTCGTTCGATTCCCTTTTGAACAAACATTCATTGAACGATCGCGCTCTTCGGCTACTCGCCGAAATCGTACGGGCTGCCGATTCCCGCCCAACGAATCCGCACGCGGCCAGCGAAGCACTGCGATGGATCGCGCACGGCTTCAGCAATCTTGACCTCTACGCAGAGTGCAAGGAGAGATCTGCATCACATGAAACCAAGTGATCACATGAAACCAAGTGAAGGAGTAGCTATGAAACTGAGCAGCTTCGCTGCGATTCTGATTGTGGCCGCAACTATGGCTTCCGCCCAGGAAATGCCGGCCGACTATGCCAGTGTCTTGCAGACGCTCGGCAAAAAAGGTGATTACAAGAGTAACGTTCTGAAGATCAATATTCCCCGCAACGATCTGAAGGTGAGTATTGATGGAATTGCTACGCCCACCGCTTTCGGATTCGGAGGTTGGCTTGCGATGACGAAAGGCGAGGGTGGGATGGACGTCATGATGGGCGATCTCGTCCTCGAAGAAGACGAAGTGAATCCAGTCATGTCGGCACTGCTTGATAACGGGCTGGAAGTCACGGCGTTGCACAACCACTTTTTCTTTGAGAGCCCGCGCCTGTTTTATATGCATGTACACGGCCACGGGCGGGCGGCGGATCTCGCCCGAGAGGCGGAACCTGCTGTCGATCTGATTGGCCATGGATCGCCTCAGCACAAGAGCACCGTCGCCGGTGGAACTTCGGGTGTTTCAGCCGGTGAAATTGACACGAAAAAAATTGCTGCCATCGTTGGTCACGAGGGCGAGCAGAGCGGTCAAGTTTACAAGATCACCGTGGGCCGCGATGATCTGCACCTCACCGAAATGGGGGCCAAGATCAACGCCCGAATGGGGCTCAATACCTGGGTGGCCTTCTTCGGCAGCGATTCGAATGCGGAAGTGGCCGGGGACGTGGCCATGCTTTCGCAAGAAATTACGCCTGTCTTGAAAGCGCTTCGAAGCAACGGTCTGAATGTCGTGGCGATTCACAATCACATGACGACGGGACAGCCTACGATCTACTTCCTGCATTACTGGGGGACTGGGCCGGTCGAGAAACTGGCCACGGGTTTTAAGGCAGCTCTGGACCAACTCGGGAAACAAAACTCTGCAATGCGTCATTAATTCGAGGCGCGACCGGAGTACTTTGCCATGCACACGAATCGGCCCGCGGTGTCCTTTTTGATCGTTAGCAGTTTGCTCCTGCTTCCGAGCGTTTTCGTTCTCGCCCAACCGGCTCCAACTCAGGGTGTCCGAGCCCACACGATACTTTTCGTCTGTGAGCACGGTAGCGCGAAGAGTGTCATTGCTGCCGCTCACTTTAACGACCTGGCGGCAAGAAATGGATTGCCGTATCGGGCCATCGCTCGGGGCGTTCATCCGGACAAGGAAATACCGCCCTATGTAAAAAGCGCGCTGGCCGCCGAGGGCTTGAATATTCGCGCTTGGCAACCGAAACTGCTTGGCGAAGATGACGCCTTAAGATCAGACCGCCTGATTACGCTCGGATGTGCGTTGCCCACATTAAAAGCATTTGCCGCACACAAGCTTCAGGACTGGAATATCCCATCCCCAGGCGAGAACTATAAAAATGCAAGCCGGGCCATCGCTGAACGGGTTGCATTGCTTGTCAAGGAGTTAGCCGGTAAGTAGACAGTGATCGCGCAAGTTACCTACGATCGCGAGACAAACATATTGATTAGAACCGTGAATAGACGAATCCGTATGCCTCTCTTATTTTGCTTTGCGCAGCTCGTTGCCACTGCTCAACAGCAAACTGCTCTGACCATGCCCGAAGCCGTCCAACGAGCGTTGGACAAGTACCCTGCCGTTCGAAGCTCCATGGAACAAGTTTCGGCTGCCGCCGCCGGAATCAACCTGGCGCGGACAAGCTATCTACCCCGAGCGGATTTTCTCGGTCAGGTAAACCGCGCCACGCACAACAATGTGTTCGGGCAATTGTTTCCGCAATCCGTGATTCCGTCCATGACGGGTCCAGTACTAGGAACCAATTCCGGCCAGAGTGTTTGGGGCTCAGCCGTGGGAACGCTTATTTCCTGGGAGTCAATCGATTTCGGCCAGCGCCGCGCTTCCGTCAATGCGGCCAAGGCGACAAGAGATCGGGCGAATGCGGAAGTGAATGTGACGAAATTGCAGGTCGCGGGAACCGCCGCTGATGCGTTTCTAACCATTGCTGCGGCCGAACAGACGGTTGTCGCTGCAAAGGCAGGCGTGGAGCGCGCCCAGGTTTTGGAGCAAGTGATTGGAACACTCGCGAAAAATGAACTCCGCCCCGGAGCGGACGCTTCTCGCGCGCAAGCAGAGCTGGCGCTGGCGCGAACGCAGCAGATTCAGGCCGAGCAAGCGCGCAATGTCGCGTACGCCGCTCTTGCCGCTCTGCTGGGCGTAGCTCCGGATGCGCTTGCGATCGAATCCCACACTTTGCTCACACAGGCCCCCGCAAATCTTCCGGAAATGGCCGCAACACAGCATCCGGCGGCGCTCGCGGGGCAGGCCGCCATCTCGGAGGTCAAAAGTCGAGAAAAAGTGCTCGCGCGATCCTACTACCCGCGGCTTTATGTCGAAGGCGCGGCATTCGCGCGTGGAACCGGCGTTCAGGCAGATGGCCGAATCGGTGGAGGAGCGACTGGTCTCGGTCCGAACATTCAAAACTGGGCGCTTGGCGCGACCGTTACGTTTCCGGCTTTTGATTGGTTCTCGATTCACGCGAAGAAAGAAATGGAGGCTCACAACGAGCAAAGCGCCGAAGCCAAATACAGCCAGACGCTTCAAGATCTGAACGGCAACATCTTGAAAGCCAAAGCGGTTCTGGAAGGGGCGCGTCGCGTCGCCCAAAATACGCCGATTCAACTCCAGGCGGCTCGCGCGACAGAGCAGCAAGCTACAGCACGGTACAAAACGGGACTGGGCAATATCGCTGAGGTAGCTGAGGCAGAGCGCCTCCTCACTCAAGCCGAGATTGATAACTCGTTAGCCCAGCTCGGAATTTGGCGGGCGCTGTTGGGCGTTGCTGCTGCGCAGGGCGACTTAACACCATTTCTGACGGCAGCCAAATAGAGGATCTGAATGCGATTCGTTTTAGCAGCATTGAAACGACCGATCTCGGCTCTAGTGGCCGTGGTGGCCGTCGCACTTTGTGCTTTCCTTGCGATCCGGCGCATGCCCGTGGATATTTTCCCTAATATCGGAGCACCCGCGATCTACGTAGCTCAGCCCTACGGTGGAATGGACCCGCAGCAGATGGAGGGTTTCCTTACCTACTACGACGAGTATCACTTCCTCTATATCACTGGGATTGAGCACGTCGAGAGCAAGAACGTCCAGGGAGTCGCACTGATGAAACTCGTGTTTCATCCGGGCACCGACATGAGCCAGGCGATGGCGCAAGTAGTGGGGTACGTGAACCGTGCGCGAGCCTTCATGCCTACCGGAACGGTTGAACCCTTTATCGTGCGGTATGACGCCGGGAGCGTTCCGGTCGGACAACTGATCTTCTCCAGCCCAACGAGAAGTGTTGGCGAAATGCAGGATATTGCGCTGAATCGCGTGCGGCCTGTTTTCGCAGTGTTGGAGGGAGTGTCCGCGCCTCCGCCGTTTGGAGGCAACCAACGAACTATCGTCGTGCATCTGAAGCCGGAACAATTGAATGCCTATAACATCTCCCCGGAGGAAGCGATCATGGCGGTCAATCGAAGCAGCGTGATTATGCCTGCCGGCACTGTGGGCACAGGGGATTTGATGCGAATCGCTTCCACAAACGCTGTTCTCGGAGGCAAGCTCGACGACCTTCTCGATACGCCCATCCGCCTCGGTAGCGGCCCTTCGGTGTACTTGCGGGACATCGGCGCCGTGGAAAGCGGTACGGATATCGTCGTCGGCTACGCCCACGTAAACGGGAAGAGAACCGTGTATATACCGGTCACGAAGCGTTCCGACGCCTCGACCCTGGCGGTGATTCAGCGGGTAAAGCAGGCTCTCCCACGAATGAAAGCGGCCGCCCCGCCGGACGTCGATATCCGGCTTGAATTCGACCAATCGCGGGTCGTGGTGAATTCGATTAAAGGCCTCCTGACAGAAGCTGGTTTGGGAGCTGTGCTAACCGGCGTGATGGTGCTCCTGTTTCTTCGGGATTGGCGCAGCTCCATCATCGTGGTTATCACGATTCCTTTTGCCCTTCTCTCAGCCATCGTGTGGCTGTGGATGTCCGGGCAAACGGTCAATATCATGACACTTGGCGGCCTCGCGCTCGCGGTCGGCGTGCTGGTCGACGAGGCGACAGTCGAGATTGAGAATATTCACTCCCTTCTCGATTCCGCTCGCGAATCCGGGATGTCGCGGGCTCAAGCCGTTGTAGAAGCTTGCCGCAAAACTGCACTTCCACGATTGCTGGCCATGTTGTGCGTCCTCTCTGTGTTCGTTCCTTCGTTCTTTATGGTGGGTGTCGGCCGACAACTATTCGTCCCGTTGTCGCTCGCCGTCGGTTTTGCCATGATCTCGTCCTATCTGCTCTCTACGACATTAGTGCCGATCCTCGGAACCTGGATGATGCACGAAACGCGGCGAGCTACGAGCAGATCCCGCTGGCGCGACCGCTACGGCACGTTCTTGGGACGCGCAATCCGCTGGCGATGGGGTATTGCCGGCGCGTACGCGATTGGAGCGGCGGTCATGCTTTTTCTTTTGCTACCGCAGATGCACCTGGAAATTTTTCCGTCCACAGACACAGGGCAATTCCAGCTACGTCTGCGCGCTCCCACAGGTACGCGTATCGAACGTACGGAAGTCCTCGCGTTGAAGGCGCTGGACATCATTAAACGCGAAGTAGGTCCGCAAAATGTCGCGATAGAAACGGATTTCGTGGGGGTGCAACCGCCAAACTACCCGGTGAACACGATCTTCCTCTTTACGAGCGGACCTCAGGAGGCTGTGATGCTCGTGGCCCTTAAGCCTGATGCAAAGCCACGCGGCGAGGAACTGAAAGAACGGTTGCGGCAAGATCTTTCAAAGGAGTTACCAAATGTAAGTGTGTCCTTCGAAGCTGGCGACATTATCAGCCAGATCATGAGTTTTGGCTCGCCAACCCCGATTGAAGTGGCCGTGCAGGGACCGAGCATTCCAGCAAATCGCCAGTTTGCCGAGAAGATTCGCCGCGAGATGAGCGGGATCAGGAATCTTCGCGATCTTCAGTATGCTCAGCCATTCGACTATCCGACGGTACAAGTTACAGTGGATCGAAACCGCGCCGGTCAATTTAGACTTACGATGGCCAACATCGCGAAGTCCGTGGTGGCTGCCACCTCTTCCAGCCGGTTCGTGGACCCGAACTACTGGCGCGATCCTGTCAGCGGCAATGGATTTCAGATTCAGGTGGAGATCCCACAGAACCGTGTCCGATCTCTCGAGGATTTGAAACAGCTCCAGGTCTCTGGCGATGGTCCACAAGCTCAGCTTCGGGATGTTGCCGACGTGAAATACGGAACCACAGCGGCCGAAGTAGACCGATACAACATGCAGCGCGTGATTAGCTTAACTGCAAACTTGCATGGCGAATCGGTTGGAGATGCGGCCAAGCAGATTCAACAGGCGGTCGATCGAGCCGGAACGCCGCCCCGCGGAGTTACAGTGGCCGTCAGAGGTCAGATTGCGCCTCTAGGCCAAACTGTCTCCGGATTGCGAATCGGCCTGCTGCTTTCGATTCTGGTGATCTTCCTTTTGCTCACGTTCAATTTTCAGTCGCTTCGGTTGGCAATACTTGTTCTGCTTACCGTTCCCGCTGTGCTGTGTGGCGTCGGCTTGATGCTGTTCGTGACCAGGACGACTTTGAACGTGCAGTCGTTCATGGGAGCCATCATGGCGGTCGGCGTGGCGGTCGCAAACGCCATTCTGTTTGTCACTTTCTCGGAATTCAGCCGCAAGCAGGGAACATCGGCTGCAGAGGCGGCCGTGGAAGGCGGACGCAGCCGCGTACGCGCCATTTTGATGACGGCCGCAGCAATGATCTGCGGCATGGTTCCCATGGCGCTTGGACTTGGAGAGAGTGGCGGGCAAACCGCTCCTCTTGGACGAGCGGTCATTGGAGGCCTCGCCGCTGCTACTGTTTCAACCTTGTTCATTCTGCCATCGCTATACGCAATTCTGCAGGGCCGGTCTAGCAACGTTTCACCATCTCTGAACCCATATGATCCCGAAAGCAAATACTATGAGAAAGCGTAAGCTGAACATCGCGCACTGTTGTGCAACCGCGTGTTTCACAGTAATCGTCCTTGATTCCCTCACCGGCGTAGGACGTGCGCAACAGCTCGAAGCGGTTCGGGTCATCTCACGCCCGCTCGATCAGATGGTTATTCTTCCTGGAGAATTTACACCTTATTTGGGAGTCGCTATTCATGCGAAGGTGGCAGGATTTGTTCAAAGAGTGGAGGTCGATCGAGGCTCGGTTGTGAGGGAGGGCCAACTACTGGCCACAATTGTCGCGCCCGAGCTGAACGCGCAACGTGCGGAAGCGGAGGCCAAAGTGCAAGCTGCCGAGGCTCAGCGAGCGGAAGCGGAAGCCCGCGTGGCCGCCGCACAAAGCACGTACGAGCGCATGAAGGAAGCATCGGGCACTCCTGGTGTGATCGCTGGCAACGAACTGATCCAGGCGGAGAAACAGCTCGACGCTGAGCGGGCCAGGGCGACCGCAGATAAATCTGCGGTCGAGGCGGCCAGAGCCGCTGTGAAAGCCGTCGAAGAACTGCAGGCTTATCTCAGAGTTACAGCTCCCTTCTCCGGAGTGATTACAACGCGGAATATTCATCCAGGAGCGCTGGTAGGCACAGGAGAAAGCTCGCTGCCCATGTTCGAACTGGAAACGGTCAATCACTTGAGGTTGGTTGTTCCCGTTCCGGAAGCCGAAGTGGGTAGCATCGTCAAAGGCGCCAAAGTGACGTTTTCCGTTCCCGCGTATCCGAGTGAAACGTTCGCTGGTACGGTAACTCGAATCGCGCGGGCCATTGATGCGAAAACTCGCACGATGCCAGTGGAATTGGATGTTGCTAATACGAACGGTTGCCTTGCTGCGGGTATGTATCCGGCAGTTAAATGGCCGATACGAGCGAAGCAGTCCGTTTTGCTCGTTCCCAATTCAAGCATAGTGAGCACAAGCGAGCGAATGTTTGTCATTCGCGTGAAGAGCGGCTCCGCAGAATGGGTCGACGTCAAAAAGGGTCCGGCCAAAGGCGATTTGGTCGAAGTTATAGGTCCGCTCCACGAAGGAGATACCGTGCTCGTCCGGGGGACGGATGAAGTCCGTGAAGGCGCTCATCTAAACGTTCGGATGAGGCCTGCAAGTAAGGGGTGAAATCGTGCATCGGCTCATAACATTCTATGTGCCAGCGATTACCATAGGTCTCCTCGCGAGCGCGGCCGCGGCCGAAGTAACGGAACAAGCTCGCAGTTCAATTGACCGGGTAATGCGTCACAAGGGTACTTACGTACCAGAAGAAGACGTTTACAAAATCACGCTTCCTAGAGAGGAAGCAACCATTGTTCAGGACTATCAACGGCTCTCTCCCAATCTGGGGTTAAATTCCTGGGTTGCTTTTGCCTCGGGTGTCCATCACGAGGCAGTGCTTACGGGCCAATACCTTCTCCTGGATGACGAAGTCAATCCTGTCCTGGATGTCGTTCTTAACGCCGGCTTGGATGTAACGGGTCTGGCAACCTCTTGTTCTTTTGACGGGCCGCACCTTCATACGGTCGACGTGACGGGACTCGGCTCTTTCCCAACGCTTGCTTCCGCGTTTCGTGGAGGCCTCGATGCAATGCAGCGCGTCCGACGAACTACCGCTATCTCGCCAAAGCGCGGTTCTAAACCCGCGATTCCTGTTGAGAGCGCAATTGATCCAGGTCCACTCGACGCAGTCCTTTCCATGAAGGGAACGGTCACGGCCGGCGTGTATAAGGCAGCGATTGGAACCAGGACGTTGCTGAACGGCGAACTCGTCGGGCGGGAAATGGGAATGAGCACGTGGATTTCAGTAGCGGGTACAAATGAACACGCGCTCGTTCAGGGAGAATTCGTCGAGACTCCCAATGGACTGAGAAAGCTCTTGGCGGCTCTTCGCGCCAAAGGCATGAATATCTCTTCCATTCGAAATCACACGCTCGGCGAACACCCCCAATCTGTCTTCGTACGTTTCTGGGCCGAAGGAAACGCTGTTCAACTGGCGAAAAGCGTCCGGCACGCACTTGACGTTCAAGTCGGTGCTGTTTTTCACGGATCAGGGCGAAAGATATGAAACGCAAACAAGCGAATCGTGCCCAGCGCCTTGTGGTCTTGTTTACGGCAGTCTCGGCCTATCTATCGGGCCAGACGTTACACAAAGTCGCGACCATTGACTTGCCTGGTCCTAAAGGCCAAAGGTTCGATTATCTCACCATGGACGACGAAGATGGCTATCTACTTTCCGCGCATCTCGGGCCGGGAATTCTCTATGTCATTGACGTCCGCACGAACGCGCTGATCAAAGCCATCCCCGGCGTTCCTGGAATCACCGGACTCGAATACGTGCCTGGACTCCGAAAAGTCTACACTTCCGATTGGGGTGAGGAGAAGATCGGCGTTGTCGATCTGCACAAAATGGCCGTAATAAAGAGGCTCCCCACGGCTGCCAAGCCGAACGGAAGCACATATGCGGCACCCTTTCGAAAAGTCTACGTCTCGGACACCCTGGGCAAAGCGGTGGCAGTCGTTAACGTTGATAAAGACGAAATTGTCAAGACTCTCAGATTCGACAGTGAAACAGGTATGCCGCAGTACGATTCCGTCGCGCGAAAGGTCTACGTCAATCTGCGCAGCACGAATCAGGTTGCTGAGATCGATCCGGCAACAGATCGCATAATCGGCCAGTACCCTGTCGAGGGTTGCCAGTTCAATCATGGAATGGCCATCGATTCTGAACGACATCGCGCCTTTCTGCTTTGCGGAAAGAGCCGGACGATGACCGTGTTTGCGCTGGATAGCCACCATGCTATCGCTCATCTTCCGCTTCCGCCGGGCGCAGACGTAGTCAAGTTCGACCCCGGCCTGCGCCGCATTTATGCTGCCTGCTCCAGCGGCGTCATTGCTGTCTACAAAGAAGACGATGCGCAGCATTTTCGGAAGATCGAAGACTTTCCGGTTCAAAAGACGATACACAGCCTTGCCGTCGATACCTCCAGTCACCGCGTTTACGCTCCGGAGCAGAAGGAAAATGGCCACCCCGTTGCTCGAATGGTCGTGTACGAGGCGGTTGTGGAGAAGGAGAAGAAATAAATGCGACTGTTTGAAGCTTTCTTTGTTTTCGCAACTGCCGCCACCGCACAGTCGACTGCGCCGCTGCGCCTGGAGAAAACCATTCCGCTCCCGGACGTACAGGGCCGAATCGATCACATGTCGATCGACGTGAAAAACCAACGTTTTTTCATGGCTGCTCTGGGGAACGACACCGTCGAAGTGATCGATCTCAAAGCCGGCAAACGCATCCACACCATCACCGGTTTGCATGAGCCCCAGGGCGTCCTCTACCTGCCGGATGTGAACCGACTGTACGTTGCTAACGGAGAGGACGGCTCATTACGCATCTTCGACGGAGCTTCTTACGCGCCCATAAAAACCGTGAAACTCGGTGAGGATGCAGACAACGTCCGCTTCGATGCGGAAAAGAAAAATGTATACGTCGGATATGGAGGCGGAAGCGGCGCTCTTGCCGTGATGAATGAGGATGGAACGAAAGTCGCCGAAATACCGCTCGACGCGCACCCTGAATCTTTTCAGCTGGAGAAGAACGGGCCTCGGCTTTTCGTGAACTTGCCGAAATCGCAAAAAGTGGCGGTCGTCGATCGGACAACGGCGTCGGTCGTCACCACGTGGGGAACCGGTGGAGCCGTTTCGAACTACCCGATGGCTCTCGACGAAGAAGATCATCGTCTATTCATTGTCTGCCGAACACCGGCTCAAGTGCGTGTTCTGGATACAAATAGTGGCAAGCTCATCGAGAAGCTACCGGCAATTGGGGACTCTGATGATGCGTTTTACGACAAATCCCGCAAGCGGGTCTATGCTACGGGTGGCGAGGGCGGCATCTCTGTATACCAGCAGCAGGACCCGGACCATTACAAGGAAATTGCCAAAGTCCCCACCGTTAAAGGCGCACGAACAGGTTTCTTCTCTCCTGACTTGGACCTGCTGTTCGTCGCGGTTAGACGTCAGGGCTCTGAGCCGGCCGCGGTTCGCGTTTATTCGACCCAGTGAGGCTTCCGCCGGGCGGCTTCACTGATAAAGAGACCGAAAGGCGGCATGCTGAAAACTCGCCCTTAAGCGCACTGCGCTAAAATTTGCCGCGAGATAAATGTTTTTGACGCGGTCACGCCCGGTTGCTCGCTTATGACTCCTTATCAGTGGTGTTGGTTTTGTGCTTGAATAGCATCGGGTAAGTGAGTCGCAGACGGGTTTGCTGCTTACTCTTACATTGATCGGTGACACACTTGTCTCGCTATGGCTCACAACGCGAGCAAGACGCAGGATATGCGGCCATTTACGTTTACAGAGTTCGGCCGTAGCTGCTACGGATCCGTTGTATTCAGCGGAAGCCCCGATCCGCCTCGTATGCGCGACCTGTGGACTCATCCCGAACAAGCCCGTTCGATCTACGACCGTTCGAGTCCGATATGCTACCATCCGGGTTTGAAATGCAACTCAGTTGCTGAAAATTTGTTTCTGGCGGCGACTGTTCTGGCCTAATCTGCAATAAGTTCATAACCGGTCCGCAGCCAGGGTTTTGCTGCTGTTTTTTGAGATCTAGCTTCGCGGTTCAGCGGATCGGAAGAAAAACAGAGAGGTGCTCTCGGATCACTTTTAGCCGAGTCTCCCGGGAGCACCCCGTTACAAACGCCGTGAACCGGTTTGGCTCGCGACTCTTTATTGTAGGCACGCTCCTTCCCAAGTTCGCGAGGCGCAAGGAGACTTATGTCTATTCGAGACCAAAAGCGGGCACTATTCGGAAGCCGCTGGCTCGCGAAGGCGATCACGGGAGTTTTTGTTTGTCTGGCTTCTGCCTGGGCTGGGGAAGCTCCCAATTTCATCACCTATACGCATCAAATGGAAGAACCGGGAAATCTGGAGATTGACACGAAAGGGGTCATCGCTAAGCCGGCGGGTGGTAACCGATTCCTTGGATCAGCGATGGAATTTGAATATGGAACGACAGGCTGGTGGACCACTGAATTCTATTTGGATGGCCAGGCAACTGCGTCGGACAGCACAGTGTTCACTGGTTTTCGCTTGGAGAACCGGTTTCGAGTATTGCCCCGGGAACATTGGATCAACCCCGTCCTATACGTCGAATTTGAAGATATCAATGCCGCCGACAAGAGCCTCTTGGAAGTTGTGGGGCACGACGGCAATGACGATTTCCTCGGCTCCAACGCCGAAGCACGCCAGGAGAAAGAACGCGAGATCGAAACCAAACTCATCCTGGGTAGTTACGTCAAGGGATGGACGATTGCCGAGAATTTTATTGTCGAGAAAAATCTCAGACATGAACCGTGGGAGTTCGGGTACGCTGTTGCAGCCAGTCGGCCGCTGGCGCTGAGAGCGAAACCGGATCGCTGCACGTTTTGTGCTGAGAATTTTCAAGCCGGAGTCGAGATGTATGGCGGACTGGGAACACACAAGGATTTCGGGCTCACCGATACATCGCAGTATGTCGCCCCAACGATTGCGTGGCAACTGCCCAATGGCCCTCTTTTTCGGTTTTCGCCGGGCTTTGGCGTGACGGCACAGAGTTTGCCAATGCTATTCCGCTTCAGCGTTTCGTATGAAGTGGCGCAAGCCGGGAGGGCTATCCGGGAAATGTTTGCAGGCGACAAGGGGAGACGGTGATGACGCGAGGACTGCTCTTTTTCGCGGCGCTGGCCATTGCTGCCTCGCTCGCGGCACTTGGCCGTCCTGCGGGAGACTTGCTGCAACGGGTACCTCCCGCGGCGGCAAAACGCCGGAACCCATTCGCCGGAAGTGAACCGGATCGGCGAGCGGGCGCAAAATTGTTTAGGCAGGAGTGCGCTGCCTGCCACGGCCGCGATGCCAAGGGAATCGGTAAGGCTCCCCCACTAACCAATCCTCTCGTGCGTCAAGCAGACCCTGGTAAGCTGTTTTGGATCTTACAGAACGGGTCGCTGCGACGAGGGATGCCATCTTTCTCTCATCTGCCGGACGAGGAACGTTGGCAAATTGTGACGTATTTGAAATCGTTGTGAAGTTACTCCCCAGCAAGAGTTGAGGGAATCAAACGGCGGCTCAGCGCGTCAACTACGATCACGGCTGCTCGAATCTCATCTAATCGATATTGCGAACTGCGATCGGTAAAGAAAGCGTAACGATGGCGATACCTCGGCAGACTACGGAGCTGGAGATTCGAAAGGGGATCCGCTCCTCCGTTATAGGGGGGTCCGTTAACCTTTCGCTTGCCCTTATTAAGTGTCTGACCGGACTAATTGGGCATTCCTTTGCCCTGATCGCGGATCGAATCGAGTCGCTCAGTGATGTTTTTAGCTCTTCTGTTGTCGCCGTCGGCTTATGGATAGCTATCAAGCCGCCGGATCAAGATCACCCGTACGGACACGGAAAGGCGGAACCGATTGCAGCGATTATCGTCAGCTTGGCGCTAGTCGGCGCGGCGATCTCAATTGCTGTCGAGAGCATATCTGAGACTCGAACACCTCACCGCCTGCCTGAACCCTATACGCTTGCGGTGCTGTTGGCCGTTGTCGTTATAAAAGTTGTTTTGTCGCGCTACGTCGGTTCGGTAGGCGCACGTATTGAGAGTACCGCTGTGAAAGCTGACGCCTGGCATCACCTGAGTGATGCGATCACTTCGGCTCTGGCTTTCGTCGGAATCACGATTGGGCTCCTCACGAGAAACGCGACGGCAGATGACTGGGCCGCCCTCTGTGCTTCGCCGATCATATTGTTCAATGGTGTGCGTCAAATCAAGCCTCCGGTACGAGAAATACTCGATACCTCTCCGTCGGCAGATTTGGCTATGGAGGTACGGCGGACCGCAGAAGGCGTAGCGGGCGTGGCGGGTCTCGACAAATGCTACATCCGAAAAGTCGGTTTCCGATATTACGTCGATCTTCACGTTTTGGTGGATGGCACACTATCCGCCACATCTGGCCACCGAATCGCACATCAAGTCAAAGATTCGATCTTGGCTGCCTATCCCCGAATCACGGAAGTCCTCGTGCATATCGAACCAGCCTCGGAGACTCGGGCTTAGGGTAGTAGCAGTATCCGTTAGACTGACCGGCGTGGCAGACCTGCTGTTCCACTTTTAAGTGGTCGAGCCGGGTGAACCTCAAGTGGCGCCGTTCCGGCGACCGCAATTTCAAAGGCCGGCATCCCTTGCTTGTGACGCTACTTCGTCCGCTCGTTATTCCGAGGCTCGTGGACGCTCCCCAAATAATCTCATCCAACTCGGCGAGAGTTGCCCTTTCCGCCTCAATCACCTTTCATTCCGATCACAGCTTCGAAAGTCGATCGAAGACCCGGTGCACAACTCGGTCACAACGTGCTCCCATGAACTGAAACGCTTTGGAACTGGTCGCCCCTGCTCGCGCGTACAGTTCTTTTCGAAGCATATGGCGCGCTCGAAGCAGCCGAACTTTCACGGCTTCTTCCGTCAAATCGAGGCAGTCGGCCGTTTCACCTGTGTTCATGTTTTCAACTTCTCGCAGCACGAACACGGAGCGGTACATGTCCGGCAACGCGTCCACTGCTGCTTCTAGGAGAGACACTGCTTCGTGCCTCAGCGCCTCTTGCTCGGGATCTGGATCTAAAGATTTCATCGCTTCGATACTCTGACCTTCTTGATCCGAATTTACTGGAATCTCCTGCTGAAGCCGCTTCCGTTGCCGCAACCGACTCGAAGCCTCATGAACAGCAATTTTCGCCAGCCAAGTCGAAAATTGCGCTTTCCCGGCGAATTGATGAAGCGAAACATACGCACGCACATACGCGTCCTGTACGACATCTTCCGCTTCATCGTCGTCGCGAAGAATCGCACGTGCTATCCGAAACAGGCGCTGGTTATACCGGCGCATGAGAACCTCGTAAAGAGCTGTATCGCCGGCGCGCACACGCGCCACGACTTCATCGTCCGATAGCGGCGAGTTCCAGGCGAAGCTCAGGTCAGAATGGGTCGAGTCGGAGTTCACTCTTCTCATACAGAGTCGAATCGGTACATAGAGTTACAAGTCTTCTGGTTGTGTGTTGTAACCAATTGCTGTCGCGGCACTCTGTACCTGTGTCCGACATGACGATGTCGGTTGAGGAGAGTAGAAATGACACAGACCATGACGAGTGGAGGAGCGGGCGCCGTTGCACGCTGGACCAGCCGCTCACCTGGTTACCAGGCTTATCAGATCCTGCATGTCGCCTTCGTAGTTGCTCCGGTAATTGCCGGATTGGATAAGTTCTTTCATCTGCTGGTGAACTGGGATATGTACCTGGCTCCGGTCATCGCGAATCTGTCACCGATAGGGGGGCATGGCCTCATGCTGGTGATCGGAATCATTGAAATTGTGGCCGGCATCCTGGTAGCCATAAAGCCCCGGATCGGGGCGTACGTTGTAGCCGCCTGGCTACTTGGAATCGTGATTAATCTGCTAATTATTCCTGGATTCTTCGACATCGCTTTGCGCGATTTCGGATTGTCTTTGGGGGCGTTGGCGCTCGGCCGCCTCAGCCAGGAATTTAGCTCGTAAGCAAGTTATGCAAACGCTCGAAAAAACGCTGCAGAGCATCGGCGATTTCCGCGCGGAAGAAGGAGGGTTTCGCGCCAGCAGAAGGGAATGTCGCAGCATTTACCCAAAATTCTAAAGTCTTATGGCCGTGCTCAAGCCCGGCCGAATCAAGAAAAAAGGAGAGAACGTTATGAAACAACTAGCAGTCGTGGTGGTCACTGCGATGCTAACAGCGATTTCCGGCCTTGCCGCAGATCAAACGTGGACAGGGAAAATCAGCGATAGCATGTGTGGGGCTTCACACAAGAAAGTAGCCGAACACGGGACCGCGAAGATTTCGGATCGTGATTGCACGCTCGCATGCGTAAAAAACGGAGGCAAATACGTTTTCGTACGCAACGGCAAGATCTACAACATAGAGAACCAAGACTATGCCGGGCTGGAAGAGCATGCGGGACAGAGCGTTCGCCTTACAGGCGAAATGACCGGCAATACGATAAAGGTCTCCAATATTGAAAGCTCGGGCGGGAAGAGCTAAAAAGCTGTAGCAGTTCCTACACACGCGGTCGGCTCGGTTTTACGAAAATCGGCGCGTCGACGATCCGCCCCAAGCGGCGGGGACCACGCGGTCAGGCGACGGATGTTTTGGACGCAGGCACCTGTCAGCCTTATTCATTCGAGCTGAAAGCCAGGATACCCGTTTGCTGAACTAGATCAACCGAAAACGACTCTTGAACTTCCGTAATTTTGCTCATATCGCCAACCCAGAGTCTCTCGGAATCGAGCCGTAACATCTGCGCTCGATAACATTCCGAATTTGTATAGCGGACATATATTCCGCAACAGAAAGTGAGGACGCATGCCAGTTCAAGGAACCTCCGGTAATCATTTGAGAGACCTACGTGCGCAAGGCCAGTCAATTTGGCTCGATTACATCCGTCGTGCGCTGATCGCGGGCGGTGGCCTGAAACGACTGATCGATGATTACGGGGTCGCCGGAGTCACAAGCAACCCAAGCATTTTTGAAAAAGCAATTGACGATAGCACCGACTACGATGAGGCTTTGAACAGTCTGCTAAGGTGCGATGCGCAGTTTGCTCCGCAGGACGCCTATGACAAGCTTGCGATCGAGGATGTTCGCATGGCTGCCGACGTATTGCGGCCTACCTATGAGGCGAGCGGCGGCAGCGATGGCTTCGTGAGCATTGAGCCTCCGCCTCAATTGACGCGGGACACAGCCAGAACCGTCGCGGAGGCTTGGCGCCTTTGGAAGGAGGTGAACCGGCCAAACCTGATGATCAAGGTTGTAGCTACGAAGGAAGGCGTTTCAGCCGTACAGCAACTGATCAGCGAAGGAATCAATGTCATTATCACGTTGATGTTTTCGCAGCGACATTACGAAGCCGTCGCTCAGGCATATCTGCGGGGATTGGAGCATGCTCGCGACCCGGCTCGGATTGCTTCCGTGGCCTCATTCTTCGTCAGCCGCATTGATACGGCTGTCGATCGCGCGCTCGAAGCCAACGGTTCTCCCGAAGCCTTGTCTTTGCGCGGCAAAATCGCGATAGCGAACGCGAAGATCGCTTACCGGCGCTTTCGTGAGATTTTTGATGGGGATGCTTTTCGACATTTGCGAAATCGAGGCGCCCGTGTCCAGCGTGTTCTCTGGGCCAGCACAGGCACAAAAAATCCCGAATACCGGGATGTTCTATATATCGAGGAACTTATCGGCCCGGAGACGGTCAACACGATGCCCCCAGACACGCTGGATGCGTTCCGGCAGCACGGTAACGTCCGAGGCGCGACCGTGTTGGAAGGCGTATCTGAAGCCGAGAAACAACTGCGCAGTCTGGCCACCTTCGGAATCGACTTGGATGAAATTGCAGAAAAGCTGCAGCGGGATGGCGTCGCAGCATTCGCCAACGCTTACGACCGCGTGACCGCCGCGCTTGATAAGAAGAGTAAGGCAATTGCGATAGCCGTGCCGAAGTAGATTCTGAGCATCGTTTATGCACGAGAAGAGTTGAGACCGGGCCGTTCGTTGCGCTTGCCAGAACTGGTCGCTAGCGCTCACCTTTTCCCAGCGCTGCTGCTGGATATAGACCATCGATTCAATGAGGCCGGGTCTGCGGGCTTTCGGAACTCAGCGCCTGGCCCAAACTGGGTTTGCCATCTCAACGTCCCAGATAGGTCGACCCACATATTGTTGTCCCCTCTATCATGACAACGCTGGCTGGCTCCCCATCCCCAATCCAAAACATTGTTCGCAACCTCGCAGCTTTACGTAGCAAATAGAAGGTGAAAAGGTAAACAACCCCTCGTCCCACCGTCGCTGGACTCTCCTTGCCGGTGCAGGATTGCCCTTCGCCGTGAAGGGGAATCAGCATCACAAAAGCTTTACAAATTCGTAACGGCCGCATAGTTACCTTCGATTCGGTTCTTTCTCTATTAGGGCGGTATTGCTACAGGGGGTGGGCGTGGCCAAGAGATGGATGGTGTGGATCGCGGAGATGAGGCGAAATGTGCTGTTGCGCTCCGGCGCTTTAGCCGGTACCGTTTTTCTCGCTCTGGTGATCTTTCTCGGATTGACGGCGCGGGAGAGTCGAAGCCAATCGGTGAGCAAGGAGGCCGATCGGGATGCGACGGCCGACAACGCAGTTCGGCTAGCCGCCGAAGGACGCCATATCTTTCGCCACGATACGTTCGGCGATCAGGTCTTCTGGGGCGATACGCTGAAACTGCATCGTGCCATCGAAGGGTCAAAGTTGGGAGGAGTTGGTCCCGGTGTTAGTCCTAAGCAGGCTCTTGAAGTTGGGTTGAAGATTGACGCAAACGCCTTACCCAGGGACTTGCTTGAACAACTTCGACACGGGCTAGTAAATCTCAACGATCCCGCCGTGACGGTTGCACTGCTTAAGTTGAACGCGGTGGTTGGCGTAACCGGCTTTTTCGATACTGGCGGGAGCCTCACATCTATGGGAATTCAATGTGCACTCTGCCACTCGACTGTCGATGACTCCATGCCTGCTCTGTGCGCAGGTGTGATTCATACAAACCCTGGTACGGGCTGCGTGGGGCGGCGCTTGGACGGTTGGCCCAATCGTGACTTAAACGTGGGAGCAATTATTGCGCTTGCGCCTGATCTAAGTTCGTTTGCCGATCTACTCTCTACAACTCAGTCCAACGTGAGAACCGTGCTCAACAGTTGGGGTCCCGGAAAATTCGATGCGGAATTGGCGCTCGATGGCAAGGCCTTCAATCCTGAACAAATGACCGACGGTGTGCTCACTGGGACGCATGTCTCGGGCGCGTCGCTAATCCCGCCGGCCTTTGGCTTGGGCGGAGTCAATCTCCATACGTGGACAGGATGGGGATCCGTGCCCTATTGGAATGCCTTCGTGGCAAACCTGGAAATGCATGGTGTGGGGAGATTCTGGGATCCGCGATTGAATGATGCAACCCAGTTTCCGATCGCCGCCGCTCATGGTTTCGGCGACCTTCCGCATATTTCCCCGGATGACGATCACATCACGTCAAAACTTCAGGCTCTGCAGTTTTATCAGCTCGCCATTCCTGCACCACAGCCTCCGCCCGGGAGCTTCGATCAAGCCGCCGCAGACCGTGGCGACGAGCTTTTCAGCGGTAAGGCAAAGTGTAATAGCTGCCATGTCGAACCAATCTGGACCGATCCCGGATGGAATCTGCACACGCCTGCAGAAGTCTGCATTGACAGTTTTCAAGCTGATCGGGCGCCGGATCACCGTTATCGGACTTCGCCGATCGGCGAGTTGTTTACGCATGAGAAGGGCGGGTTTTATCACGACGGGAGATTCCGGTCACTGGCAGATGTTGTCGATCACTATGACACTTGCATGGGCCTGGGCCTTACCGGTGACGAGAAGAGCGACCTCATTCAATACCTGCGGAGCCTGACGTTTGGGCCGAAGAAGACGAAACACCAGAACGAGAAGTAATCAGTCGATTGAGGATGACAGGCTGCGAGCCGAGCAGCAGAAGGGAATAACTCATGTTACGTAATTACGATGATCTGGATAACCGCTGGCACAGTGTTGTCAGACGGCGATCCTTCCTGGCAGGCCTAAGCGTGACAGGCGCAGCGCTTTCCACTGGAGAACTCATAGCGCGCGACGACCGTAAGCTCCCCAAAGGGGATGTAGCGATCATTAAATTTCTAGCTGCAGCCGAATTGGTTGAGAGTGATTTTTGGCAGCAATACAACGAACTCGGCGGAGTGAATGGTGGAAATCCGGCGTACCAGCTGGCGCTAGAAAACCTGGACAGCGATATGCCGCAATATATCTCCGACAACACTGACGATGAGATGAGCCACGCGGCGTTTCTCAACGCCTACCTCGTGTCTAAAGGCGAGACAGCCGTAAACCTGGATGCCTTCCGTACTCTACCGAGCAGTCGGGCGACCGGCGCCAAACAGATCGGGAGGCTCACTAATCTTATGAACCTTACTGTGGACACCAGTTGGTACACCCAATACCGCAGTACGCAGAATCCGGATCTGGGTGGCGGACCGTTCCCGCAGGCCGTACAGATCGTAAACCAGCCGTCCATCCCACTAAACGACACCGATACCCCGCCCGACCAACCACAGCCGGTTCCTCCAACTGACCCTCGGCAAAGACGTATGCAGGCGATCGCTAACACAGCTGGGTTTCATTTTGCGACGTTCGACCAGAAGGGTTCCAGCGTATACACGAACCTGATCCTCAACGTGTCGAGCCGAGAGGTTCTGCGGGTTCTCGTGAGCATTCTCGGCGTGGAGGTAGACCACTTCGCGGTGTGGCATGACAAAGCCGGAAACGCCGTCTCCCAACCCCTGGCTGGTGTAAGAGACCCGGAAACAGGCGTATTCTTCCCGGATCTCAACTCTCCGCCTTTTGGCGGCGAGGAATTTCAAACCAATCTGATCTTTCCCGAGCCCTGCGCGTTTATTGCCCGGCATTTCCCGGCTTGCTCGGTGATTCGGCCTTCGCGCAAGCGAAACGCAGGCGCTGTGGTGACGGCGACCGCCATCGCGAACAGTCAACTCTTTCTCGGTCAGTCGCAGGAATTTTTTGACGCGGTCATCGCTTTAGCAAAGGCCGCGGATGCCGCTCGCCGCGAACCGTTTGATGACGATGACGATTAGGATCGTGAGAAGACGGCGGAAATGAACTGACTCAGTGAGGGAACGCTTCACCGCCCTCCTGGTGATGCCCAGCGATTCGCGAAAGAACACGCATTGTAACGCGATCGCACCGCTCACCGAGAAATTGGAATGCCTTTGAACTTGTCGCGCCCACGCGATCATAAAGAGCTCGCCGCAACGCAAGTCGCGCCCGGAAGAGCCGCATCTTAACAGCTTCTTCGGTAATTTCCAGACAATTCGCAATCTCTAGAATGCTCATCTCCTCGAGAGACCGCATGACGAACAAAGTTCGCAGAGTCTCAGGCAAAGCGTCGATTGCCTCTTCTAGAATAGTTCGAGCTTCGCCTGTGAGCAGATCGTCTTCAGGTGTGTGAGTCACCCGAGAAATCTTTCGCAGCGACGCCGCAGCCGCATCGATCTCGCATTCCTTCCGCTGGTTCTTGATTCGGCGCCAGGCCTCATGAATTGCGATTCTGGTCAGCCAAGTCGAGAAAAGACATCGGCCTGCGAACTGGCTCAAGTGCGTATAAGCCTGAACAAATGTTTCCTGTACAACATCCTCTGTCTCGTGCTCGTCCTGAAGAATGGCGCGAGTTACACGATATAAGCGCCGATTGTATCGCCTTACTATGAGCTGATATGAATCCGCATCGCCGCCGAGAACGCGTTCAACGATCTCGACATCGCTCAAAGTGGTTGCGCTCTGGTCCCGATTGGAAAGCATCACGGAACGGCCGTAGCGCTACAAAGTCCGAGTCGACGGAATGTTACGATGCGCCGCGAGCATACTATATTAGGCAGAAAACTTGAAGTGTGTTGTTAACGCCGCGTAACGTTGGCGTAAAACGTTAAAATATTTGAGCGAGAAAGGCGTTCGTTCTGCTCAGGTGACGGAACACTGCATCTGGGCACACGCGGGAGGGGTAATCACTTCTCCTGCTGCGGGGAGGTGTTCTCGTTCGCGAATTGCCGTATCAGCAAAACCAGTTGCCAAGAATGCCCGTCAGACAAATCCCAGCCAGGCATACCCGTGAAACGCACTCCATTCTTAATGATGTAAAACATCTCTCCATCTGTCAGTTTCTGTACGTGTGCTGCACGGAGGTCGGGCACCTCAGGTGAAAGGCCCTTGGCCGTGTTGGTCTTTCCGGTACCGTCATTGGCGTGACAAACTGCGCAGTTATCGGAATAGAATTTCCGTGCTTCGGTGAGAGCGCCGGGAGCGGGGCGCATCGGATTCTTCGCCTCCTTTGCAGCGGTTGGAATCGACAGGGCTAAAGCGCCGTTTGCAATCGCATATTCGAAATTGCTCGGCTTTTTACGGGCACTAAGACCTTCCGACCTGAGGAATCCGTAACAGATTGCGAAGACGGCCGCAATCAAAGCGATCAATGTGATGACACTTGTTTTAACAGTTCTCATCCGGTCGACAAAATTCTGAGCGCAGCGTTAGGTTTGGACAGAAGAAGCTAGCTCGTGAGCGAGGAGCGATCGCAGCCACACATACAGAGCTGCGGGCGGACATTTGGTTACAAATCTTATTGCCTACGACCGAGGCGATTTGTATCGCAGTGTCGCCTCTGTGACCCTTTCCATCACTCGGACTTTGTCCGATCGCGCTTTCTATCGCAGGGCTTTCTAAGAGATAAAAAGATAAGCAGCAATAAGCTCCTCAAGAGTTCACGTCGGCTGGCTTGACTCTGGACTACGCTCCAGACCGTACGATTTCAGTATGAAGACCGTGAACGCATACCCACCCAAAAAAGCGCCTGATCGAAAGATCATCGCGAGAATGGGGAGCGCTTGCTGCAGCACGCCCGCCGCGATCTGGTACTGGGTCGCCGCTTCCTTGATTGCCTGGGGACTACTGAGCGTCGCAGGTATTTACTGGAAGCCGCTCCGAACCTTTTCAGCGACAACAATTTATCTGGCCATGGCGGCCGGCTGCGCGGCAAGCTGGCTTAGAAATCGCACTCTTCACTGCGGCATTACAGCTCCGCTATTGCTCATGGCCGGTCTCGTTTCCTTACTGTCAGAAACGCATGCTATTCCTGTTGACACTCGTTTGGTCTGGCCATTTGTGGTCATAGGCGTCGGAATCGCTTTCGTACTCGAATGGCGCTACGCTGGACGCTCCGATTAGATGAACACGTTTGCGCCAGAGAAACTCCATCGCCTCCGCGGGGCCCATCTCTACTGGAGGTGTTCCCTACTGAGCAACGCTTGCGCCAGTCCGGCCCGCGCAGGTTTTATGACACGAACTACGGGACCGCCTTGGTACATTGCTTGCGGAGGTTGATCGCTCCAAACCGCGCCTGCCCGATAGACGGCGATGAAATCCCATACGACGCTGCGACGATCATGCTCTCCCATGGAGAGAGAAATCAATCGCCTTTTGTCCCAGAATTGGGCGACCCGCGAATCGGCAATCCGCTTCAATGTCGCCGTTGAGGGCGATGTCCAGTCTGTTGGCAGCACCGGCTCCCAAACAACAAAGGCTCGCAGCGCCTTGCCCGCAAACTGGTTTAGCATTTCTTCGGTTGCAGAGGCCCCCTGCAGACATACTGTTCAGGTGGGTGATAAGAGCAGGAGCACGCGGACGTCGTCCTTCGCTGCGTTGAAAGCGATTTTGAGATCGGCTGCATTCTGAGCTGTCAATTTCCGTAGCGGAGGTTGGCCGCTGGGCGTCTGGCTGCCGCCATAAAGATAGAAGAGTGCTCCTGCTAGCGCGATAGCAAAGATCGCGACCAAGACATGTTTGCGGCTCATAGAATTAATGAGCCAGCAAAGTAGCCGAGGCGTTTGCCATCACTTGCGGAAAGAAGATCGAGATAACCACGAAAACCGCAGCTACCCACAGCAGTACAGAGGCGATCACGCTCGGCCGCCGCCGGCATTTTTTCGCATGCCAGGCTTGATAGAACCCATGGCCGACAAATAGCATTGACGCTCCCAGCAAGTACGGTCTCGCAGCACTCAGGAACGCTGAACTGCCCGCAAATCCCGCCGCGAAAAGAAAAGGCAAGATCGGCAGACAACAACTGGACGCGGCGAGGACACTGCCGATCGCGCCGATGCTCGCGAGTGCCGCGCGAGTACCGCTGTACCTGCCGACATCGGCGATGCTGTTGTTGCTCGTTTGTTCACGCATCCTTTAGAACTCCCGCTTCTCTCAGTGCCGTTCGGATCATCTCTTCTGAGGGCAGCCCGCCCGAATATCGCCGACATGCGAAACCCGTATCCTTGACACTCCGAGAATCGGGTTCGATATCCAGCCCGTTGACGCGAATTGTCGGCGATCCAAAAAACCTCAGCGTCTTTGCGGCCAATTCGTGGGTTACTTCGATCTCTGATACCTCGGTCACCAATCCCGCCTGCCGGAGAACCGTTTTGAGCCGGTCCACAGCAGGTGCGTGGTTCAGGCAGCCCTCGAAATACAAAACCTCAATTTTCATCCGAACCTCGCTCGACTATTTCATCGAGCACGGGGCAGCGGCCGTTATGCGAATCGCCGGAGGCTTTCAGCTTGCGTTCGCACGTTCGCAGCTTTTTGTGAGTTGCTCTTCTAACATGCGAAGTTCCTCAACCTTAATGTGAATTTGGGCCACTTTGGCCTGCAGCACTTCCCGCATATGAGAACAGGGTTCCTGTTGGTCGCGCTCGATGACCAGCAGCTCCCGGATTTCGGGAAGAGAAAATCCCAGCCGCTGCGCGCGGCGAATGAATTGAATGCGCTGAATATCCGCCGATACTTGCCCGATCTGAATCCCGGCTCTGACCATACGACTTCAACATACACTCTGGAGTAGACTCCAGAGTCAAGTGTTTTTCTTCGCGCAAAGCACGTACAAGCGCGTTCAGCTCAAGTCAACCGCCTCATTCAGGCGCGACGTAACCGGCCGTATGAGTCCGGCTACTTGATCCCACGGAGCTGGATACGACCAGGTGCGCTGCAAGCGGCAGTCGGGTTAAGGCATCCTGGTAAACTTCTATTCTCGCGAGGCAGGTTAGCGCCGGAGCGTTCCTCTCTTAACCGTTGAGGACCGCTGGCCGGCGAACACCTTCTTCGGCATCGAGGAAAACGAAGAACAACGGTTGGGAAGCTACGATCGCCTTCAACTCTTGAAGAATCCGCAGGTGCCTGAAGCCATCAATCACAACAGGCTGGCCGCTACGCCAACCCACGCTGTTCGCTGAAAGCAGACGGCCCAGGGCAGCATGATCATGCGGCACTTCGCGTGGCTTTTCACAAAAGTTCGCACAGTCAGTTCGGGCCAAGCCCGTTTTGGCGAAGGCCCAGCATCTCCTCACAAAGGTTGGACGTGAAATCTGAAGCTCATCCATCCTCATAAGGAACGACGTGGAGGCGCGCGGTTTTCCCTCGGAGCTGTTTTAGGAAATCGAGCTCGACGGCATGCTCCGTAACGGACGGTATCGCCGTCGCTTCCGATTTCGGCATAGGACGGATTCCCACGTCCGCAGCCTGAACACGTGCTGCATCGTGCAGAAAATCACCGAATTTGACCGCCTCGGTGATCATCGCAGCCCACACTGCCGCGCCAGGTGAAAACCATGGCGAACTACTGAGAGTTCACGACCATTCACCGCTCTCAGAAACTAAACTCGAACAACTCGAAGCTCGTGATGGTGGACCGGCAGACCTTTCCACGCCGGCGACGCAAATGGAGGCGAGGCTTAGTCCCATATTTGTTAAGAGAATCCAGTTTGTTACGAGAATCCAGGCAGGATTTTGTCATCATCGAAGGCCAATAGGCCGGCGACCGATTTCCGCTCACCTCAAATGGCGCTGAGGCCGATTTCTTTTACATTTTTCGCACATCCGAATGCCCTAAAAGCATTTCTGTCACTCGCCCGGATCAAAAAACGCCAGCACCGATTGTATACGTCGGTGACGCTGCTCTGGATCGCACCTAGGCTGAGCAGAACATCGGACGGAGTTGCCCCATAGTATTCCCAAGCCTTGCGCTAGAAGGGCAAGGCCGCGCCTAACAAATTGCATTGCATCCGTATACTATAGGAGGAGAAGTGTTCCAACGCGGAGCCAATCTGGTTCTCTCACTGTTGCTGGTTGCAACATTGTTCTGGGGCGGCTGTGTCGCATGTCCGCAATTCTTCCAATCCCCGGTTGTCAAGAAATCCTGCTGCGATCCTGCCGGTCACTGCAAACGCACGAAGAACGATGGCTCGCAGCAAAAGCCTTGCCACTTTCAGCAACTTGAGATTCAGCAGAAAGTTAAACCTCCGGTACCTCTCGTTGCTGTAATCCATCCTGTGTTGCCTTCGCCAATGGCGTCGCTTGAATTGCAAGAATTGATGCGGGCTTCTGAAGCACGCCTGGGCTCACCGCCAAAATCACCACACCAGCGGCAAGCTCTCCTCTCTACTTTTCTCATTTAGTCCTTCCGTCTTCTCGTCACCACATAGCTAACGACATAAGTGTGCTGTTGCGCCTGAGTTCCAGGTACGGCACACCAGGTGTAAGGCGTCGGCCCGCTCACTTCTGAAGCGGCAAGGCGCCGAATTACACAGGGCATAACAACTCTGCGAACCCTAGTTTCGCGGACAGAATTTCAGGAAAAGGACTAATGAGAAAAATGAAACGAACCATTCTTTCGATTGCCGCAAGCCTACTGCTTGCCCCAGCGCTAAGCTTCGCTGCTCAGCAAACATGGACGGGCGAAATCAGTGACAGCATGTGCGGGGCAAGTCATCAGGCCATGGCAAAGTCTGGCCGGAAGGTAAATCCAAGAGATTGCACTCTTGAATGCGTGAAGGCTGGCAATAAGTACGTCCTTGTCAGCAAGGGGCAGGTGTTCGACGTTGCCAATCAGGACCTTCCAGACCTGCAGAAGCACGCTGGCCAGAAGGTGCAAGTGACAGGTGATTTGGGTTCCGATAACAAAACGATCACCGTGGCCAAGATTCAAATGGCGCGCTGAAAGCGGCAACAGAGGTGTGATGCAGCGGGCGCGAGGAAAGGCCGTGTCGCATCGGCCTTTCCCTTCGTGCTCGCGCATGTACCTTGCGGTCGAAAAAGGAAAAGAATGTCATCACGAATGTTCGTTTGGACTGCTGTCATTTCTGTCGGCCTGATTCGAGGGAGCGCGAGCGATTTGCCTGACGATGCCTCGCGTTCTTTGCATTGGGTCTCGAAAGCGAAGTTGAATCGATTCCCGAAATCGACACCGGGCACTCTCACTCTCTCCACGGAAGGGATCGATTTTCATCCCACCAAAGGAGAGGCCATTCAATGGGCCCTCGAAGATATCCGGACTGTTGTTCTCTCGAATCCACGGAAGCTCTCTCTTGTTAGCTACCAGAACCGCCGCTGGCATGTTCCTGGAGACCGCCCGTTCGAGTTCACTCTGAAGACGCCAATGCCTCCACAAATAGCGGCCGAACTGGTGAACAGAGTCGGTAAGCCAGCGATTAACGGAGATCCATTACCGGAAGTATCCAGCTTCGCGATCATTCCTGCTCGCCACAAAACCGCCACTGGTGGCAGTAGCGGGAGTTTGCGCTTCAGCGATTCGGGGATCGACTATCTATCGAAGACAGGCGATGCCCGGAGCTGGCGCTGGGCCGATATCGAGACGATCGCGCATCCCGAACCGTATCGATTCAGAGTCGGCGGTCATCTCGAGACGTTTGATTTCGAGTTGAAAGAGCCGCTTACCCGAGAAATGTTCGATCGTTTATGGGATCACGTGTATGCGCAACAACTGAACATTGGGTACCGCGAAGGAGAAAGGCATGCCGAGATTCACTAGAAATCCAGCGCTGCTGCGAACGAGCGCACAGACATTCGCTCTATGGCTGCTCATACAGAACATGTCGATGCCGATTATGGCGCAGTCTCTTCCCCAATCGCCACTACCGCCGGGGCAGGTTTCAGCGATGCCCGGCCAAGTTGTCCCGGAAGGCGTAAACTCGTCCCTCGCGGCGCTCGTGGATGAGGCCGAGAAAAACAACCCGCAGATTCTGGCTGCAAAACACGGTTGGCATGCGGCGACGCAGGTACCGTCTCAAGTATCGACGCTTCCTGATCCGGAATTCACGGTGCAGCAGTTTGCGGTTGGAAATCCGGCTCCATTCGCGGGTTATACAACCAGCAACTTTGCCTACATCGGGTTCGGTGTTTCCCAAGAGCTTCCTTATCCAGGCAAACTTCGTCTCCGGGGAGAAGCGGCAAAGACAGAGGCCGATGTTGCCGGGACTCGTGTGGAATCGATACGCCGCATGGTAATCCAGCAATTGAAAACGGCGTATTTTCAACTGGCCTACGAACTCGAAGAACTGCAGCTTCTCGATCGGGACGGCAAGCTATTGGATCAGGTCGCAAAGATTGCCGAAGCCAATTACCGCGTTGGGAAAGGCAATCAGCAAGACGTTCTGAAGGCGCAGTTAGAGAAGACCAAACTCCTCGCCACAATCGAGATGCATCATCAGGAGCACTTCAGCCTGCAAGCCAAGCTGAAGCAGCTGCTAAATCGTCCCCTTGGCAGTGCGGATATTATCCCCGACAGTCCTACCAAAACTCCGGTTCGGATTCCCGTGGAGGAGCTGCTGGCCGACGTTCGTACTCAAAATCCCGATATCCGCGGCCAGCAGGAAATGACCCGAAACAAGAGCGTACAGCTCGAGATGGCTCACAAAGACTTTTATCCGGATTTCACGTTGCAGTACATGTGGCAGCACACGGCCTCTCAATATCCGGATTACTACATGCTTACGGTGGGAGCTCGGATTCCGATCCATCGCAGCCGAAAGCAATGGCCTGAAGTAGAACAGGCCGTGGAGCAACTGCACCAATCGCGCCGCGATTACGAAGCGCAAATTCAGCAAGCCTACTTCGATGTTCGGGATCAATACCTCAAAGCCCAAACAGCAGAACGAGTCCTCGATATTTATCGGCAAGGCCTGATTCCCCAAGCAGCGAATACGTTCAAAGCGGGGCTCGCCGCCTATGAAACGAATAAAGAGGATTTCGAGACTCTCTTGAATTCTTTTATGGACGTTCTGCGGCTGGACGAAGAATACTGGCGCAATCTTCTGGATCACGAACTCGCCGTCGCCACGCTCGAGCAGATCACCGGGATTCCGCTGAATGAGCGGTCCAAGTGAAAGGCAGGAACAAGATATGAAGAACTATCGCCGCGCATTTGGAGTAGCACTCGTTACAAATATTCTGCTCGCCGGTGGTCTTGGCTACGTGTGGTGGTCCGCGCATCACCGCGACTCAGGGGCGCAGAAGCCCGCGACAGAAGGCCGCCAGTCCTCTGGACAGCCAGCCAGTAATGCGGCAGGCAATGCGCCGACCGCTCCGCCTGAGATCCCACTCGCTCCCGTGCAATTGACACCGCAGCGCCTGCAAAGCATTGGTGTCGAGACCGGCACAGTCGAAATGAAAACTGTCGCCGACGAACTTCGCACGGTCGGAGACGTGGAAGTCGATGAGACCAAGCTAGCCTACGTGCAACTACGCTTTCCCGGCTGGATCAAGAAAATGTTTGCCGATGCCACGTATCAATACATTCGCCAGGGAGAGCCGCTGTTTACGATTTACAGCCCCGATCTGGTGACAACCGAACGGGAGTATCTCCTGACCAAACAGAATCGCGATGAGCTGTTCCACAGCTCGGTCCCGGGAGTTGCCGCAGGTGCGGGCTCGCTGCTCAATGCCGCGAGTGAACGGTTGAAGCAATGGGAAGTACCGGACCGGGAGATCGCGAAGTTGGAATCCACGGGAACGGTCCGGAACGAACTCGAGATCGACTCGCCAGTATCCGGATACATCACGGAACGGAATGCATTACCCAACATGTATGTGCAACCAGGGACCAGGCTGTACACCGTGGCAAATCTCTCGACGGTCTGGGTCTATGCAGCAGTGTTTCAATCGGACAGCAGCCGCCTGGCAATCGGACAGCCAGCCACAGTCACTACGGATGCGTTTCCAGGACAAACGTTCTCAGGGCTGGTCGACTACTTATGGCCGCAACTTGATATGAACACGCGAACCCAGCGTGTGCGACTTGTCTTCTCGAACCCGCGCGTGAAGTTAAAACCGGGAATGTTTGTCAATATTCGACTGCAAATTCCCATGGGCCGCCAATTGGCCATTCCAGCATCGGGAGTGCTCCAGGCCGGCGTCCGGCAGATTGCTTTTGTAGATCACGGAGGAGGATATCTCGAACCGCGCGAAATCCAACTTGGCCCTCGCACGGGAAGCGACTTTATCGTCCAAAAGGGCCTCAAAGCAGGGGAGAAGATCGTTATCTCCGCCAATTTTCTCGTCGACTCGGAGAGCCAGCTACAGGCGGCGCTCGGATCGTACGCCCCGCCACCTCCGGGCGCAGGTTCAACAACGCAACCGGCGGCGGCCAATCTCGATTTCACAACGGCGCCATCTCCGCCGCGCAAGGGAGATAACACGTTTCGGGTCAAGCTCACAGATAAAAGTGGAGCTCCGATCACCGGCGCTCAAGTCTCGGTGACTTTCTTCATGCCGGCCATGCCGGCCATGGGCATGTCGGCCATGCGTACCGTTTCCAATCTCAGCGAGAAGGGAGGCGGCCAATACGAAGGGACCGGAAAGCTTGAGAGTGGGGGCACATGGCAGGTCAGCATCGCCGCGCAGAAAAATGGCCAAACGCTCGCCAGCAAACAAATCACGGTAAGCGCCACTGCGGGAATGTAGATGATCAACCGCTGGATCGACTGGTGCGCCCGGAACCGTTTCCTGGTTTTCACTGGCACCTTTTTCCTTGTCCTCGCGGGCATCTGGTCTCTGCGGCATGTCCCGTTAGACGCTCTGCCGGACATCTCAGATGTGCAAGTGATTATCCACACGAGCTGGACTGGAGAACCTCCGAACATTATCGAAGACCAGGTCACGTATCCGATTGTGACGGCATTGCTCGCGGCGCCGCATGTCAAGGCCGTACGGGCTCAGACCATGTTTGAAGATTCGTATGTGTTTGTGGTTTTTGAGGACGGTACGGATATTTATTGGGCGCGCTCCCGCGTTCTCGAGTACCTGCAACAAATCGCGGGACGGCTGCCGGCCAATGTCCATCCGGTGATCGGCCCGGATGCGACCGGAGCTGGCTGGGTCTACGAATACCTCCTCGTAGACAAGAGCCACCAGCGCAATCTGGCTGATCTTCGCACGCTACAGGACTGGTTCTTGCGTTATCAGCTTGAGACGGTGCCGGGCGTTGCTGAAATCGCGAGCATTGGTGGCTTTGTGAAGCAATACCAGGTTCGGCTCGATCCGGATAAGCTGCGAGCTTTACATATCCCTCTTTCGACTGTCATCGATCGCGTTCAGCAGAGCACTAACGAAGTCGGCGGAAGGGTTTTGGAACTCAGCGGCGCGCAGTACATGATCCGCGGCCTCGGTTATTTGCGTAATTTAAGCGATCTGGAAACGATTCCGGTGGACACCAAGAACGGTGTTCCTGTCCTGGTGAGAGATTTGGGCACAGTCGCCTATGGACCCGATATCCGGCAGGGTGTAGCGGAATGGAACGGCGAAGGCGAAACGGTCGGCGGAATTGTTGTCATGCGCTACGGCCTAAACGCCCTCGACGTAATCAATCGACTCAAGAAGAAAATTGCGGAGCTAACGCCGTCGCTTCCGCCAGGTGTTCAGATAGTCTCTGGGTACGATCGGTCCGGACTCATTGATGCGTCGATCCAAACCCTCCAGCGGGATCTTCTGGAAGAGGCAATCATCGTCAGCCTTGTCATCATTGTTTTCCTGTTCCACTTCCGATCCGCTTTCATTCCCATCCTTACGTTGCCCATTGCGGTTGTCGCCTCCTTCATCCCCATGTACTATCTGCACGTCACGTCCAACATCATGTCGTTGGGCGGGCTAGCGCTCGCAATCGGCGTGCTGGTTGATGCCGCCATCGTGATGGTTGAGAACGGATACCGGCATCTTTCGGAACGGAATCCACACACTCATCCAGAATCAGGCAATCCAGCCACACAATCCCATAACCCTGGAGCGTTACACCCCGGCGTTGCGGAAGAGCCTGCAACTTTGACCGAGCGACAGCGGCGGAAAATTCTGCTCGATGCGGCGAAACAAGTCGGCCCGGCCATCTTCTTTTCTCTGCTGATCATTGTCGTTTCGTTCTTGCCGGTGTTTTTGTTGGAAGCGCAGGAAGGACGCATGTTCCGCCCGCTGGCCTGGACCAAAACGCTGGCTGTGGCGTTCTCTTCCATTCTCTCGATCACGCTTGTGCCGGTTTTGATGGTGATCTTCATTCGAGGGCGATTGCGGCCCGAATCGCAGAACCCGATTTCCCGCTTCACAACAGCTCTTTACTTGCCGGTTCTCCGGTTATGCCTTCGCTATCGCAAGACCACGCTGGTCCTGAATCTGCTTTTCCTGATTGTTACCTTTCCCCTGGCTTTGCGCATCGGCAGCCAATTCATGCCGCCCCTGTATGAAGGCTCCTCGCTGTACATGCCAACGGCCTTGCCGGGAATATCGATTACACAAGCCTCGCAGCTGCTTCAAGAGCAGGACAGAATGATCCGCTCTTTTCCGGAGGTAGAAAGCGTGTTCGGATCGATTGGCCGGTCCGACAGCGCAACGGACAACGCTCCTCTGGATATGTATGACACCACGATCATGCTGAAGCCCAGGGAGCAGTGGCCGGCCGGAATGACTTACGAGAAGCTGATCCAGGAAATGGATGGAAAACTCCAATTCCCGGGCCTGTCCAATACCTGGACCATGCCGGTGGAGAATCGGCTGGACATGGAGTTGACAGGCATCAAAACGCCCGTTGGTTTGAAGATTCAAGGGACCAGCGTCGAGGGCATTCAACAGGTCGGGGCGCAGGTCCAGCAGCTTTTTTCGAAACTACCGGAAATGCGATCGATTTTTGCCGAGCGTGTGGCCGAAGGGTTCTACGTCAATATCGAGGTAAATCGGGCTGAGGCCGCCCGCTACGGATTCACGGTCGCCGATGTGCAGCGGGCTGTTTCCTCCGGCATTGGGGGAGCAAACGTTGCCGAGAACGTCGAAGGCCGGCAGCGATTTCCGATCAACGTCCGCTACAACCGGGATTTCCGGGATGACGTGAGACAGCTTGAAAGAGTAGTCATCACGACCCCTTGGGGGGCACAGATTCCGATTGGAGAAGTCGCCAAGATTTCGTTTTCTCGCGGACCCTCGATGATTCGCGATGAGGATGCTCAGTTGACGGGTTACGTGTACATCGACCTCAACACCACCGACTACGGCGGTTTCGTCACAAAGGCGGATCGCCTTCTCCGGGAGCAATTGAAAATGCCGGCTGGGTTCACCTACCGCTGGTCGGGAGAATACGAGTTCGAATTGCGCGCCAAAGAACGTCTGAAACTTATTCTGCCGGTTGTCTTCTTCGTCATTTTTCTGCTGCTCTATATGGTCTTTCATTCCGTAACGGAAGCGGCCGTCCTCATCTTTCCGACGCTATACGCCATGACCGGCGGCCTAATCCTTCAATGGTTGCTCGGCTACAACTTCAGTGTTGCCGTTTGGGTGGGCTACATCGCGTTGTTTGGAATCGCGGTCGAAACCGGCGTAGTCATGGTCGTGTACCTGCACGAAGCGCTCGACCACAGGCTGGCTACCGGTACTCCGTTGCGACACGAAGATATCGAGGCGGCAACCATTGAGGGCGCTGTCCAGCGCCTGCGCCCGAAACTGATGACCGTCTGTGCAGTTCTCGCGAGTCTGGTTCCCATCCTTTGGGAGAGCGGAGTCGGCTCGGATGTGATGAAGCCCATTGCCGCTCCGATTGTCGGCGGGATGATTACGTCCACCATCCATGTGCTGATTCTCGTGCCCGTATTCTTTGCGCTGATGAAGGAACGGGCGCTCAAGCATGGTACGTTGCGGCGATCGGGTGAAAGAGATTCTGATTCCTAACTGTTGAGGCAGGTGCAGTACATGTCGAAATCTTCGCCCTCAAAAGTTCAGAAACAAAGGCGAAAGCAGGGCGCCACGTTCGCTGCCAACGATAAATGGAGAGTTGTTGGTATTCTCCCTTTCCTTGCCGCTGCCATCGTGGGTCTTTGGCTATTAAGCAAGGGCGGCTCTACAGGAGTTACTCAGAAGCCTGATGAAGACATTCCACCATTCTTGGCCGCGACGATAGCGGTCGAACCACTTCCGGCAACACTTGCACCGGCGCAGTTTACAGATCCATCTATCAAGGAAGCGTACACGGTAGCTCTGAAGATTCCGCGGGTGCTCGCTCAGCAGCCCTGCTATTGCTGGTGCAGCAGAATGGGTCACCGCAGCCTCCTCGATTGCTACCGCTCGAAGCATGCGGCAGATTGCACTATCTGTGTCAAAGAGGCGCTTCTTGCAAACCGCATGCACAATACCGCGAAAACACCGGAGCAAATCCGTACGGCGATTGTAGCAGGTGAATGGAACCTGCTGCGCTTATCTATGGCCGTGAGGAGAAAGTCGCGTGGCGAATCTAACTGAATTGGCTTTGACATCAGTTCTCGCAGCACTCGTGTTGGTGTTGCCTCTTTACGTAAAAACCACAGACGCTCCCCTCGAGCCCATGGAGGACAGTTCTGAGTTCGATTGTTGCCCACGGCTTCACGGCAATACGTCCAGCCCGTTCCACTGTCCCGGAATTGCTGACGCGCGCTGCCCATCTGCTCTGCGCATTTTGTCGCGCAGTGAATCACGAAAAATGGTTCTGACCGTCTGGAATCCGACAGGACGGTTGGGCAAAGGCGAGAACGGGTTTTGTACACAGTTCACTCAGACAAAAACTGGAGAAAACATCCCGATGTCTCGGATGCGAATGGACGTGACGCTACGGATCGGACGGGTCGAGGCCGCTCGTGTCAGCGCCGGTGCAAAAATCCCCATAGTACCGGAATAAAATTCCCCAGCCCTTGGCGAGTGGTGTATACCCGCATCGAAACCGCCACGGGGAGGTGCGGCATGTGCTACGGGGGAAAGACGTGCAAGAGATTGAAGGGCTGAAGCGCCAGGGATTGAGCATCCAGGCGATTAGCGAACTGACGGGCTACGACCGCAAGACGGTGCGTAAGTATTTGGTCGTGCCGGACGGGATTCCGGCTTATCGGCCGCGTCAGCCGCAGCCGAGCAAACTGGACGGATTCAAGCCGTATCTACAGGAACGCTTAGCAGCCGGTGTTTGGAATGCGCGGGTGCTGCTGCGCGAGTTGCGCGAGCGCAGCTATAGCGGCAGTTACACGATTCTGACCGATTGGCTGCGGCCACAACGGGAATCGGCACGCGTAGTTGCGGTGCGACGATTCGAGACACCGCCGGGAAAGCAAGGCCAGGTGGACTGGGGTCATCTGGGCGACATCGAACTGGAGGGCCGAGAGTACAAGCTGTGGGGCTTCACACTCACGCTCGGCTACAGCCGGATGATGATGGCCGAAGCAGCGCTGGACCAGAAGCTCGGTACTCTGCTGCGCATGCATGAGGAAGCATTCCGGCAACTCGGTGGCGTGCCGGAGGAAATACTTTACGATCGCATGAAAACGGTGTGGCTGGAGACCGACAGCCGCGGCGAGATCGTCTGGCATCCGGTGTTTCTGGACTTCGCGCGCTACTGGGGATTCACGCCACGATGGTGTCGACCTTACCGGGCGCAAACAAAAGGCAAGATCGAGGCCGGCGTGAAGCATGTACGCCGGAATTTCCTTTGCGGCTTGCAAGGCCGCGAGCCTGGTTGCTTGGACGATTTCAATGCACAGTTGCGCGCCTGGGTCTGGGAAGTGGCCAACCAGCGTGTGCACGGAACTACACGCCAGCAAGTCTCTGCACGCTGGGATGCGGATCAGTTCAACTTACAGCCGATCGTCGGGCGACCATCTTATCCGTACTGCGACGACGAACTGCGAAAAGTAGCGCGTGATGCGTATGTGTCCTGGCAGGGCAGCCGCTACTCGGTGCCTTGGGAGTATGCCGGCAAGCAAGTCTGGGTTCGCAACTGTGATTGCGACGTGGAGATTCGTTACGGTGCCGAGCGCATCGCGCGCCACCTGCTGGCGCCACGGAAACATGTGATCGTCACGCAAGCCGAACATCACGAGGGCATTCCGCTCGGAGTGCGCAGGCCGGATAGCAAAACGTTAGTGCACTTGCGCCAAACCGCGCCGGTGGTGGAGATTCGACCACTGGCGGCTTATGAAGGCCTAGCCGCCGGAGGTGCGCAATGACTCCGATCGAGCGCTTGCAAACTATGCTGAACTCACTTGGACTGAAGGCGCTGGAAGCGCGTTTGGAGGCATTACTCGAGCAGGCCGCGAAAAAAGAGACGAGTTATGCAGACTTCCTCGATGAGCTGCTCACCTGTGAAGTGGATGCACGGCGAAGCCGCTATTTACGGGCACGTTTGCAGTTGGCGCATCTGCCGTTTGTGAAGACCTTCGATCAGTTCGATTTCGGTTTTCAACCCTCCATCGATGAACGGCAGATTCGAGAGTTGCGCACCTTGCGTTTTGTGCACGAGGCTAGCAACGCCATTTTCCTCGGACCGCCCGATCCAGAGACATTATGCTTCACCTCGTCCAATTCGGCTGAAGAGATCCTGCTGTTCGTTCGCTTTCCTGCCGTGGCGGCGCAGCCGATTCTTCACTGTCGAGACGGCATTCCTCACCTCAGGACTCTCAAGGGCACTGACCGCAATTTGCCAAGGTGCACATTCGATGGCTTGTGTAGCTGGAAGAAGCTTCCGTTCGATCAAATGGCGCACGCAAGTAGCGCTTACTCCAAGTCGCTCAGCCGTTTGCTCCAGGGTAAGTGTTTGCACACCGTTTGATGTTGCGGGCGGCAGATGGTGTGAACGACGTAGCGCGTAAACGCGCTGTTCATTCCATGAGTTGCCGGTGCCTGTGCGCAGGCCCATTCTATTCATAGTGGCCGCGATCTGTTCATCTGAGTAGCTGCTCGCCATGCGTCGGGTTACTTCGACAGCTTCGGGGCTGTGTGTTCGGTTATGTTGGCCAGTGGCCTTCTTCTTCACCTTGAGTTGCGAGTGGCGGCCAGTCCAATGGATCAGCAGAACGACCTCCCGATGTTTCTCATCGACGTCCGCAACGATCTCCTCAATGAGGATGCGAACGATTCTCTGTTTCAAGCGCATGGTCGAGGTTGCTCGCCATACACTTGGGAGATCATGGGCGAGGCTCATTAGCAATTCGCTGTCCGGTATGGCTGGTCTGCTGTCGTGAGCGTCAAAAGCACTTATGCGCGTTTCGATTTCCCGGGCTTTTTGCAACCCAGCGTTCCACCGTGCTTCGAGTTCGGCTGCGACCAGGCGATTATCCGGGTCCACGGCCTCGTAGCGGCGGCACGCGAGCCTCGCCTCATAACGTGCCTGCTCCAGTTCCAACTCAAGCAGCCGTCTTTGTTCCTGCTGCTGGCTGCGTAGCTTCTCAGCCGCGCTGACTGCCGCTTCAATGGCATTACCGCTGATAGCCTGCAGTATCTCTCGACTAATCGAGTCGTCTACGCGAGCGCCTCCAAACGAAATGCAGAAGTCCTCGCCGTGATTAACGTGCGCACCTCTGCAGTGGTAGCGCGGGACGAGACCTTTACTACCGCTGTAGGCAATGTGCAGCATGCGGCCGCATCGGCGGCAACGGATCAGTCCTGCAAGAAGCGCTTTGCCGCCACGTGCGGCTCTGGCTTGCATCCGGGATTTCATGTGTGCGTTGGCGGCAATCACAGCCTGGTTGCGTTCATACTGCTCCCATGAAATGTACCCGGGATGGTGGTCGTGAAGCAACACCGTCCATTCCGAGCGGGCTTTTTTGTGACCGATTGTCTTTCGGGCACGACCGTCAACCATGGCGGTACGGGCGCACGTTTTACCGAAAGCATATGCTCCAGCGAACATCGGATTGGTCAGGATTTTGTGCACGGTGTTGTACACGGGAAGCGCCCATCTTGTTTCGGCCGGGTCCTCCACGTCCCTGGCGGGAAGTTCCACCCGCTGTCGGCGAAACCACAACAGGACCTGTCGGATGCTCCCGAGCTCAGTCATCTTCAGGAAGACAAGCCCCAGCGCTTGCTGGATCCTCTGATCTGGATGTTTATCAATCCTCCCGCTATTCGTCCAGACATAACCCGCGGGTAAGCAGTATCGGAGCTCCCCCCGGCGTGCTTTCTGACGAATCGCCTCAACGGAGCGCTGTCTCAGCAGGTTTAGTTCGAACTCGCTCATCGTGCCCTTCAGACCCAGAAGGAGCCGATCGTTGATGATGGCGGGATCATAGATACCGTCCGGATCGATAACTACCACATCAGTCATTCCGCAAAGCTCAATGAGATGGTGCCAGTCGCGGCCGTTCCTCGCTAAGCGTGACGCCTCGATGCAAAACACGGCGCCCACTTCGCCGGTGCATACTTCGCCCACAAGGCGCTGGAAGCCCGGGCGTTCCACCGTCCCAGACCCCGACCTTCCAAGATCCTCGTCTATGACCATGACATCGCGGAAGCCGAGTTCCGATGCACGCTCAGCCAAGCCGTACTGCCGTCTCTGGCTCTCCTGGTTATGCATCACCTGACCCATGGAAGACTGGCGTACATAAACAACGGCCTTGCGCTGCAGCCGATCGGGCGTGATCTTAGCATGCATCTTCAGTTCTCCTATGTGGCATCGGCTCCGCGCATTCGTCCGTCGCGATTGCCTCCAGGAGCAGATCGATAATCGCCAGGAGCAGTTCCTCGTTTTTCTCGCTGGCCTCCATGGTCGGCGATGGATCTGCCAGTCTCAGATTTAGCTGCAGGTGCCGGTTTCCCGGAGCTTTCATGCGTGTCCCCCGTACGGAATGTATTCAGCACAGGGTTATCGCACTTGCCGGCATCGGTGGGCAGGGCGTTCAGAAGATCGCGGAGAGCGATCAACGCCTCAACTGAAATCAACGGATCGCCGATCATGAACTCGAGGCACGCCGAGTCAAACATCCATGCTGGAAGCCCACAGATCGTGCCATCTGGCAGTTCGATATGGAGGTAATCCACCGAGCGGATCCTATGCCGTCGATGAACTCGCACCGCCTGCCCAAACAACGGGTGCCAACGGTAATAAACCGTCACACACTCAAAATCGTGTGCATTATGTGACTGCTTCGCCTGGCGTGGGTAAAACGCATTTGAGTGTCGCACTCGCGGAGGCAGCGATCCAGGCCGGCTTTGGCGCTTACTTCATGACCGCACACGATTTGGTCGATGACCTGGGGCGAGCTTATCGTGAAGGCCGGCTCGATCGCCGCATGCGTGTGTATCTCGCACCGAAGGTCCTCATTATCGACGAAATGGGTTACTTGCCCTTGGACGAACTGGGCGCCACCATCTTCTTTCAACTGGTCAGCGCTCGCTACGAAAGAGGCAGTATCATTCTGACCAGTAACAAAAGTTACGGCGATTGGGGCTCGATCTTCGGCGATCCGATTATCGCGACGGCGATTCTCGACCGCTTATTGCACCACTCCACTACCATCAACATTCGGGGTGAAAGCTATCGCTTGAAAGATCGCCGCCGTGCCGGTCTGCTGCCGCGCCCTGAGGATCAGCAACCGAATCCGGAGCCGCCGGTTTTTCCTGCTGTCGCTCCCAACAGTCGCAGTAAACGGAAGGTTGCCTTGTGAGTTTTTTAAGGCATCAGCAGATCTATCAATCCGATGTCTTGTGCCGAGAGCGAAGCTCTCTATGGGCTCGCTCCCGGCTTCATCGTGTTGATGAGTCTGCGACCGGCTATTCCTTGGCGAGTTGCACTCCTGCATTGCTCGCCTCCGCTTCACCAGCCGTTTGTCATGGTGAACCGGGTAGCCGGAACTGTCAACCACCACCTCGCGGGGGCTGGGGAATTTTCGGCCGGATTTTTGGGGAATTTTCAACCGGAGTTGACAATAGTTCGGCCTTGGCAATTTCAGGCCGCGATGTTTAATCGTCTTGGGTTCTGGATCCGGGCCCACGTGTTGCGATCGATTGGCAACGGAGTCACCCGTCCGGTCTCCTGGCTAACGAATCCGCCGTGGTATGCGATTACTCCGTGCCGAAACAGCCGTGCCAGCATGGCAAGAGCATGCTGGGCGAGCATCGAATTGATATAGGGCTCTTGCCGCACAAGAGATTCCGCTGCGCTGCAGGCTGGCAGCGTATCACGCGCATCCATCCTGGCATTGACGATTTTGGGAAAGAGTTCATCGACGCACGGAAGGCGCATCGCTGTACCTTTGCGATTTGGCCGCAATGGTTCGCCGAGCACGAATTGCCCCGAACTGGCATTGTTGCCTAAATCCAGCCAGTAGTGAAACCGTCGCGTCTTCAGGCGGACGATGCGGGCGAGAATCGCGCGAGCCGCCCTGGTATCGACACAACTGATGACGAAATCCGCATCCGGCACGTCCCGGCCACAGCGAACATGGCACGGAATTCCCGCCCAATCCAGTCCCCAGAAGACGTTGAGCCGCTGCATCAGGACGTGAACTTTATGTAGCCCAATCTCGCTGGACGTGAACGGCTGACGCACACAATTGATTTCGCTCACGCGATCTCCGTCGATGGCGTAAACCTGTAGGCCTTTGGGATGCCCGGCCGCGAGCAGCGCGTGATGCAGATAGGGCAGCCCGGAAAGAACGGCCGAGCCTGTGCCGCCGCACCCTACGACGGCGATGGAAATCTGATCGTTGAGCATTCGGCCCTTCAGCCGGTGTACGCATTGTGTTGGCATAGCGTCTCGCGCAGAGGTCTCTTCGCAACCAAATATTCAACAGGAAATCGCTTTCGCCCCGCCAAATCACGCCACATGCCGAGAAAGCCTTCCGGGTGACGGCACAAAGAGCGCTGCAGATTGGTATGCGTAAACCGGCTGTTGAAATACGCATCGGGCCACTGCCTCAGGTTGTCTAAATCGACCGAGCGAGGAGTCTGCATGGAACCGTGGCAAACCTCGCCATGCTCGTACGTGTTCCAATACGGTGCCTGAAAGAGCTGCGTGTTGGGCGTTGGGCGCGTCTTGCCGGCGAGCGCCCACACGGATAGATGCCCGTCGCGGACAGCGAACAACAACGCGGGGTGCGGATACAGTTTCCCGTCCAGCGTCTTGCCGTCCGACTCCGGGCTGAAGAACATCGGACGAATACGCGCCGGCTCCCACCAGGCGGCCAGACGCTGCGACCAGATCAAAACGTTTTCCGGCAACCAGGCAGCGGGAAGCTCGCTTTGCAAGCTGCGGCTGAGTGTTTCGAGAAACGCCTTGGAGATGGGCTGTCCCTCACTCAAAATCGGTAGCCCACCGGCGGGATTCGCTTCGGGCGTATGCACCGTAGCCAGCCGGATCTTCTGATTGCCGTAAAGAGCATCTTTACTTCCGTAGAGTAGGATCGCCGAAACCAAGTGCAGGGGCGCATCCGTGCCGTAATCTGCGCAGAGACGCATAAGAAAACCTTCTTTCTACCGAAGCGGTTCGTATCCGGGCACGAGCAGGAGCACACGAGCGGCTGCTGCCAGCGTGTCTAAGGCAATGTCCACAAGCAAACGCATCGCGGATCGAGTCCACCTGTGTTCCGTCCATTTTGATCGTCGGCCAGGGCTCGATCGCTACTTGCCCTGCCGTTTCGATTTCCTCGTTCAGGAATTCCGTGATGATGTCATGATTGCCGAAGGCCAAAGCGAGCATGGGGACGTCTGGGTCCGACTCCACGTACAGCTCCTCGCGATCCTCGTCCGATAGCGTCACCAGCGGAGGATGCGGCCGCCGGCTGATCTCGGCGAGCGATTCCACAGCATCAATGAGCTGTCGAGCGCGTTTTCGTCGTGCCAAAGAAATAGCCGGGTATGGCAATTCGGGCCTGGTGGACTGCAGGCAAGCCGGGAAAGCAGGTTCTTTGGGTAAAGCGGCTGGCTCATACGGCGCGCCCTCCCGCTCGCATTCCGCCTTCTTGTACTCTTCCTCTTCGGCACGCATTTCGACCCAATCGTCCCAGCGCATGCGCGCGTCATCGAGATCGTACACACGGAACCAGCGCGACATCGCTTCGCGGAGCGAGTGATAGAAGAAAGACGGCAGAAGCTCGTGTTCTCTCGCCAGCAGTTCGAGAGCCGGCATCAAATTGACCCAGGCCACGGTGTCGATCACTTGGAACGAAAGCAGGACACGCTCGGGCCGTGGTTCCTCGTCCTGGCTGTCGTATCGATCGCCGGTGGGACTCAGGCTCAAATACAGGCTGAACGCCCGGTCAATGATCTCGGCCCGTTCGCCAACAAACTGTTTGAGAATGCATTCGAGAAAACTACCGATATTCCTTGTGGCAAACCAGTCTCGCGGCTGAGCAACGCGAGCGCGCAGCAAATTCTGGGCGAACTGCGCCGCGTAAAACGACGCCGCGCGTGCGGAGAATTCGCAGTGCTCAGGACGGAGCTGAGGAATCGTGAATCCAGGTCCTGGCGCAATCAGCCCGGGTGTACCAGGCCGGCGGGCACGGACAGCGAGGCGACGCGCTCTTGCCTTTGCGAGGAGCCCGGATGGCTTTGGAGCGCTTTGCCGAGAAGTTCCGAGAGTTGACGCGAGTCTTTGCATTTGAATTTCTCGAGTAAACGGTCCCGGTGAGGATCGCTCGCGAACTCATCGAGTTCGCGCAAGGCCTGCTCGAGCAACTCCGTGTCGCTGCTCATCCTTTCGTGCCAATCGCCCGAGTGAATTTGTAGACGAGCTTGTCGCCGCTTGCATCGGGTCCTTCAATCACGGCAGTCGTTATCTCCGGGTATTGGGCGGCGTACACATCACGTACCTGCTCGGGCGTCAGTTCAGGGTCCGGATCTGCCAGTTGCAGCCCCATGTAGTTAAAGCTGCGCTGTAAGGCGCGCGTTTGAATAGGCATAAAAAGTTTCTTCTCTTCCCTATTTGCTCAGGTTCAAGCCGTGACATGCTCTGCTGTCTTCGGATCAGCAGCTGCAGCAATTGGTTCGGGCGGCTCGTCGAACAGGCTGACGACCGGCGACGGGATCTTCGACTCGGTCGCCTTTTTGATGTCATCTTTTGAATCCGGCTTATCGTCGGGCTTTGTGACCGGTTTGCAGCTGGTGTTTGTCTTGCGCTTTGCATCCAGCGCCTTTTTGTTCTCCGCTTCCAGCTCTTTCACGGCGGCTTTGTGAGCCTCCCGGATCTGATTTAACGTGGAATCCGTTTCGAGAATGCTCTGCACATAGCCGGTAAGCTGTGCCGGCAAATCGCGATCCAGTTCGACCGCTGTACCCGTAACCGAGAGCGGCGTCGCCAAGGCTTTCTCGGCAGCATCGTTCTCGTTCCGGCATTTCGGAATGACGTTCACGCGGATTGCGCCGCCTGGTACCGCCGAGAGTGTCAGCAGCAGCGTACGATCTGCAAGTAAAGGTTCAAGCTCAGTAAACATAAAACTCCTTGTCCGCTAGCCGATTCGCATGGGCATGACGACGTACCGAAAGTCCGGAGCTGCAGCTTCGCTCGCGGGCTGCCATTCGGTCGCGGTATCCGCGTTGTTGAACAGCAATCGCACGTTCTGGTGTTCCGCGCGATTCAGAAAATCGGCGAGATAGGCCGCATTGAATCCGATACGCGCCGGCTCACCGGCATACGAAGTCGCAAGGGATTCCTCACTGTCTCCGACCGCACCATCCTGGGCGCGAACACACACCTGGTTCGGGGACACCTCGACGACGACACAGCGCGTTTTGCTTTCGGTGAACTGCGCGACGCGCTCGAGCGCACTACGCAAGTCATTGCGATTCAGCGAGAGGGAGGCCGCATGACTCTTTGGAAGCACCCGCTCATAGCTGGGGAAAGTGCCGCTCAGTTTGCGGTTGAACAGCAGACGTTCCTGCCATACGAAGAATATGTGGTTGTCCGTAACGGCGCAGCGAACCGGCTGATCATTGCGTCCTTCCGCAAAACGCAGAAACGCCGCCAGCGCCTTTCGCGGGATCAGAACATCGACCGGCTCTCTCAGCGCGGGCATCTCAACGGGTGCCGTCGCAAGCGCCAGACGGTGACCATCCGTCCCAACCATGCTGACCATCGACGTCTCGATCTTCAGGAGAGCGCCAGCGAGATTGGTGTTGACCGATTCGGAGGAAACCGCAACGGACGCCTTCTCCATGAGCCTTGCCAGCACGCCGGTTGACAACGAAGCGCCCTCGCGCGGCGGTCTCGGCAGTTCCGGAAAGCTTTCGGCCGAGATGGTCGCGATTCGTGATCGGGACCGGCCGCAACTGAGCGATACCCAGCCGCTTGTTTGTGCCTTCAGCACCAGCTCGCTTTCTGGAAGCATTCGCACGTATTCAGTCAGGCGCTGCGCCGGAATGGCAGCCGACCCCGGTGCTTGTATGGTCGCCGGACAGTATGAAATTCCGCCCAGATCCATGTCCATCCCGTTGACCGTCAGACCTTTTGCATCCGCTCGGATCAGCAGCGTGCCTAACACCGGCATAGTATTTTTCCGGTCTGCCAAAGTCTGCACAAGTCGAAGGACTCGCGCAAAATCGGTGGTGCGAACCACAATTTCCATGATGGTGATCTCCTCAGTATTTGGATCAGGACTGCAGCCGTGATCAAGGGCGCCGAAATCAGAATGCGCAGTCGCCTGGTGTAGCCGTGCGTGCACGGTTGAGGCGGATTTCGAGCAGCCGGATCATCCTGTTTTCGCGTCGCAGCTTTTGGCCGAAGCGCCAGGCCGGGATGAACAGGTACGTCTCAACTGCCCCGGCCAGCGCAAGAATGGGCTGGTTCCGCCACAGCCAAAACCAAGCATGACGATGCCACACACCACGGCAAGTGCCGCGAAGACGTAGAGAGTAATCGATAAGATTTTGGGGCCGCTGGGAATCCTAGAAACGCTATCACGCCGTATACGTGGAAGCACTCGGGTGTATTGGATGTATTGCGGCATCAGTGGCCGGCACGCTGGGATATCCAATGAGACACCTGTGCCGCCGGCGCGTTGCCGACGCTGCCGTTCCCGGCTCCGCTGCGCATTCCTCGTACAGGATTCGCTCAAGGCACTACGCAGCGCGGCCGTTAATGGTCTGCCGGAGCGATGTCGGTGAACTGCGCCAGATACTGCGGATTGGTGACATTGGTCGCGACATTTGCTTGAGCGCCTTCGAAGCGTTGCCGTGCATCCGTCTGGCTGCCTGCACTCAGCAAGCGACTGCTTTGAGCTCCAGTTCGAGCAAACAAACGACCCGACACACGAAATACGCTCCCAGGCGAGGCCTCGCGAAGTTTATCCGCCAAAGGAGAAGAAAGCGAGATGCGTGCTGCTCGCGCGCTGGCTCGCTGGTCGGCGGGGTAGCCGTTCGTGAACGAGATAGAGAAACCAGATCCGCATGTGGGTTGAAACGTGAGTACCACGTCCGCGCCAGTCACGGAAAAGAACAGGCGCCCGGTCCAGTCCACAAACTCGCCGTTCGGGCCGAAAACGCGAGCAATCGAATCTTCAAAGCTCCAGGCATCCGGCGGATGCATCTCGGCTCGGCGGATGGGATTGGGCTCGGCCGAAACTTTGTTCCGGGCCTGAATGTAATTCTGCAATACGGTGCAGAACTGAGCCTGTTTTTTTCCGCGGGGTCCACTGTATGCCGCGGCCGGAGCTCGTGTCGAGCTGGCGCCGGAATGGAACCGCAACTCGCGAATGAGCCAGGTCGAATACGTGAACGGCTTACCGTTCACCTCGAACTGAACCGCCGAATCCGTGCTGGAGAGATAACGGCCTTCAATCCTTTGTCCGTCCTTCAGAATCAACGTATCGCCGACGGCCATGCGGCACGCCAGCGTGAACAGGAGGGGCAAGCACGTATAGTTCATCGCTTCCTCAAAAACGTATTGAAACAAAACGGGAGTTGCAAGCCCGCAAGAAATCCGTACAGTTGTGCGTATGCCGGCAACTGCATGGAACCACCTCGTGGTAGCAGCAATTCCTACAAACGAGGGACTGCGGTGTGAGCTCCGCAACGGCCGGGTGGTTGCGTTCGGCCCGGAATGGCGCGGGCAAATCTCCGTTACAGACCGATTGTATGTAGCGGAGGACGTGACTGTCGCCGATCGCTTGACGGCGCTCCATCTGGAGCGTGGCGGACGTCTCGATCTGGTTCAAATTCCCAGCACAGCAGCGGCACCGCCCAAACAAGACCGGCACGGTCGTGGTTTCGTCATGCTGGATGCGACGGCAGCCCAGCACGGCATTTCCAAGGTGCTGGTCACGGCCGCGCAAATCCGCGACTACTTTTTCGCCCCGGATCGATCCGTATGTTGGGCAGACCAGCCGAGCTGGTTCGAGGTTCTCGGGATTCGCAAGAACAGCACGTCGGCGGAAATTCGGCTGGCGTACCGTGTGCGCATGTTGGAATTGAAGGCGAAGGGCAGCGAGTCCAACCGCTACATGCAAGCTCAACTCGCGCGCGGCCTGCAGATCTTGCTCGATCCGGATCTGCGACGAGATTACCTGCTGTTGCTCGAAGACCCCGATGCCGGCGTCGCGTTCCCGCCCTGGACCATCGGAATTATGCGTGCCACCGGTCGGAAGAAGGGTGAGTTGTTTCTCGTGAATGGCTTGATGAGTTTTTTTCCACGCACCGAACAACGAAGTGTGCGGCTTGCCCTACGCCGCTTTCGATTCAAAGGGCCGGAGGCCGTCTACCGGGATGCGCGCAAGCGCATGCTCATTCACTTCGATTCCTCTTTGCTGCCGATGCAATGGACGGACAAGTGGAACACGTGGGCACACCTGGCGCTCGGCTCCGTTACGGTGAAAGCGATCTTCTGGCAACAGACACGATTCCGGCGCACCGAAACAGGATTTCAGCCGCGAATCTGGTCCCAGCCATTTCAGAGCACGCTGCACGTAAAGAATTCATGCTCGGTCGCGCGGCGGTTCGACGCGGCGCGCGCCTTCTGGGAGCACTTTCATCCGCACGCCGAGATCGTGGCGCTGTTGCGCGCGCGCTTGGAGCAGGAAACCATCGAGGCCCAACAAGCTGCGGAGTGGTGTCACGCACACGGTGTTCGGTCCCCTGTAGAAGCCAGATGGATCAACTGGGAGCCGGATTACGAAGAATGCTTCTACCGGGAATTAGCCGCCCGTGCCGGGGCGGTCTATCTGTTCCGAAATGAATACCTGTTCGTCTTCGATCAGACGGTCGTCTCCGAAATTCCGCAGGCCGGACACGCGAGCTATATCTTCCGTCCCAACACATCGCTCAACGCCTTCTTGCGGTCGTATGCGCAAACGACTCGCCACGCCATTCGGACCGAGCCGAAAAACGCCAGAACAACTCTTGGATATGCCGGCCGCATTCCGCATCTGAAAGATTTGTCGGCTTGGGTCGCGAGAATCGAGGGTACCGTTGCAAACCCGGTCACACAGCGAGCAACCGCGTAATGCTTCATTCGGAGGAGTGAATCCTGCCAAGCAAAGCCCTCAATTCACCAGCAAGGGCTGCTGGAGTCGGAAGGTGAGCCGCGTCTCCGACGGCACCCGCACTCGCTGACCGGATGTGAACACCTGTCCAAGCGTGCCCAGTGTGACGCCGGAACCCGCTCCTATCGCCGCGCCCTTCCCGCCACCTGCGATCGCGCCAATCACGGCGCCAGCCGCGGCCAACCCGCCAATCGTTTTTCCCGAGCGCGCGGTACGGGAGGAACTCGCTTCCACGACATCTGTCGAGGAGGCGTCGTAGCGTTTGCCCTGAATCGTCAAAGAACGCAACGCCAGCCGGAGTTCCGTTTTCCCGGCAAAATGTCCAGATTCCTGCCGATTTGCGAGGACGATCAACACATGGGAGCCGCGCGGGGCCACAACTCCTCCGGTATGATTGACGAGCGGTTCATCGAGAGACGCACGGTATTCCTTGCCCAGAGAGTCGTGGCTGGAATCCGCCGGATCGATCAGGCGGACGATAACCGGCGTATTGGCGGGGATGGTCGTCCCCCCGCGCTCGGCTACCGGAACGGCCGGTACTGGGTTGATCGGCTTAGAGGCTTGGGCTGGGCCCGGCGCAGAGCTGGAATCAAATTTCACGGCCTCGATATTGGCCGTTTTGAGCGTGAGCGTCTGGCCGGCGACAACGACCTTGATCTCATCGGCGCTTCCGCCGGCGAAAGTGCCTTTAATCTGGCTGCCGTCCTGCATCGTTACCGTAACCGGCTGGGATGCGAGCGCTAGGGTTTCCAAGGCGGTTGCCACTACCGCGGTTCGAAACAGGGTACTTACAAAACTCATAAAAACCGTATTTCGATACATACCCGAAAAGGAAACCGGTTGCAAACCGCCCGTTGAGCCAGCGCCCCTTGCGCGAAAAATGGAACTGCTTTGTTCGCAGCAGGCCATCGACATGGGTGGAGATGGATGTTGGCGTGACCGCAGTACGGTCCCCGGATGCCGGTTCGCTCCCACGCTGGGATAGAGCAGTGCGATGCCGTCGCCCGGCAAAACTTTGTAATCGCGCCATGCGAAAAACCTCCAGAACGCCATAAAACGAGCGTTTCTGCATATTCCGGCGACATGGGATACAACGAACGCAGAATGATGCCACTCTTGCAAGAGCCGATAACGAAAGAGCAATTCGAGCGGGAACTGCTGAATCTTCGGCCCAAGGAGGCCGACTCACGCCGCGAATTCTGGACGCTGTGTGAAGCGCTTCAGGCGATGGAGGACACCAAGTGTCCGCCGCCCGACTGGTTTATTGAATCGTTCAAAAGGGTGCTCGAATATCCATCTGAAGAACGGGCCGAGCCCTGGCGGGAACTACGCCATCGGCTGCTCGAACATATGGGCGAGTTCCAGCGTCAGCCAAGGGCAAGCCGCAGCGAACAAAGAGGTTTATAACGTAGTAGCCAGTCGCCCAGTCTGTTTTGGCGCGATCTCTGTTTCCGACAAGCCGGTTTCGCGAGTCCTAATCGAGCGTGACGAGATATTGAAGGGCTCAAACGATGCTTGGCGATTACCGCCCGTTGACAGATCGTAGCCATTTGGTTACCATGATGGTAACCGAATGGTTACGATTGGCCGTCAGCGAAGCAATGCTGTGTTCCGGGCGATTGCCGATCCGACCCGCCGCGAGATCTTGCGCCTCCTTCGGGACGGCCGGCTTACAGTGGGTGAGATTGCGGCGAATTTTCGAGCGAGCCGCCCGGCGATATCAAAGCATCTCCGGTTATTGCGATCGGCGGGTTTGGTCACTACTCAGAAACGTGGCACGACAAGCGTCTGCGGCTTGAATGCCAAACCGTTGTGGTCGGTCAACACCTGGCTACGAGACTACGAAACCTTTTGGGGCGAGAGCATGCGCAGCCTGAAGAATTATGTCGAAGAAACTGAATGCCATAAGGAGAAAAAGAGCTCATGAGTCCGACAAGCGTAAGCGACACTATCGTTCAGGAAATCGCCATCAAGGCGTCCGCGGAACGGATCTTTAAAGCCCTGACCGACCCGGTTCAGCGAGTCAAATGGTGGGGTTCCGAGGGGCGATTTCAGACAACCCATATGGAGTCCGACCTCCGCCCTGGCGGCAAATGGACGATGCGGGGCGATGGTATTGGTGGCAAACCTTTCGAAGTGAGTGGAGAATATCGTGAAATCGAGCCGCCCCGCCTGCTCATTTTCACGTGGCTTCCGAACTGGCAGGACGATGCGAGCGAGTCGATTGTGCGTTTTGACTTGGAAGAGAAGAACGGCATCACGACCGTCCGCTTGACACATTCTGGCCTGACAACCGACAGTTCACGCGCAAGTCACAAAGGATGGCCTCAGATTCTCGGTTGGTTGCAAGCATACGTCGAAGGACAAGTGTAACGGGAGACACCCGAAATGCTTGTCATGTTCCAAGCCCATTGGGTTTTTGGCAACTAAGATCGATCTCCGCTGCAGGCGCACGAAAGGATCGATGTGCTCACTGCCGGAGATGTCGGGTTGTCGGAAACTTGCTGCGGGGATAGATCAGGTGTAACGGCCCAGCGCTTTAATTCACTTCGCCGGCGGGGCGGTAGAAATCGCGCCGGCTGCGCCGGCGTTGATTCATTCAATCACCCCGGCGGAACTTGAATCGATACGCTCCGGCCAAACTCGCTGCGCCAGTTGCCGTTCCTAGCGAGGAAGAAACGAGCCGCGCGGCACTCGCCGTCGATATGCACGTGGATGGATTTCGGTGAGACTGCCACAATTTGGCCGAGATGCCGGTTTGGGTGCACGTAGTTGTAGGACACGGCAACGCGTTGTCCTATTCGAAATGACGAAGAGTTGTTGGACATGGGAGGAAAGACTCAGCAGGTAGGTTGATCACCTAATGGGCAAACAGGTGCTCCGGGATGCGATGGACACGAACTGCGCGGGCCACCGCCCCTACGCGGAGCCGTCGATCACTCGCCGCCAGCCTGATTTGAGCGAAACGGCAGGCATTTTGAATGAGTGAGGTTCAGGGCAAACGTGAAGGGCCGATCCGCAATCGGCGCAAGCCATCCCTCACGAACGAACTCCATTAACGCAAGGTCGACGTTGAGATCGTCTGCAAAGAAACTCAGACCGGCCCGCAGTAACAGATCGTCGAGCGAGAGCACCGGATCTTTGCATTGCTGAAGTGCGGCAAATAGTCGATCACGTATTTTCGCCGCGGCGTGGTGAGCAGAGAAATAGCGAACGAGCGCGATAAAAGCAGCCCATTGCTGCTGTAGAGGGGACATACGTTTGATATGGGAAACAGGTATTGATGCGACTCGTACGGAAGCCCGGAGTTCGCTGGCCGTGTTCTGCCAGGGACCCAACAAAGAGAGCGCCCCGCGTATCCCTGGGGTGGTCAGGAAAGATCCTGATCAGCCCCGGAGTCAAAGGGTTCCGGCGACCGGCTCGCTGCCAATCAGTCCCTCACGAACTTCGTGCTCGACTCCGTTCTGACGCGCTCTGACTTCATCGAGAACCCGCTGATTCCCTTGAATGCTTTCGGGCGCTTGCCGGCGAGCAAAGCTGGAACAGAAGGTTGTGGGATGCGCAACTCGCAGACATTACCTTCGTTGTTGAAACCGGCCTAGCCTCGGCCGCCTTATTCTTCCTCTAACCGGATCTTGCGTCCCCTGCTGACCAGCATCGAATCCAGTTGGGTCGCGATTTGCTGCATGCCCTCGCGGACGCGCTGGCGAAGATCGCCCGTGCTTTTGAGGTCTTTCATGTTCACCCCTGTGAGCAATGCCCGAGCTTCGTCGGCAAGCCGCTTCAGGTCCGCGTCATTTGTCACGTTCCGGAAATCGAGCGTATCGAGAAAGTCGAGCAGATTCGAGACGGCGGTCTTATGAAGGCGAACCGGCTTGCCCTCGTCGGTGGTTTGCAGGCGTTCCGCCAGATGCTGGACGAGCTCGGCCAGCGCGGTTCGCATGACCTGCTGCACTTCCTCGGCGGCATTCGTCAGCAACTGTGCTGCTTTGCTGCGCTCCTCGTCCCAGAGTTCTGGAGCGATGTCGCGCAGTTTGTCGGGCACGCCGAAGCTGACGTAGCGCCAGGAGAACGAAAATGCCTGGCGCACCTCCGCCACAGATGGAAAATCACGCGGATCGTGCAGCGCGCGATGGCGCTCCGGCGCGTGTGCGCAGAGGTCCGGATAAACGCCAAGGAAGGCCTCGACCAGAGCCGGCCGGCGTACGGCAAACTCCTTCAGCTTCTGATCGACTTGCTGCAGCAGCGGCAGCGGACAAAGGTGAATTCCTTTTTCGAAGGGAAGACACACCGATTCGAGATACTTACTGACTTCCGCATCGAAGTTGCTGATCGCTTTGTACTCGTTGCAATCGAAAAGCCGCTTCGAGATGCGGAGCAGCGTCTTATCGGTATCGACTTCGACCTTGGCCGCGCTGACCTTCCGCGAATTGCCAAGACGTGTACGCTGGACTTTGATGCAGACCGTTCGCCGTGCCAGATCCTGACCGGGATTGTCTACGGATGCGAGAGGTGCCGTGAGAACGGCAGACATAGTGAGAGTCCCCTTTCTGATGACGTTTAGAAAATGGAACCGAGTATCGGAAACCCGGTCACCTGGGTGAGTCCGTCCGATTCGATGGAAACCTCGACGGCTTGTTCGTGGAAATCGGCAGGACGGTAACGGCTGGAATACAATCGCAGGCGTTGGTTGCGGCTGGTAATCAGCGGATCGGCACAGGGTTGCTGCTGGTTGTAACGGCCTAGAATGGCGAAATCGAGCAGCGGTTCGAGTTCCCGCCACTGCGCCTGACGCAGCCGGATGCTCGATGGGAAATACGTCTGAAAACGGCCCTGCTCGAGCTCGTGCTCCGTATAACCGGAAAACAATCCAGTGCTCAACTCCGGTGCTTCACGCTTCAAATTGCGCAAGAGCCGCAGTACTTCCGTGATCTGGTGCAACGGTTCGCCGCCGGAGAGCGTAAGGCCCTCGATTCGGCCTGCCTCGTACTCGCCAAGAATTCGCCGGACGAGATCGCGCGTGGATACGGGAGAGCCCCCAGCCATCGAGTGACTTTTAGGATTCCAGCAGTTCGGGCAAGCTAAACGGCAGCCCTGAACCCAGAGCACGGCTCGCCGGCCCGGGCCGTTGACCAGGCTGCATTCGAGAAAGGCGTGAATGCGCATGGCAAGGCGGTTAGCGCCGGCCCTCCCGATGCTCGCATTGCTGTTGCTGTGCTTGACGGAAGTATTCCGGTTTCTTGTGTTCCGCTACCAGCTGGTCATCGCCCTGAAAGTCTTTCATGGTGCGCGCGCAGCTGCCGTCGGTGAAGCCGGTCAAATCGACCGAGGAATTACCTTCCTCGTCAATCAAAACGGTGATTTGTTTCATAGTGGGTGGTTTCCTCCGGTTTCAGCGCGCAGCGAACAGCAATTTCACCTGTTCGCCGCGTTCCGTCTGAATCACTTCGCGGCCGCGGAAGATGTAGCCTTTCTTCCGCGCCATGGCCAGCGTGCGCTCTTCCTTGTAGCGCTGATGAACGCGCCCGAGCCAGGCATCGCCAAAACCGGACGAACGATCGTACTCGCTAACGATCGCTCGAAAGCGGCCATCAGTGCCCCGCTCGAAACCAATGTCGTTGGCAGACGAAGAAAGATGCTGGCGGCGAATGATGAGATGAGCTCGCTCCGGCCGCTCGTCGCCCTGATATCCGAAAAGCGGAGCGCCGTTTGTGTGAATCTCGACGGGATACCCGAGCGCCTGAAGCGCGGCCACGAGCGGCGCTTCCTCCGTTAAGGTCGTCTGAAAAGAATCGTATTTCGACATTCGGGTTAGCCTCAGCGCGTGCCGAACAGGAGCTTGACCTGCTCGCCGCGTTCGGTTTGGATCACCTCGCGGCCGCGAAAGATATATCCCTTTCGTTGAGCCATCTGAACGGTGGCGCGCTCTTTATAGCGCTGTTGCACGCGGCCGAGCCAGGCTCGACCGTACTCGCGATCCATGTCGTTGACGTGCACACGATAGGTGCCATCCGGCAGACAAGTAAATCCGATATCGCTGGCGTAACTCGTGCCGAGTGTAGCTGCCCGAATCACGATGTGAACAGGCTCAGGGACGGTTGCGTCCGTCCAATATCCGCGGATGTGAATACCTTCCCTGTGGACCTCGACCGTGTGCCCGAGGTCCTGGAGCGCGGAGACCAGTAAGCTTTCGTCCTTCATAACTGTTGCAAACTGATCGTATTTCGACATGCAATCCTCCCGGGTAATCGGTTTTTCTTTGGTGGTGGTTGATTGATGATGCTCGTTTCGGGTGATGGAACTTGGGCGCAGCAGCCAATTGCTGAACCGCTGCGGCGATATCCTTGCGCTATTCGCCGGCGGCCCGTAAGCGGCGGCCTGCAATCGGTGTTACGCTGTTCTCGTCCCAGTGGTAAATGCCGGGAGCCGAGGCGCTGAGAAACTTACCGCTGGCAGACTGGCGCAGGCTCTTGATATGTTCAGCGGCCGAGCGTGACACGGGCACCGTGTAGGAGGCCGCGTCCATGAGTGACAACCGCAGCCGGTAGGCTTTGCGGCAACACTCTTTGATCTCCGCGCCGGTCCATCCGTCGTCGTTCGGCCGTTCGCTTTGCACTCCATACTTTGCTTGATAGATCTTCCAGATCTGTTCACGCTCTTCTGCTGTCGGCAAATCGAAGAAATACGTTCCCAGTGTGAAGCGCCGGCGAAGTTCCGGCGGCAACGTGGCGATCGCGTTACAGGTGGCAATCCAAAGGCTGCGTCCCTGTGAAATCGCGTCGATGACGGCGAGCGCGGCACGAAGACGCTCCCCACTCGCCCCGATCAGCGAATTCTGCATTGCGCCCAGATCGAAGGCAATGGTCGGGATCCCGGCCGCATTACCCGTCGCTTTGGCAACGATGGATTTGGCGGCGCCTGGAGGACCGATGAAGATGACCCCATCTGCTTCGCGGTCCTGCATCCAGCTCAAGAGCGTGCCGGTCATTTCCGTCTTTGTGCCGGAAGTGTCGGTGCCCGTGCCGGCGAAGGCCTTCTCGATCTCATCGCAGAACACAACCACCCGCGGCGGCTCTGCGCCCGTCACCACCGCGCTGAGAAAGCGCTTCACATTTTCGCAGCCGCCGATATCGGCAAACGTTTCGTTGCCACGCCAAATGCTCAGGCCGGGAATTTCTTCGATGACGCGGCGTTTTCGCTCCCAGAGAGCGGCCACGTCGAGACCGTTCTTATGCAGACACATGGCTGCGCTCTGTTCTGCGGGAAATGCACTCAGCCCAATGAGGGCGTCTACTGCCTTGCTGGCCGTCTCTTCGTCCGGGCTGCCCAATCCGGCCGAGCGGTAGAGTTCAAACAGGATGCGCTCGAGATCCTGCGGGCCAGGCAGCGGCTCATCGAGGACGAGCGCGTCCTGGAAGAGTTCGGCCGGCAACTGGGCGCCCGGAATCGCGAGCAGAACCAGCATGGCGCCATGAGCTTTGAATACATCGCGCACGTTCCAGATGCCCTGCACGACGGCGGGATCGTTCCAGCAACGGTGAGCGTTGGAGAGGAACAGAATCGCATCGGGCTCAGCGCGATAGAACTGGGTCAGGACCTCGATCGGGGAGACAACCGCAGAGGACGCCACTTCGCCAAACAGCCGCGCGATCTCTTGCCTGCCGGCATCGTTCATGCCAATCAGCCCACGAATGGTGTCCCATCGCACAAGCGGCATCTCCTCGTTCTGGAGAGTGCCCTTCATCAATGCCAGACTACTTTCGGGATCCGGTGTACGAACCGTCACAATGGGAGTCGAGACGCGACGCGCGGCCCGGAATTGCTGAACAAAGTGGTCGGAAGTACGAGCCATAAATGCCTCCTAAAAGAAATGCCCGGATCGCATGCAGTGCGGCTGTCGCAATCCGGGGACTGTTAGGTGAATTAGGAACTACAGGAGACTCTTCGGACTCCTGTGTTGCGCGCTTAGAAACAGAACGAGAGCTGTTCGAACTTATCGCCGGAAGTGGTTGGCCGAGTTTCGAATATCTCCGGCACAAAGACTGGCGCTTCCGGCGAACCCGGACCACTCGTTTCTGCGTTCGCAAGGTGATGACCTAGTGCCGTGTTAGTGTGGCCCTGCTTTAATGTCTTCCAGACCGCGGCCGCGCATTCGCCAATACCTTTCTCGGTTACCAGTTCGCGTGCCAGCGCGGTGAGGACATCCTCGTCATCTTCCATCGCGGTCAGGCCATGGTTGGCGAGTTTGCCTTCGAGCGCCAGCGAGACAAGCATCTTTTTGCCCGTCAACCGCAAACAGCGTTCCTGAGCTGTGCCGGAATAACTCATGTAGCAGACGCGCACGGCCTGTTTCTGACCGATACGCCAGCTGCGACGGCTTGCCTGCCGCAGAACATGCGTGGAATAGCCGGTCTCGTAAAACAGAATGGTCGGCATGGCCAAGATGTCTAACCCGGTCATGACCAAACGCGGATGGGCAATACAGACCTGCATGCCATGCTTCAGCTTTTCCTCGTACCAGACTTCGCGGCGCTCCGGTGGAATCTGCGTGGTGAGCACTTCGGCGCGGATCCCTTCCCGTTCGAGCAGATCGCGTAAGCGCTGTGTGACATCGCGCTTCTTGGTGTAGACCGCGAAAATTTGACACAAGCGGCGCTGCGCCAGCTCGCGACGGACCTCTTCAATCAGGCGGCGCTCTTTTGCGTAGTAAACGGAGCGGTCGAGGTCCTCCGGACGCGAAATCAGAATTTTCTGCCGTTCTCCGGTGTCGGGGTCGTGAACAAAGGCAGTCAGGTCCCCCATGTCGAATGGGCGGTCCGGATAAAGCAACAGCGCGTTCATGCCAACACTCAACAGCGACTGGCTTTTGCCGTATTCTTCGAGCGCGTGCTTGATGTCGTCTTCGAGCGCGCGATAAGCGTTCTCCAACTGCGGGTCCATGCGAACCGTCAGAACGTCTTCCTCGTAGGGTGGCAGAGCTTCCGCAATGTCTTCGAGCGACAAGAAAGCCGCCGAGTCCATCAGAAAATGGCCGAAGAGCAGCGGCGATGCTCCTGGGCGGCGCTTCACCTGTTTTGTGACACGCGCCTCCGAGCAGGCATTGTCGGCCGGTTCGATGGTCGTGATGTGCTCGAGAACTCCGTATGCTTCCGCGAAGGAGCGCAGGCCAGACTGGCTGAATTCGAAGCCGGAGGCGAGCATCTTCTGCGGATACAGCCGGAAGAGATTGTTGAACGCCTCGTCCGCGTATCCCCCGCTGAACGTACCGGTCAGAGCGAGTGTGCGCCTGGCGCAGGAAGCAAGCGTCCCGAGCGCCTGCCCTTGTGCTGTGTCGTTGGCGAGCTCGTGCATTTCATCGGCAATGGCGTAATCGAAGAACCCGCGCAGGTGGCGGCCGATGAAGTCGACCGGGGCAGCACGCCGAATTTTCTTCGCATCCGCCTGCCATAGGGCACTGAAGAACGTGCGCCGGCTCTTTTCCGGTGCTTCTGGATCCGGCATCACCACTTCGGCATGTTTCGCTTTGTTGAAGTCGGGAGCGCGCAGCTGGTCATCGGAAGTGAGGATCGGTTTTCCCGTATCCGGGTTAACCACGCAGCCGCTATAGGGTCCCGAGCGCGAAACGCGATACGCATGGCGCCAGAACCATCCCAGCTTGGCACGCTCGCGCGAAATTATGAGGACGGCTGGACCGGGGCAAATCCGGCGCCAGCGCTCGCGTGCGGAGCGGTGTCCTTTGGCCAGCCGCAGATCGCTGAGGGTCGTTTTGAAACCGTCCCTCCGGACCTGGCCGTTACGAAAGCAAACTTCGTTCACACCCGAGTAACCATTCGACCCAACACCGTTGCGCACGCCGTCGATCAGAAACACACGCACGCCGGGGATGGTGAGAAAACACTCGCGAGCCCACTTCAGCACGAGTTGTGGTGGAACCATCGCGATCGCGGTGAAGGGCCGTCCTTCGGCGTGGGCGTAAATGCTCGCCAGAGCGATCAGCGTCTTGCCGGTTCCACACTCGGCGAGCGCCATAGCGCTCGCCTGCTTCTCCCAGGCCTTGACGATGCCCATGATGGCCAGTTCCTGCCCGGGAAACGGCCGGCGCTTCAGCCGTTTGAGATGAGGCGAAACCGGATCTCCCGGCTGGTGTAAAGGCGGGAAGCGAGACACCACCTGTTCTCCGATCTCCATCGAGAAGGTGCGCAGGTAGTCCGAAATCGTGAGAATTTCTTGCACAAAAATCTCCTCGTGAGGGCCGCGCAGAAACTGCGCACAGAGAGTCGGCTACGAATGGAAAACGGAAGCGGAGTTTATCGGAGCTCGTCTATGCAAATGCCTGCGGGACGCTCCAGTGAATGGACGGCTTATCGGGAATCGACAGAACTCCCCGCTTTACTGCGCCGGCAATAAGATTGAGTAACTCCTGTTTGGAGGCCTTGACAAGCACGGGATTACAGCCGAGACTAAGCAACGGATGAACGCGATTTTGCCGTGTGAGGTCCGATCCAATCCAGCTGCTCCAGCACGGGAGCAGAGGAATGCCGAAGCGTACGCCAAGACGATAGACCAGGAATTCCGGGTCCGAGCTGTAAACGATGGTGCGGTCCGCCTGCGCGTTTGCGCCGGCTTGCGTTTCAAACAAATCCTGAGACACAGACACGAGATGCCGGACCGGTTGCCGGCGGCCCGGCGCTTGAATCAAGCCGCGGAACGTGTGTGCGCGCTCCCCGAGAGTGACGACCATCGGCGATAGATCCGGGCCGGCAATTCGAAAATTGGCTTGGTCCTCGATGGCAGCATGGATCGCTGCGATTTCCTGCTCCCCGCCGAAGACCGAGAGCAAATGACACCGCGGCGGCTGCTTTTCATCAGAAGCAGGTTCTACAATGAGCCGGTCCATCGTGACGGTCACGTGAGTGGGCGTGGATTTGGGCGAAATGGCAGGCTTGATGTATTCAAGCCTGCCGAGACGTAGGTGCGCATTCTGCATCGGTTTCCTCGGAAAGCTCTGCCGTGCCGCCGTCGGCGTAAATCAAAGTGAGGGATTGCGTAAAGCGTTCGCGGTCGCGCAGTGTCGTGACACCGCGGTCGTCCGTCTCTTCGATGTGATCGATCTTCTTGCTGGTTTGCCAGCACGCCACATGACGAAGCTCGCCCTGCCCAAAGACACCGTTCAGCAAACCCGAGCAGCTCAGGATGCCCGCGTGCCCCTCGTGCAGAGGAGTAAGCGGTCGCCCGGCAACATGAATTGGCGGAGCGAAAACGCTGCGCGCGGCCTCACGGTAGGCCCGCGAAGCCGGCAATAAGTCTTCAATCGCATCGAACGGCAGACCGTGGTACGTCAGGCGAATGGCTGCAGGTCCCGCCGGAACGGTGTAACTGCGGTCCGGTGTATCCCGAAGCGGGCTGATCTTTGCATACGCAGCTGCCGCATACGATAAAAAGCTCCGTTGCGCTTGGAAGTCTCTATCCTTTAGGCGCTCGCGTTCGTAGCGGCTGCGCCGCACGCCAAAGAGCACCACTTGCTTGTATTTTGCTGCCTCGGGATCCGTCAACCGATACATTGCCACCTCGCGAAAATGCGAAGCCAGGATGGTGCTGCAGGCGTTAACCCGCTGAGCGGGAATCACCAGAATCAACACACCTTTAGGCATCAGCCAGCGAAAACAATGTTCCAAGAACACAGCTTCACTGCGGCGCGAACGATCTTCGTGCACCTCATCGTCGTACGGTGGATTGAGATAGAGCAGAGAGTACGACTCCACTGGCGAGTGCGCATCAAATGTGCTGCCCTGGACAACCTCATCGAGGGTCTTCGCAACTTCCGCCGCGCGGAACGCATCGAGCTCAATGCCATACAGCCGGGCGCCTGTGCGTCCGGCGATCAAATCGAGCGCGCGCCCTGTACCGGCACACGGATCGATAGCGGCGCAGGTATTCGGAAACTGGAGAAACTGCCGGATCCGTTTTGCCTCGTTTTCTACAAGCGGGTAATACCCGAGCTTCCGGCGCGCGGCATAGCGAGCCATAGTGGATTTCTCCGTCGTAGTTGTTGTTGTTGTTGTTTGTTGTTCGTGATTTGAACGATCCGATGGCCGTTTTGGCCAAGGGATGGCTCCGAAATGACGGCGTCGTCTTCCGTTTTGTTGGAATATTGCTTGAACGCATTGATCACAATTCCGGGGGTATGTATGTTCAGCACGGACTTTGTCCCGCAGACCTCAGCATCCAGTTAGCCCCTGGGTTGGCTGGTTGGAAGCCTGGGGCATCGTGCTGTACATCGGGGCTCACGGTCTCCGGGGGTGGTTATGCGACGGCGGCAGTCCTGTGTCTGGACGCGGCGATCGTGCTAGCTGTGTGGCTCGACGCGCGCCTGAGCTGCGTGTCCTGGCGCGCCTCGTTCACGTCAGGATGCTAGGGTTTCTGGCGATGTGGACCGTCTGGATGCTGCTGAAGGAGCCGTATGCATCGAAGCTTTGCAATAGCTGACCCTGGGCCGGTGATCTCCTTCGATGCAATTGCGTACTCGTACAAGTTCAACTCCAGATCAGCGAGATCGGTGGCGTGGTACGCGGATCGCTCCGCGATGAGGTAGTAGGCGACCGGCGATTGCGGATCATACTCAATCGCGAATCGGTCTGCATACAAAAAGACAACGGGAAAGTCTGCCTCATATCCAATCCGCTTTTGTGCATGGAGCCGGTCCAGTTGCTTTCGCGTTGCCTGAAAAGCAGGAAACGTGAAGTACGGAACCGATGCAGAATGGACGGCTACCTCCGGAGCGCAGGGGCTGGCTTCAATTCCCGAAATTCCTGGTCGCTCATGGCCGCCTGTAGTGCATCGGCCCAATTGGTGAACTTCTTACAAGCCGTGCAGGCTGTGACCGACCAGACTCCCTGTTCGAATTTCCATTTGTAGCCCCGCTGCTTGAAACAGCAGCTGCCGCTATTCTGGTGCAAAATGGTTTGGATCCGGCCGAGCCGTTCTCGCGAAAGCAGTTCCGCTGGAGCGCCGAGCACGAGTTGAATTGCGGCAGCCATTTCCTTCAAGCCGTCCTCCGTTGCTTGCCGTTCGATGGCCTGCGCGAGCGCCATCGCCAATTGCATACGTTGATATCGCGAGCGCGGTTTATGTGCCATGCGAATCCCCTCCGAGCTGGATCTGAACGAATTGTGAGAACGGTGGCACTGCTGCGCCATCCATGTACGCTTGCTGATAGCGAACCAGCTCAGTTGGTACTTTATGCACGATCCGGTCGATTTCCTCGGCGGGAAGTAACCGTTGTTCGCGGATGAATTCGGTAATCGAGCCAGCCGGTCATCGCGCTGCCGTTTCCGCCGCCACAGGCCTTCGATTTTGTGGAGTCGAGGTTTGGCCCGTGCTTCCATCAGCACGATCCGGCGCAGAAGATTCGCCGGCAGTTCTTCGACTTCCTTCGGCTGAATCGAAGGACAGAAAAAGCAGCTGGATTTGTGCGGAACCGGCCAACCTTCTTTCTCGATTTCGGCGATGCAGCGCTTGCGATCCCAGCCCAGCTCCGTGAGCGGGTGCCGGTATTCGTAGCGTGGATCTTGTGGATCGCCAACGTGATTGCAGCGTCGCTGATCTTTTGGGCCGGCATCGTATCCGATGAGCTTGAGCACCCGGCCACCCTGCTGCCAGCATTCGATTGCGGGCGGCCAGGATTCACAGTATTTGTTTTGCGGCGCGACTTTCCACTTCTGGGAACAGCTTTTGAAGCCGAACGCCAAACTGGGAAGCGTGCCGTTGGTGAAGCAGTTTTCCTCGAGCGTGTAGTACGGCGGCCAGTGCTTGAAGTTGCTCGGCACATACCGCACAACCGTGATCGTGGGAAAACCCCAGCTCGCGAGTGCCCGGTTCATCACTGGGATGTAATCGTAAGTTTGAGGAAATTCCGAGCCGGGATCCGCGTGCAGGATGAGGTCCGGCCGCCAGCCGGTGCGCTTCATGTAAATGAACAGCGCCATGCTGTCCACACCGACGCCATTGGCAACGACCACAGGCTGCCGGACGGGAAAGAGAGACGGCTGTAACTGTTTGGGCATAGTTCCGCAAGCCTTTTTTGCGCAAATGTTGTCTATGGCGGCCGACGCTAAATGGGGTGTTCTATGGGTGGGCTGCGTCGAACAGACTGGCAGTTTCTCCGAACTCCAACGCGTTCTGCAACGCCTGTCCGTTCCAGCGAGGAGCGCTGTTCACTGCCTCGATTCGATCAGCGATCACCACCCCGCGCAGCATAATTGGCTGGTTGATAACGAGTCGCCGGCCAGCGCTTGTCCAAACCGATATTGCGCGCCACGTCGCGGAATCGGCCGAGGCAAAGGAAAAGCGTGTGAAGACCTCGGCCTCCAGCATGCGCAAGCCGTGCAGCTTCACGCGCGGGCGCCCTCTGTGCACACGACCCCCATGGCTCCATGCGCATCCACCACAAATCGCTCCTGATGGTGGCGTACCGGCCTGTGGCGCCGAGAGCGATGCGGGACTAGGATCGGGCCAGGCGATCGAGACGGTCAAGCGATTCTGAGAGGCGCCAGACCGGGACAGCAAAAGGATCGGCGCAGAAGGGCCAATCGGCTAGCCAGTCATCATTGGCGTCTTCACCGCCATCAATCACGTCAGGAATCAAAGCCCAATCGAAACCCGGATCTCCACACCACTCGTCGATTCAGGCGTAATATTCGGCTGGATGGTAGCGATGTCCGCGTTTCCAGGTCGTGAACGCACCGTTATCGAGTACGAAGGACTGGCAGATACCGGCGACGTTCTTAACTGCGGACGGTTCGTAAACCAGACCATTGCGTGCCGTCTTTTAAAATGCGCGCGCAATCCCAATTCCGGGGGTGATCGGAACGCCGTGATAACGGATCATCGGTTCTCCTGTTCATCCCTGCCGCTGCCCGCGATGAAACGTGCGGCCACGGCTCACTTTTCGCTGCGCCTCTTGGCAACGAAGGCTGGCGGCTCGCCTCTTGCTTTTCGCTCCGCTGCCACGGCTCTCGCCGACTTACTCCGCACTTTGTCGGTGAGCGCCTCGCGTTGTCGTGCGATCGTCTCGGCCACCCTCGGAGGAATTGCCAGCCGAAAGCTTCCTTCGGCTTTGATGCACTCGATGAATATCGTGTCCCCGCGATCCCTTTGCCGAAAAGTCGTGACAATGAACATTTCAGAGCTTCCGATCAAGGGCTGTGTGGTCCTGATGGTTGAGGGCTTCGTCTTTGTTACGTCAGGCAATCCTTCCAAACTTCCGATGAGCCGGTCAAAGTTGTCGAGCATTGCCGGCCCATTTGGTTCGGGCGTTTTCAGCGTCATGATTGATCCTCCGGAGTGATCCGGTTGAGTGCAGCCGTTGCCCAGCCCAGCCGCGCGGCTCCAACGTTTACGCCGAACTCGATGCACTCCTGTATCGCGCGTCCAGCGACGGTCGGCAGGTGCTCCTCGGCAAACGGAGGAGAAGACATAAGCAGGTCCGTCAGTGTGTCGCGTGCGTCGAATTCATCGAACCTGTCGCAGGAAGCGCCTCGCGCTTCGTCGAGCCTGCCAGCCGCGGCCGCGAAGTAACGGGCAATACCGAGCGAACAGTCGAGTAGCGGTTCATATTTCTCAAGCCATTCGAAGTAATGCTCATTGGCGCAGCAGGCGCGCGTGAGATCGATCGCAGACACCAGAATGGTGTAGCTCACAAAATCCATGCTACACTCCGTATGTTCAAAATTCAGTAACCGACGCACTCAACCTTCGCCGCAAAAGGACTGGCGATCATGCGGGCGCCAGAACATGCAACCAAGGGTAGTTACCATCAATTTGGTTCCGTTCTTGCTTCGTTGTGGGCCATTAATTCTCGCTCTAACTCGTCCAGTTCACGTTGAATAATCCGTCGTTCCAGATCGCGATGGAGCATATCGTTATCAGTCCGCGCGCGGCGACTGTCCAGGGCATCCAGAATAGCCGCGCCAAGCTGCACGCGCTCATAGGCAGAAGCGGGCATAGATAGGCCTCCGTCTTCGGAAGTGTTGGTTCTGTACTGCCTCTGGCAGCCGTCACGCCTGGTTCACTGCGGCGTTCCTGAACCGGTGCGTCCATCCAGCGGGGCGCAATTCGGCGAATACGCGCACCTCCCGTTCGCTTGCGAACGTAGGCCGGTCTGTCTTGCAATCTCCGCGCGCAAAGAATCACTGCTTGGTCCGGCCCGTGAAGCAATCTGACGACCTCGGCCTGCTTCCTCCGCTGCCGCGTGCGCCGAAGCGCACATTACAGATCCTCAGGGGCGCTCCCTGCGGAACAACACGACTGCTACTGCTTGTATTCGATTTCTCTGGGGTTGTGGGGTTTCGGTTGTAACCTGCCGGCTCCGCTAGTGTTGCGATTCCAACCGCGCAGCCAGTTGCTGCCAGATCGCGATGCAGAGTTCGTCGACTTGAGCCAAATGCCGAAGCAAAGCGGTATGATCTTCTTCTGTCCAGGTCTGACCGACGCGAGACGCGGAGTAGTCGAGAAAAGAACGTCGGGCTTTGACGGAAGGATCACAACCTAAATCTTGGAGCCCTGCCTCCATAAAACAATCGTCTACAAACTTTTTCCGCAATGCACCTCTCAGGCGGTACGCCAGTGCGGCGGCTTTCAGGCACCGTCGTATTCCTACGAACACCCGCTCGTTCCTCCGCAGTTGTCGCATTTGTAGCAGGAACCGTTCCGAGTCATGATACCGCCGCATTCCGAGCAGAGAGGAGCATCGGAAACCGGCTCGAACGCAAGCGCCTGCTGCGGCGCCGCTTCGGTCGGCCGAAGGCCCATGCTGTCGCCGACTTCCGCCGGATCCGTTCGACCAAGGAACCGCTTGCCCAGCCAGCGGAACAGGTAGTCAATGATCGACTTCGCATACGGCAGCTGCTGGTTGCCGGTCCAGCCGCTCGGCTCAAAGCGTACGTGACTGAACTTATCGACGAAGAACGAAAGGGGGACACCGTACTGTAGCCCGGTGCTGACGGAAACGGCGATCGTATCCATCAGGCCCGAGATGGTGGACCCGGCCTTGTTCATCGAGATGAAGATCTCACCCGGCGTGTTATCCGGATAAAGACCCACGGTGATGTAGCCTTCGTGTCCCGCAATCGAAAACTTATGCGTCATCGACGAACGTTCATCGGGTAACTTGCGCCGGAGCGGCTGCATCGCAGCAGGAGCTCCCTTCTCCTGGGGCGGCACAGTGTTGCCTGCACTGAGAGGCTGGACGCGCTTCGAACCGTCGCGGTAAATCGCTACGGCTTTCAGTCCCAGTCGCCAGCTTTCCACATAGGCATCTAAGACGTCATCTACCGTTGACTCTTCTGGCATGTTGATCGTCTTCGAGATCCCGCCCGAAAGAAACGGTTGGAGCGCGGCCATCATGCGAATGTGCCCGCGCGCATCGATGGAGCGCTTGCCATTGTGGGGCCGCAAGCTGGAATCAAACACCGCCAGATCCTGGTCCTTGATGCACGGCGCACCCTCGATGGTGCCGGTTTCGTCGATAAAGTGAACAATCGCCTCGACCTGCTCCGCCGTGTAGCCAAGCCGGTGCAGGCCACGCGACACAGTGCCATTCACGATCCGCATACTGCCGCCGCCGACAAGCTTCTTGTGTTTTACAAGAGCGAGCTCGGGCTCGATACCGGTGGTATCGCAGTCCATCATGAAACCAATTGTGCCGGTGGGGGCGAGCACGGTGGTTTGCGCATTTCGGAAGCCAACGCGGCTTCCCAAGCTGTAAGCTTCGCGCCAGCACTCGCGGGCGGCGGAGAGGAGCTCGCAGCTCGCCTCATCCTCCTCGACGTTGCGGGTCGCAAATCCGTGCCTATTGACGACCTGAAGAAACGTCTCGCGGTTCTGCGGAAAACCAGCGCAGCATCCAATTGCTTGTGCAATGCGAGCACTCGTGAGATACGCCTGCCCGCCGAGTATGGCCGTCACAGCGGCCGCCAAAGCTCGGCCCGAATCGCTGTCATACGGTAATCCAAGCGCCATGAGCAGCGCCCCGAGGTTCGCGTAGCCCAGGCCGAGCGGCCGGAAATCGTGCGAATTCTGTGCAATCTTTGCCGTGGGATAGCTCGCCCGGTCCACCAGAATCTCCTGGGCCAGGATCAGCGTATCCACCGAATGCCGGAATCCCGCTACATCGAAGCGACCACCGGGAGTCAAAAACTTCAGGAGATTGAGCGAGGAGAGATTGCACGCCGAATCATCCAGGAAGAAGTACTCGGAGCACGGATTCGATGCGTTAATCCGGCCGCTTACTTTCGAGGTGTGCCAATCATTGATTGTGGTATCGAATTGCAAGCCCGGATCGCCGCACTGATGCGCAGCTTCGGCTATTTGGCGGAGCAGATCCCGCGCTTTATAGGTTTTGACGGGTTGCCCGGTGCTGACGCTGCGCGTGGACCAATTGCCATCCGCTTCGATCGCGCGCATGAACTCGTCCGGGACGCGCACAGAATTGTTTGCGTTTTGGAAGAAAATCGAGCTGTAGGCATCGCCATCGAGCGACGAATCGTAACCCGCGTCGATGAGCGTGTGTGCTTTCTTCTCCTCCTTCGCTTTGCACCAGATGAACTTCTCAATATCGGGATGATCGGCGTTGAGCACCACCATCTTCGCAGCGCGTCGTGTTTTGCCGCCGGATTTGATGACGCCGGCGAACGCATCAAGACCCTTCATGAAGCTGAGCGGACCGGAAGCTCTGCCGCCCCCCGAGAGAGGAGCATCCTCTTCGCGCAGCGTGGACAGATTGACTCCCGAGCCTGACCCGTATTTGAAGAGCATGCCTTCGGTTTTGGCGAGGTCGAGAATCGATTCCATCCGGTCCGCGACGGAGTTGATGAAGCAGGCCGAGCACTGCGGCCGGTTGTCGGCGCCTCGCAGCGGACGAACCGCATCCTGCTCGCGATCGTACACGAAACCGTAACCGCGCGGCTCGGAAACGCCTACGTTGAACCACACCGGAGAATTAAAAGACGCCTTCTGATGAAGCAGCAGATGTGCCAGTTCCAGCCGGAAATTGGCAGCCGATTCCGGTCCATCGAAATAGCCGTCCTCCCGTCCCCATTTCGCAATCGTATCCACGACACGCGCGACGAGCTGGCCCACTGAGTGTTCGCGCGCCGGCGCTCCCAGCCGGCCATGAAAATACTTGCTGGCCACGATATTTGTGGCTGTTTGCGACCAGCTGGCGGGCGCCAGCACATTCTGCTGTTCAAAGATCACGCTGCCGTTCGCATCGGTAATGCTTGCGGTACGCAGTTCCCATCTCAGCTCGTGTTCCGCATCACCCGCCTCCCGTGTGAAATAGCGGGAAAATGCGAGCCCGGGTGTATTTGCAACCCGCTCGCCTGTGTGCGTCGCTTCGGCCGTAATCGTCATAAATAAAATTTCCCTTCTGAGCGCCGGCGGCACGCTTAGCGGACTACCGCGGGCCTCGTTTCTTCGCCACGCGCCCAATCACGCGCAATCGTCCAGTGATCTTCCGCGAGATCGCGATGGTGTTCGACCCAGCGGTTGGTGTACGAACGCAAACCGACCAGAAAGCTGTGCTCGTCTCCAGACTGGAGACACCGTGCTTCCCAGAGCTCGAGGTTCCGAATATCGTCGAGCGAGAACCGCGCGCGCCGCATATACTCGGCAAGCTCGCCGGTCCAGCGCGTCATCGGAATGTACAGCCACAAGGGCGTTAAGACAAAAGCGAGTTTATCCGCCACACACAACCGGGAATAGGGTCGGGCAGTTTTCTTCGCCCAATAGCGAGAGTGGCAGCACGTAAACTCTTCCCATTCGCGGCCGCACAGCCGGCGCATAATCGCTGCGCCGAAATGGACGTGCTCCTCGCCTTCCGGGCCGTCAATGTTCGCTTTGCCCGCGTATCCAAGATCGTGCACGAAGAAGGCAAGATAGAGGCGCCAGTCGCGCGGAAAGCCGTAGAGCCGGGTCCAAGCGAGCGCTACAAACAAGGGATGCAAGAAAAAGCAGTGTGCGCCAAACAAAACACTTTTTGTTCCGATACTCATAAGACGATGCCTCAGTCGCGAGCCGCGCGAAGTCGATCCAGGATCGGCCAGACATTGTCAAGCGACTCCGCATTCTTAACGAGATTCACCAGAAGTTCTAGTTCCTCCAACGAAAAATGGAAAGGATTCTTCACCAGATGCGATGGACATCGATTGTTCCAGACGTAATGCCCAGTTCGCCAGTAAGGACAAACCGCTCCGGGCGATTCGTCTTGCCTGCTTGTATAGGGTTCGGGTTGTAGGTCCATGTCGTTTTCCTCTTAAACACGCACTACACCATGGATCGGCAACGCCGCTTGAACCCGCGATACACGCGAAAGCTCCGTTTCCCGAAGCATCAGGGATTGTGCAAGCGTGGAGGGACCCGAAGCGGCGAGCCGCTTAGCGCGTGCCTCAGCAAAAATACGCTCCCGCTGCTGCTCGATCCATTGCTCCCAGGGAATGCCAACCGCATCAACGGGAACATGCTGAAGTAACATCGCCGCGGCCTACTCGAAGTTGGCATTCACAAACCTTTCGAGCCGCGAGCTGCGGCGCGGATGCCGAAGCTTGCGCAACGCCTCGGTCTCCCATTGCCGGACCTGTTCCCGGCTGACCGAGTAACGCGCTCCGATCTCTTCGAGAGAGTGTTCCTGGCCGTCTATGAGACCGAAGCGCAACTGGAGGATCGTGCGATCGCGCTGGCTGAGCGTCTTTAAGAGCTCATCCGAGGCCCTTGCCAGCCGTTCGAAGGTAATCTCATTGAGCTTTTGATAGGTGACGGCGTCCTCCGGCCGATGGCCAGCCGGAAGGCCGCGGGTATCCCACAGAAACTGGGCGAGCGTGGACTCCTCCTCCTCGCCCACCGTGGCGTGAAGCGATATTTCCTGCCGGATGCGCTGATACCGCTGTACTTCCTCGGCTGTTATGCGGAGTTCCGACGCTATGTCTTCGATCGTTGTCTCGCGTCCCAGTTGCTGTTCCAACTGCTGTTGCGCACGCGAGATGCGGTGCATCGTTGCAATCACATGACCCGGAAGTCGCACGGCGCGGATCTGGTCGTCGAGAAAGCGGTTGATGGCCTGCCGGATCCACCAGGTCGCGTGTGTGGCGAAACGGGTACCGCGCCGGTAATCGAATTTGTCAATGGCCCGCAGCAGTCCGACGCTCCCCTCCTGAATGAGATCGTGCAGCCGGTCCGCGCTGTCATACGAGCGCACATATTTCCTGGCGATCGAGGCGACAAGCCGAAGGTTGGATTCGGCCATCTTCTCGCGAGCGGCGGTCCGGTCTTGCTCGGCTAGGGCAATGCTGGCCACCGCTCGCCGCAATTGATCTTCGTTTTTGCCTTGTTCGAGCAGCGACTGCCGCACAGCTGGATCGGTGGCGGTGTTGAGGCGCTCGGAAACCGATTGCAGAGAGCGCTCGGTTTCGCGCAGATGCTCGACCATGCGGTTCAAGAATTCCGGCGTAAAGGGCAGGGATTGAATCTCACGCGAGATCGCAACCAGAAGGCGTGGATAGCTACGGATGCGCGCCCCGCGCCGCTTCCGTTTCGCGGTACTCGGATTGAGAACGGCCAGGCAGCGATCCGCCTCGCTCCGCAGTTCCTCGACTTTCGAGAGCGCAGTGGATAGCAGAGCTTTGAGTCTCTTGCACCCAGCCGTCTCTTTGGCATCGGGAACGAGGTCAGGACCATCGGAGGCCGACAGCATCTCGGATACCGGGATCTGTCCGGAAGCTACTGCGGCTCCTGTTTCGATCAGCAGCTGTTCGGTTAGGCGAAGGCGCGAAAGTGTCCTCAACATTCTGGCATTGGCTCGTTCCATGCGTCGCGCCAAATCAATTTCCTGCTCGCGGGTGAGCAGCGGATAGTGCCGCACATCGCGCAGATAAGCCCGTGCCGGATCGCCGGCAGCCTCGGCGCTCGAAACCGTCGGCAGCGGTGATTCGTCCATCGGCGGTTCCAAGAAAACTTCAGTCATGCGTTACTCCTTCGTTCCCTCGCGTCTCGGGAGTATATGAATTTTTTCAGCCGATGCAACCGCGCGGCTAAGTGATTGATATTCCGTCATTCGAGCATGAATCCGGCGGTGTCGGCACAGCCGGTCGGAAATCCGGCTGCGCCGATGGTCGCGGTCAGGCTCGAGCCTCCTGATGCGCCGTATCCGACCGGCGGCGGGGCATGTGCGGCGCCGGCGGGTAGTATGCAGGTGGCGGCGCTGCTTCCTGTTCCTCGGGGAACAGGCCGTAAAACTCGCCAGTCATAGCCGCCGCTTCGGCCGCCTCCTCCGGAGTCTCGATCGCATCGGGGTCCCCGGGCGCTTCCTCCGGGCGGAAGGAATCTTCTTCTGGACGGAGACCGGCTGGCTCGGATTCAATCGCGTTGGCCGGGGCCGGCAACGCGACTAGCTGCCGGAATTCCGCCGTGTGGGCATGCAGCAGGCGGGCCATTTCTTCGAGGCTTTTGGCGCGAAATTCCAGGCTCACCCCGTACTGAATGCTGCTCTTTTCGCCGACTTGAACCTTGTAGGGACGGAGAACGAATTTGAGCGGTATCCCGGCCACGCTACCCGCTTCCGGGTTCCCCCGACCCGTCATGAGGCGAATCTGGTCGAGCGAACCGGCCAGCTGAGCGATCGAGCGAAAGCCGGTCGTATCGAATTGGCAGGAGCCCCCAAGAGTCGGGGCATTCATGAGCTGAAACGTCAGCTTGCCATGCGGCTTGCATTGGCGCTTGTCGCCGACGGCAAACCGGCAGCCGGCCGTATAACAGCCGCCGAAAATCGGAAAGAAGCGCTGATTCTGCTTGCGGGCTTGCTCCGCTAAAGCGCGTTCGTCCGGTGACTGGGCCCACTCCACATTCCGGCGTGCATCGATACCGTTCCCCTCGCACAGCAGTTTCGATGTGGACCACGCCTGAAACGAGGCGTCAAACGCTTGCTCGTTCAGGAAAACGATATCGATCTCGATTGGAACGGGTCCGTGCAGTTCGATGGTGTCGAAATCGTGGACGAACTTGCCTTGCGAATCGGTCCGCAGAAACGTGAAATACGGCAGCTTCCGTGGTGCGTTCCGCTCCGGCGCGGTTTTTCGCTGCTGGGCATAGAAGGCTTCGGCATCCGCGCGCTGCGCCAGCCGCTTCACCTGGCTCTGACGTTTGCCGTTCACGTACGCTCCGACCTCGACGGACCATTGGTGGTTCTGGTCAATCCACACATGTACGTCGGGCCCGGTCGGGACGCCGATCCCGACTTTGAGAACTCGAACCTGCCGCACAATTGGGCGGCCGCTCGGCTCGTGCAGCACACCATACAGCTTGCTGCGATCAATGGCGATCGTTGTGCTCATCTCGTTTTCCTCCCTGTCACATTCACCTTCTTCGTGATCCGGACTCCCGGGATTCGGAGATCTCCGTTGGAGGCCTTGGCCATCGCCGCAAGCAGCTTTGTATTCGCCTGCAGCACTTCCTTCTGGACGCTGCCGGCAACAACCGCCCGAGCGAGCAGCAGAATATCGGTCACCTCGACTTCGAACTGATCGCGGGTCGAGTAGCCTTTAGGCCGCGCAAACGATTCCGTTTCCACCACTGGAACCAAAATTTCCATGGCTCCGAGCGAAGCCAGCACCTGCTCGGAAGCTCCCGATTGCCGGGCGGCCTCGATCATCTGCTGCTGCATGGCAGAACCGGCTTCCGCAGCAGCTTGTTGCCGGACGCGTGCGGCCTCAGTTTCGAGTTGCCGCAGTCTTACATCCAGCGCGGCGATCCCCTGCTTCAGCTTCTTTTCGAGCGCAACCACTGGATCGAGATCGTCGTGTTCGTGTTTGCATGCAGCGGCGTGGGCTTCCTTCAAGGGGCGCTTGATCGGTTCGTGATAGCGTTCGATGTCGTCCTTCAGCGAGAGAACGGAGGCGAGCAGCTCGTTCGCTTTCGAAAGATCCTCCACGTTCGTAAACGACAGCGCCTGGATCTGTTCCTGAAGGGCGCTGGCGCGCTGTTTGAAGGTGGAACGCGCATCGTCCGATGCCGAGTGATCCTCGGCCGCTTGCGGCGCTTGTGCCGTCCCTTCTTCCTCCCTGATCTCGAGAGCGCTCTCCCGCTCAGCCACACGCCGGATCATCTGGAGTGCGCTGGGCTGTGGCGTGCCGCTCGAAAACAGATTACGCTGCGGAAACTGTGGCATGAGAATTTCTCCTTCTGTGCTTTGCGTGCCAGACTACGGCCGCGGCGGCGAACACCTGCCAGTGATAAGGAAACGCAGTCAATGCATGCTCGCGAGTCGAATACGAACCATTCGCGCGCAGGTGAACGGTCATGCGTTTACGGGAGTGTGGATTGGGTACACACTGCGAATAGGCGGCGAGTTGATAGCCGTGCCAGTCCTGCGGATCTCCCGTTTTGATGTCGATCAGATATTCGGTCGTGCCGATCGTGCCCACCCGGTCGAGCATGCCGCAGTAGCCGGAGACCGGTTGGAACAGGAGATATTCAATCAGAAGCTTCCCCTCGGAATCGCGGCTGATGATGAAATGCGACTCCTGTTTAAAGCGTTCCCAGGCTTCGACGTAGCCTCGGTATTGCGGCAGAACGGTGTTCCAATCGAGATCATCTTCGTCGAGGAACTGCGTGGCGAGATGAACCGCTCGGCCCCGTTCGCGAGCCTCATCCGTATACCAGGTTGTGTCGATCAGACCCGCATCTTTCAGAATTTGAGTCACGCTCGGGCGTTGCGCACCGGCAACGGTGTACACGTGAGCGGCTTCATCGAACTGCACGAATTCGGTACCGGCGGAGAGAACAGGCATAGGTACACCTCCGGGATGAAGTTCTTCATTTTTGAGCAAATCCAAGTGACAGAATCAGCCCCCCGGATCTGCTGAAAGCGCAAAAGCGAATCGGAGCGAAATCAATTGAGAGTTGAGCTGAGCTTTAGCGGATGGGCTGCTATCACCCGTGGCGAGGTCCAGGCGTTTCGGCGGTGCCTTCCGGAAGATTCGAGCAGATTTTGAGAAGCTCGTCCTGCCATTAGTTGATCTCGGTTGTCCAATCGCAGGTCCTGACGGCACCGGTGTCCCTGAGATTACGGACGATTACATTCAATTCAATGGCATCCGCGGCTGCGGACGAGAAAGTAGATGGTCCCGTGGTCTTGTTTCCCACAAAGTACGCCTGCGGCATCGATTCGTCGGCTACTACCCGATTCATCGATACGCCACTCATGACATTCGCCACCAAACGGCGCTGCGATGGCCAATGCTGCCACGAGGATTTCTTGCTGGGCAAGTACGAACCTGGCCGGTGCAAAACTGCATTCAAGCCCTACGACGTGGCAGTGACTGCGGCACTGCTCATTGCGAAGCACCATTACGGTGCAGGTATCAAGATCACCAGTTGCGGTTCGGACATGCAATGGTGGGACGCCAGACTAATTTGCCAGCGAGTTCTCGGCTACGGCAATTCATTCAGGTTTGTGCCCAAGCAGCGGTTCTCCGATTTGAGCGGGCAATGGATTGAGGAAGAGGTGCTCGAGGAAATTCCCGGGAACCAAGTCTTTTATCCCGTTTATCTCGAAGGCTTCAAGGAAGGTCGGCGCGAAGGAATGTTAGCAATGGTGCGCCGCATCATTGAGCACCGTTTTGGGCCTCTGGCCCCAGATCATCAGCACAGCCTCCGACATCTCTCCTGCTCAGGCATTGAGGATCTTGCTCTCCGTTTGCTGGAAGCGAAAACGCTGGACGAACTGGAGCTGTGAACTGGCCCCCAGGAATGCGGCCAATAGGTGATCAGCGGAACAAATCCTCGAAGCTCGATGCGGTGAGCACACGCAGCCCGACCGCCTTGAGTTCATCGGTTGAGGCTTGCGCCAGCTTCTCTTCGACCCACTCAGGCAGCTTACCGAGTCGCTGCTCGACTAGTTCCTGCACCATCGTCAACTGGTTCTTGCGACCTTCTTCGAGCCCCTGCCGATAAGCGGGGCCCAGCACTTCGTTTTCGGAAAAATCGATCGTGAACACTGTTTGTGCCTCCTGTTGAACCGCCTTCGCCAAACCTCGCAAGCCCGCCAGAATCAGCAGAGCCTGATAATACTCGCTTGCTTTCTCCCGAGGCAATGTCGAAATGCTTGCCAAGATGCTACGGACAGCCGTGCGGCTGTCTTTCAGCCGCCCAAGTATCGCTAATACATTATCGCTCGGTTCGGCGCTGGCGAGCAGCGGCTCGCCGTCCACATCGCGCATATCGATTAATTGATAGCGATGGGACCCGTCCGCCCAGGCGATTTCGCTCGGCATCCGCAACGGTTCGCGGCCGGCATAGAGCAGAACCTGCCTCGGTATCCGATGATGCAGTTTAGCGATCAAACCAAGATACTGGAGCATCCGGAACTGCATTTCCTCGTCATGCCCGCTCTGAAGTTCGATATGGATCAATTCGCCATCGACGGTTTCGCCCAGCATGTCGATACTTGGCTTTTGCACTTTGGGTAGTTCCGTTTCGAGCCATCTCGCCACGGGTCGCCCGGCAACGCGCGCAAACGAATTGCGCAGCAGGAGTTTGAGAACAACATCGAAATGGTGCATATTTCCTGCCTTTCCGCCCACGCTTCGCAGAGCAAGTTTCAATCGGGCACTCACAGATCGGTGTATCGTTCCGGGACCCCAGAGAGCGTGCGCGCGAGCCGCGTGTCAATCTAAGATTCACATGGCGGCTTTTCGGAACACTGCCACCAGCTAAGAAGAGGCAACACTGCCCGACGATCATTCCGGCAGGCCGCCACTGGATCCCGTTTCCTTCTCGGGGCGCTCGTCCGGATCGAACAGCCGGCTCTGATAATCCGCGGACGTCATGTCTTCGATCTTTAGGATCTGGCCAGTGGCGACGGCAACAAAACTCTTGCGTCCTTTCTCGGGTGTGTTGAGCAGCACATCGCACTCGACATCCTGGCGCTCCAGGCCCAGATTGATGCGTTTGGAGATATCCTCGACCTGTTTCTGCTTTTGGCCGATCGCTATCTTAAACTCGTCGACCGCAACCTTTTTCTGCATTACGAGTTCGCCGATATTTTGAAGCAGCCGCGCCTGTTGCTTACCGAGCTCAGCGAGCTCGGGCTCAGTCAACGGCCGCTCGATCGACGTCGTAACAGTCCTCATAATCGAAGATCTCCAAATGCAGAAACGGTCTGCCGTGTCCGACAGAACTCTTCATTAGAAGGAGCAGTTCACCGCCACGGTGTCGCCCGGCGATGAACCAGCTCCTGCCGCAGGACTTTCACCTGCCAAGATAGGCAGCAGTTATCGAAGCGCTCAAAATGGCACGTCGTTATCAGTGATGCCCATATTGTCGAACTGATCATCCTCGGTGGCTGTGGCAGGCCCACGGCCGTTGCCGTTTCCTTGTGCCGGTCGGCGCGCATCGCTACGTTGCGAGCGCGCACCGGAGGCTGAATCATCGCGGCCGCCGAGCAGGATTATATCTTCGGCAACAACCTCGGTGACATACACCTTTCTGCCCTCCTGGTCGTTATAGCTGCGCGATTGCAGCCGGCCTTCGACGTGTACCTGCTTTCCTTTAGTGAGGTAATTGGCTAAGTTCTCCTTGCGCCAGGCTGTCACGTTCGTCCAGTTCGTTTCTTCTTTCCACTCGTCGTTCTGCTGATCCTTCCAACTATGGGTTGTCGCAACAGAAAAGCGAGTACACGCGACACCGGAGGGCGTAAACCTCGTTTCGGCATCGCGCCCCAGATGGCCAATCAAAAATACTTTATTTACACTGCGGGACGCCATTGATCGCGGCCCTCCTTTCCTGAATTAGCGAACACGGTTTAAACCGCTGCGAGTTGCTGCGTTTGGTGTTCCGACTCCTCTATAATGCGGCGGTTATTTTCATAACCGATCAAAATGCGCCGCGGCAGCGATCGTGCGCTGATGCCATGCCAGAATGTGCCGCGCGAGGCGAAACAAACCGCAGACGAGAGCGAACAGAACGGACCAGGCCGCCAATACAGCGAACCATTGCCCTTGAATCCACCCCACGATGCGGCTGGCAGCAGCAGATTGAGCGATGATTTGTGCGAGGCCCTGCAGTCCCCACACGGCTCCAATCCAGACAAACGCCAGCAACTGGAGCAAGAGCGTGGCGAGTGCCAGCCTCGTTATCACCCCTTTCGTTGGGCGCTGTGACAGTGCCTGCATGCGCTTCGCGCGCCGCAGTTTCCAGAGCGTGATACCGATGGCGATGACGGACCAAAGTAACGCCAGGTGATTCAGCGAGAAACAAACAGCCGGAACCACCAGCACCGGGATCGCGAGCGACAGGCTCGTCATCAAAAGTTTTCCAAAGCGCACGCGTAGCCTCCTATTGCACGATCCGATTCGAGGGCCGGTTCCACATTTCGTCAAACTTGCGTTCGAATGCATCCAGTTCTTTGGGCTGCGATGTAAACCACAGCGCATTATCCTGAAACCGCTCCGCTCCGATAGACCAGTTCGCGCTGCCTTCACGCAGTGTGCCCGCGTGATTCGCGCAGTCGATGCAATAGTCTTTTTGGTGCATCAGGTCCTTCGCCAAGCCGCCTTTGACACGAATGTGAATGTTGGCCACACCCCGGAGAAGATCGGTGGTGCTCGGATGACCGCGATGGGAGTGGGCCTGTTCCGACTGAAACTGTTCCTGATCGCGGTAGATCCGGATGATTGGACCTTCTGCCGCTAGCTGCTTGAGAACCTGCGCCAATTCTCGATCCGTGAAGGCATACATGCTGATATCCGCCCGCGCGCGGGTCTTCCGGAGTTGCTCGATATCGAGGCGCTCCAGATTCTCGTCGGGTGCAAAGTGCATCATCGGAGGACGCAGCAGTTGCTGTCCCTGCGCGATTAGCCGACCGCTCTGCTGAAAAACGGGATCATTGCGGAATGCCTGCGCAATCGCATCATGAAACAGGAGCGCCAAAATCAGCGCCGCGCCCGCGAGCAGGGCGAAACTCTTCAGACCGCCGCGAAACATTCCGAACATCAGCTATTCCCCGTCGCTGTTGATGATTTGACCCCGCGCCTGAAGGTAGTGCGAATGCTGGCAGCCCACACACGACGCGCCTTCCACGGCAGCTTTCAATGCGGCCTGGTACGCCTCGGGCACGGAGACCTCATCACCGCCGCGTGTCGTAAACGTTGGCAGCACGGCGCCGCGAAACGCTTTCTCTTTGTTCCAGAGCTCGAGACCTAGAAATCCATGGCCGCGAAACACCATACTGCTCACCAGCTTCGGCTTGCCGTCGACGGTCTTGGTCGTGTGTTTGGTGGTCGCGACTTCATAATTCCGTTGCAGACGGAAGACTTCGATGCGCAGAAGCGTCGGCGCGACCACGACCGCATGCGTTTGATTGGGTGCAATCGCGTCCTGCGGATGCAGCCATTCGAGTGGTTGACCATCCTCCGCGGCAAACGTCACATAATGACCGATGTGCTCTACAGCGCCGCCCGATTCGGTACCTCGCACGACGGGACCGTGGCCGCTCGAAGCGATGCTCATCGCACGCCAGGCAGTGATGCGGAGGCGACGCAATTCCTGCCGGTACTCTTCGGGTAACGAAACGCCACGATCGTCGAGAACCTGGCGGTCCCCACGAGCTGCACCGTTCATCGTTTTGGCAGGGTCTTTCTCCGCTGGAAGCGGCCGCCCGTTCGCCGCTATTTGAGCCAACATTGGGTCGTTTTCAAAAACGTTCGGCATTGCTCCTCCTGTTCTGCAAGCAGGCCATTTTTGTGCATTATCAGTTCCGACAAGAGCGGCTGTACTTTGACCGGGTCCACGTTATGCGCCGAAGCCCAATGCTGAACGATGCGGCTCAATGACTCCCCATTGGGCGGATGCACTGCCGGCAAATAGTCCTCTTCGTCATCGTCATCCTCTTCGTGTTCCACTTCCAAAGCGACGGCGTGCTGCGTGACCTCGGTGAAATCATCCGTGTAGGCAGTCCCGGTACAGCACTCGAAATGCTGCGCGAAGTCCGCCGGAATCGCGCCGATTTCCGTCATGTCCCAGCACTGCCCCAGCGCATCCAGATGAAGCAGCTCGCCCGAATCCCGGCCACGATAGCATTCGTAGCCGTGCTCGTTCCACATCCAGGAAAACATCCTGCGGCAGAGCGCGAGGGAAAGCCACCGCTCGAGTGGCTTCCAGTTCTCTGGAAAATATTGGCGTTGCGTCTCGGTCTGCATTAGGGCGTACCCCCTGCAACGACAGGAATGGGACAGCCGAGCGCGGCGCGGATCGAGTACTTATCGCAACCGGCCCGGCACTGGTAGAAGCGTGGATCCGACACTTTGATGTGCAGATTGTCTCCGTGCTTGTCTTTACCCTGTTCGCGGCAGGAAGGGCAAGCGGTCACATAGTTGCCGCTCGCAATCCGCCGTGAATTGACTTCGACGTGCTCGAGAATCGAAAACTGCGGCGGGTCCTCGGACCGCGAATGCCGGTACACACGAATCGGGGCAGATGGTTTGGGCTCCGGCGGTGGCAACTCATCGAGGAAGGCGCGCAGCTGTGCCTCGGTGAGCCGGCGACGCTGAGCCAAATAGGCGATCTGAGCCTCCAGGCTAAAATCGTCGGCGCCATAGAAGTAGTAACGAAGACCCGTTGCCTGGTGCACGCCGAGAGGCCCGCGCAGACCATTTCCCATCTGCCCGGGCTCGACTGTGTCCTGCTTGGGAAAGATCTCGATGCCATCCACCTGCGTGGCGCCGGTTTCCTTTCGCGCGCCTTTGATCGGCACGTTCAGTTGCGACGCGATGTGCGAAATGAATGCACGGCATTCGAGGGCGAGGCAGGGCTGGTTCAAAAAGATCCAGAGATGCCCTCCGCGGCGGCTCTGCTCGACAGCGACATCAATTCCCTTTTTTGTTAGCTCGTATTGCAGCGCGCACAAGTCATACAGAGCGCGGTCGTAATCCGCGTCGATCGCAACCCACTTGCAGCGCTGCGTCTCCGGATTCACCGCGTAGAGACCAATGGTCAGCCGTCCTTCGAGGTGTGCCCGGATGGTCGCCTCATCGAGCGGCTTCGGAGGTCCGAGCGGTGGACCCGGTGGCTGATCAGGCAGGAACTCCTTGGCGAGAAAATAGTTGTGGCGGCCCGTGTTGGCGTCGGGCCGCTTGGATTGAATCGTGTAGGCACGCCGGTTCACGAACAGTGCCCAGTAATCCCGGATCTGCTCCGGTCGAGCCCTGGTGCGGTAAGTCATCGCAACAACCTCGCAAACAGCGATACATTCAGCAGCACACGAGTGCTTTACCCGATTTACGCGGCCGATGCAAATGGCCGGGAATGCTGCGATTCCGGTGGATTCGTGGCGTACAATTTTCTCGGCCGCCGCGCCAGATCGATCAGCCGGAACTGCCTTACGAGCTGGTCGAACTGTTCCGATGACAACAGGCCGTTATCCGCGCCCGGCAACTCGAGACAGTGGAACACGCCTTCACGCCGCACGTACAGATAGCAGGCACCGCTCTGCGGATCGCCGGGAACGGCAACACAAAGCAGAATGCCGGCGCGGTGCTGAATCCACCGCGTGGCCACCGCTTCGGCCCAGTTCAGGAAGGCAAATACAGCTTTGTCAGCGCCCGCCGCTTCGTGAAGACCGATATCACCGAGCGATACGGAGCGCTCAATGGAAACTTTCTTTTGCATACTCTTGTTCTCCTTTACAAATCACTGCTTGGAAACAGTCGAGCGGAGGCGCAGGAAGACACACGGCGGCTCTGCCATGCGCTCTCGCTCGACGAAGTTGCATGAAGCCTGGGACTCTGGCCGAATCCTAGACAGGATAGGACTAAACCTAACCTAAGCGGCACGCTGGCGGAGAATGGGAATCCCGCCTGCCTGCGGCCGAGTGGCATTCGCGTAAGCAACCGGTTTTCTCGCAGAACGGGAAAGCACCGTGTTTGCGCGCTTGCCATATACGGCAGCCAAAATGATCGCGTCAGCGTTCCGCCAACGGCGGACCAACGAAGAATTCATGTTGTTATCTCCTGGGGAAACAAGGGCCTTCGTGCGTAGACACACGGAGGGTTCGAGTGGAAAAACAGGAACTGCTCGGGTGAGAACAAGTCCCGGAAGATGTGCAAGTCCGGTGAAGCACAGCAAGTCGTGAAGCGCTGCGCCGATTACGTGGTGGAGGAAATGGAATGAGGCGGGGAGCCTACGCTACCGTTCATTCAAGCAGCAGCTTGCGCTGCCCTTGCGGCAGCAGCAGCCGCCAGGCGGTCGACAGATTCCTGTTCGGGCACGCCGGAGTGCCCTCGAACCCATTGCCAGCGGACACTGTGTCGTTTACTGGCTGCAATCAACTCCTGCCAAAGAGCCTGATTCCGGATCGCCGGACCATTGCTCGATCGCCAATGGCGGGCTTGCCAGAGCAGGAGCAAGTCGGTCATTCCGGAGATTAGATACCGGCTATCGGACACCACAACGATGTTGCTTGCGGACGGAAACGACTTCAATCCTTCGATCGCCGCGCGCAGCTCCATCGGGTTGTTAGTGGTGTTTTGTTCTGTGCCGGACTGCTCGGGCATGACGCGTCGGCCCTCCAAGACGCGATAAGCCCAACCACCCGGGCCTGGATTGCCCAGGCAGGAGCCGTCGCAATATAAGAGGTACTGTTGTGTCAATCAACACCGTCCAGTGATGCAAATGCGGCGAAAGAACCGCCGGGTATCCGTTATACCTGGCGGTTACAACGGATGCAAATAGCCCGGAAAAGCGGCCTTTTCCTAGGCAGAATTATGCTTTCGAAAGATACAACGTCGCCGTATCCTGCTCCTCGCCTAACAGCGAGTCCAAATCTACATTGACTGCGCCTTCGATGCGAGTCGTCTTGGCAACTCCGGTGAATTTCAGATCCACGGTGCCGAGCGGCAGGTTTGCGTGTCCGAAAAACACGACTTTCCCGTCTCGCACGAAGCCCGACGTGATCGGGATTTCAACGGTGCCGGCGTCCGGATGATGCAACGTGATATGGCCAGTGAGCGAAGCGCCGGTCTGCATCAGCAGGATTTCAGCAGTGCCGTTCCAGCCGCGGCCGTTTCCCTGACGGGCATGGACGGCCGTTGTGTAAGTGCCGCTCATATCTGGCTGCGGGAAACAGCCGGTGAAAAAGGTGGTTACCAGCATTAACAGGCCGATGACCACCGCAAACGGGATTCGTTTCATGGTGACTCCTTGAAGTGGTAGAGAAGTGGACGACCGATCACAACCAGACCGGCAGATGAAAAAGGCGGACAGAAGGAACCCTATGTGGCAAGGAATACGCAACAGAGACTATTGCGGGTGTGAATCCGGAATGCCACATAGCCAACGCAGTGGTTCCGTCTGCGAACGGCCGCTATTGCCGAACAGGCTATGTCGTCCTTGTCAGAGGAACAGTCTTCTTTACAGCCTGGACAAAGGACTGATCTCGGTGGCGGATCTGCCGGCGTTTCTGCCGCGGGCCGTGCGGCTCCGGTCCGGGCAAAAGTGGAATCTGCCGCCCGCCCAGGGCTTTGGTCAAGATGGTGAGTCTCGACGGTAGCGGACCCAGCACTGTCTCTCGAATCTGGCCCTGATTGCTCCTTCGCGGATCCGAAGCACGGCGGGCCTTGCCGCACGGGTATAGCGCAACCTATATCGGGTATAGCGCAACCTATATAAGGATAGGCCCAGCGAGCGAATTTGCCCGCCGATGAAGTTGAGCGGGCCACCGCAGTCCCAGCAAACGCGGCCGCTTAATAAAGAAGCAGGACGCAGGCGATCGCGTCCAGTGCGACGAATAGCAAGATGAACGGAAATGCTCCTCGACCGACACGCGACAAGAACTGAATCGGAACTGCCGCGGCGCGCCCTGTCCGCAGTTCCTGATACAGCGGCTCAATTTCATCGTCGAGAACATGCCGTAGCCAGAGTGCAGCAGCGTTTCGGGCATTGTCATATACGTACCACTCCGCTTTCTTCCCGTGGTGTTTCCGGCCTCGGATCTGGTGAGGCCTGACCGCGCCACGCACGAATTCTTATGCTGCAACTCCGGTTGCCCGGCGGCTTGGGATGGGAATGCCGGCAAAGCGCGGCGTTACTGACTGTGCGGGTTTTCTCGCAGGGCGGGAAACCACCGTTTCGAACTGTTTGCGTCCAAGCAGAATTTCTTCGGCGTGAAGCCAGCGAAAAGCGACGGAAGCGTTCATGGACGTGTACTCCTTTGTTCAGATGGAAATAGCCTGCATCGCCAGGCCAGAACGGCTGCGGAACCGTTGATCCAGGGTTTTCACCAGAACCCCGAACTGGAAAAAGATGCGTACGCTCCGTGATCGCGATCCGGCGGAACGGCGCTGGCAAACCGGAGTGACAAAACACGGATAAGCGCGACCGCAATCAGTGAGTGATTGCGTAAACGAAGGCCGGAAATTAGCGTCTGCGCACGGCGCGGGCGTGAATTGAATTGTGAAGTGCAACGATTTCGAGCGCTGCGTCTGGGCTGGAGCGCATGAGTTGGAGCAGTCGGGCCCAGGTCGGATCGGGACTTCCCAACTGGTACTCGCGATTGCGAGTGCGAACGCGCCGGTGTTTCACAACGGTGAGAACATCGCTGGTGTGGATCATCTCGCCATCGGCATGATCCGGATGGCCAGACACGATTCCGACCAGATGTCCCCGAATCAATTGCCAATTTTCTAAGCGCGTGTGTTCTGTGGTCGCATGTGCGACAGCGGCATTATTCACTACGTTCATAGAGGAAGCTCCAGGGTGCGGGAACGGAACAGAGCGGTGTTTCGACTCCGTCTGTGGATCTAGGAACACAGGCACGGTCCGGCGCTGACACCGTGCAGCAGCCAGAACTGTAGTCAGCAAAGATGAACAAACGTCCAGCGGAGAGCCCCGCTTGGAGGCAGCTCAACCCGCGGCATTGTTCAGAGAGGAAGTGGCGGCCCGGAGTTGAACCGGGGTGACCTGTGGGAGGCACAGGCGACTAACCCGCGCGTCACCGCCACTGGAAAAGCAAAGCGCGTTGTGGTTCGGACGATGAAAGGAAAACTACCGTCGATCTGCCGACACGCCTTATCGTCCAAAACGACAGGCCAGCACGCGCGCGCTCTGATTGGCGGAAGTTCGCAAAATCAGAACGGCGAAAGCGCAGTGCTCCGACATTTGCGACGGAGCTGCCACACGCGTACGGCCTCAACCTGGCAATGTTGGTAGATACAGATTCCTCACGAGTAAGCCCCACGAGTGGAGAGCGCGCGCAACGGGAACGCTCCGCGGAAACGACACGTCTGGCCAAACTCATCCGGGACCACTCAAACAGAAGCGGAGCAAAATCGGCCACGCGGATCAGACTGCCTGGAGCAGCGCAGCGACGAGATCGGGATGCGCTGCACACAGTTCGTAAACCGCAGCGTTCGTGTAACCAAGATCGGCAGCCTCGGTGCGCACCATCAGCCAGAGTGGACTGGTGACGATCTCGCTGTTATCGGCAAACTCCGCATGGCCAAAGACGCGACCGGTTAAGAGGATGCCGCCCCAGTCGTGCGGGATGGGTGAAACCCGAAGCGACCAGTGGTCGAGCCGGTGCCTCGGTTTACGGCACGTGTTGTCCGGCACTGGGACAACTTGTAATTGGACAGCATCACTCACAGGGAACTCCCTTGCGAAAAACGGAAATTCCGATCGAAGGGGGAAACAGGGAACGACACCAACCGACCGACCGTGCGTTGCAGAAATTCCGGGACTGGATATTGTGGGAAAGAGGACGCGACAACAACACACAGCCAAGCGCGGCATCGTCGCGCATGAGCACAGTCAAGAGCGTCAACCGAATTCCTGCAGGCGCTCGTCGCGAAGCGTCTGTATAAAGAGTTGGCGTCGGGCGATTGGTTGTGGCACGTCGTCGCTATCTCGGCGGCTTTGAGAACAAGTTGCGAAGCGGTCAGACCTACTGCGGTGTGCCGCTGATGGGAGACGCGAGTGGCAGTGCCGAGTCGCTCAAGCTCACGATTCCGAAATACGTCATGCCGAGCCGGTGCAAGCGCTCGCGATTACGTTTGCGCGAGAGGTACCTTACGCGTCTCCAAGCAATTCCGATCCTCCGCTTTCGAGGTTATATCTGTCACGGAGCTCCGGCTGCTGGACGCTCGGCAACGCTGAACGGACGCTGCCCAAAGGCATCCACCTTGCAGATCCTGAATTCGGTTGCTGCGAATCGCAATCCATTTGCTGAACGAACGAAGCCAATGATCGCCGTGATTCACTCGCGTTCGCAGAAGCGCAGGTGTACGGGGATTTCTGCCAACCGTTGCGCGGATTCGACAGCACATTATCTTGCAACCGATTCCGGCCAACTGCTGTCGGCGCCGGAACTCACACACGCCATCCGTACGACGAATGCGGACATCATTCCGCTGATTCGCGGCGGCGAAGTGGCGAGCAGTTCAGTATTTTCGAGAATCCCGACCTCCTGTGCGCGGTCGGAGAAGCGCGGGTACCGGGTTGCTGGTATCGGATATTCCGGAAACAGTACAGCGCTCGACCTGCTGAGCGATTTCGCAGCAATACACCGGCCACGGCAGGTACTCACATCGCGGACGCGCTGCGCACACGTCGGGACTCACAACAACACGTCGCGGAATTGCGAGCACAGAACGACGAGTTGCGTATGCAGTTGCGTCAGGTGCAGATGCACCACGCTACACAAACACTGACGCCGCCACCGGCGCCGCCGCAGAAAGAAATTTCATCACAACCTCAGCAGAACGCACCAACTCTGCTCAGGTTAGTGCTCGCGCTTCTGATCGGAAGCTGACGAGCGTGATACTGCTGCTATGGTTCCTGCATCAGCGATGAAAACCGCTTGTGAACGGAACTGCGCTCGACATGAGATCGGCCGGGAGACTCAAGACCGCGCCAGCCCACAACTGGACGATTGTCGCGTCTGCTCAAGCGGAACCGGTCGATATCGAACGCTCCAGATGGCATTCACCGCTATGCTCACGTCCCAATCACCAACAAGAGCATCAAATCTACAACTAAGTAAACCCGCAAGTAGCTGGCCCGCAGGCACTTGCTAGGAACCCAAAAAGTCAACTGGCGGCCAATGGGCGGCAATTCCGTCGGTAGTTGGGGGAAATCGGCGGCTAATCGGCCGCCGATGGTAAGCAATAGCCAAGGAATGGACCGACAATGGACCGCAAAGCTCCGCGTCTGCACTTAAGCCCGAGCACGTGCAAGTGGCGCTTCCGTTCTCCCGCGCTTGACCGCGTATCTGATCTCGATGAGCTCTTGCAAAGTCATGCGCCACCCTTCAGTAGCAAGAACAACTCCGGCATCAAATACTTTCTGACAAAGATCGCTTGCCAAGCATATTGCCACGGGCTGGCTACAGTGCCTGAACGTTGCCGCTAGCTTTCCGTACAGGTATGCTGTCGGCACAACGTAGAGAACAAAATCCACATGCTGCTCGCTGTTCAATCGGATAGCGATCTCTTGATAGCCGGAGTCTCGCTTCTGCGAGTATTCATACTCCAACGCGACGGTAACGGGCAGTTCGCCGGCATGCTCAATTGACAGGACCGCATCGTAGTCTTTGGCGAATGCACGATCGGCGAGGATGTTCCGTGAGCAGATTTCTGTCTCTGGTAACCACTCGCGCAGTTTTCCTGTGCGTAGGAAAGCGAGGTGGAGAGCATTGAGCTGCACGGCGTGCCTGGCGGTCGATTGCGGGCGATCTACGCCGCAGCCGCGTCCCGCATACGGCTCGCCCCGGATCACCATCAGGTCCAGCCCAGCCTCCGTGATCGCATATAGCGTTTCCGGGATCCCAGGTAGCGCAACTCTCAGAGCGAGTCCATTGTTCACGAGTTTTGTTAAGCGACTCTTCAATGCATTTGCGGACCGTTCGCGCCTGCGCAGCAACATGAACTCGAACAACTGCGCGCGAGTTGCATACGCCGATTGGAAGATCTGGCGTAGCAACGGGTAATCGCGTGTCTCGGTGAGGTGTATCGTTCCCTTCTCATATCGC
>Ga0070741_10000878_pt1 | contig 99932 bp, 152 predicted proteins | sample Coa_R1_4_FD_66440 | JGI IMG/M metagenome (GOLD analysis project Ga0070741, IMG submission 66440) | Surface soil microbial communities from Centralia Pennsylvania, which are recovering from an underground coalmine fire - Coalmine... | ecosystem: Environmental > Terrestrial > Soil > Unclassified... | reverse complement strand
AGACCGCTCGTCAGGGCTGTCATGGTGACCCGCACCGGGCCGAGGCAGCCCGCGGATATCGCGGTGATACCGGTCTGGGAAGAACCAGGGGAGGAATAGTCTTTTGGGACCTTCATCGTTCGTCATAGGTTCGTAAACAAGCTAGTGCCTGACCTGGGCCGATACACCTAGACCTTCTCCCCGCCACCGCAGCACGGCGGGGTACGGGCCTCCCGTGAGGGAGGCAGCATCAGACGGCGTCCCGCAGGGGGATGCCGGCAAACTGAAAGGAACCCCATGAGGTTCACCACCAAGGCGCTCGCTATCGCAGCGTGCGCTGTCACCATCGGCGGGATCGCAGCCGCCGGGACCGCGGACGCGGCCACCCCGTCATGCGGCGGAAGCTGCATCGACGTGTTCTCCCGTGATTTCGGCACCCACGCCAGCCCGATGTTCCTGATGGACGTCTACAAGCGGGGCCAGGCGGCCGGCACCCCGGTCATCCTGTTCGGCCAGTCCAACGCCGACCCGGCCGAGGACTTCACGGTCGCGGCGCAGGGCACCGTGGCGGACTTCTACGCGGCGGGCCTGGTGTCGTCCTCGTTCGCGCTCCGCTACGGCTGCACCCTGCCGGCGTTCCCCACGTGCGCGGGACAGTCGGACCTGGAAGCGTTCGAGGTCGAGTACGCCCCGTACGGCGCGGACACGGGCCTGTGCGCCGGGGTCGCGGCTACCGCGTTCAGCGGCGAGAAGGTGTCGCTCCAGCCGTGCGGCGTGTCCGGGAAGACAGTGTGGGCGGTCGACACGGAGGACCCGACAGGGTTCGCGAAGTTCTACCTCCCGGCGATCAACGGCTCGGACACGAACTTCTCGCACCCGTTCGTGCTGACCTACCCGGCCGGCTCGTTCCCGGCCGACAAGCCGCGCCCGCAGCTGTACGTCGACAACCTGACCGGGTTCCTGACCGGGGCGCCGGAGACGATCGAATCGAACCAGCTGTGGGGCGCCGACTTCGGCAAGGCGTTCTGACTCTCTGATCTTCCGGGGGCGGGCGCTGGATTCCCTGTATCCGCTTCCAGTCAACGCGCTCCTGCTCAGGCGGCAGCCGGGTCCGTCGGTTTGCTCTGCCCGGCTCGCCGCTGAAGGACGAAGCCCGTCCCCGGAACCGGCTTGCGGGCCGGGCACCGCCGATCCGACCTTTCGCGGCGGCTGCCAGCGGTACCTGCTCACGGCGCCCCGGCTCCGGTGTGATGGCCGGGGTGCCTGAAGGCCGCCCGCCCGGCCCGCAACCCCCTCCTTTCCCGCAGCCACCAGGAAGGCACTCGCAATGAGAACCAGGCACCTCCTCCTCGCCGCTATCGCAGCGGCGGCACTCACCGGCACGCTGGCGGTTTCCCCGGCCGCGCACGCCTCCACGACCCTCCAGGCCGTCACCACCCTCACCGGCCGTCCCGACTCGGGCGGCGGCGGCACATGGGCCGGCGACAACCTGACCCGGACCCTGATCATCACCCAGACCGCCCCCGGCACCTACACCGCGACCGTCTCCGACAACGGCACGTTCACGGCGATCGCGGGGGCGCTGACCCCCGACCAGGGCGGCGCCGACGCCGGGGAGGTGATCCTGTCGGGCGTGACCGGCTCCGCGGTAGGCGGCGCGTCGTACTCGTTCACCGCGAGCGCCGCACCGGACATGTCACTGGTCCCGGCTTCGGAGGACGGAGCCCCGGCGGCGCCTGAGCAGACCACGTCGCTGTGGTTCGAGCAGGCGTTCCCGGCAGGGACCGTGTTCGGGGGTCCCGGGATCACGGACTGGTCGTGGGCCTATTCGACAGCTCATTCGCTGCGCCCCCCGCATTCGCTGGCCCAGACGTGGACCGACGCGCTAGGCAACGGCGGCGGGCAGGATCCCGGCTCGGGGAACATCCTCGGTTACTAGGCACGGCAGGGCCGGGCGCTGGCTTCCCTTGCCTCGCCGGTTACAACAGCATCCTGACCAGGGCTCTTGCATACGGCCCGAAGGGTGATAGCCCGGCCCTTGCCGTTATCCGGGCATGACGAAAACGGCCGCCCCGGCTCTGTCCCGAAGGACGAGCCGGGGCGGCCGTTCTGCTTGCTCGCGGCCTCAGCTGCCGGGGGCAGGCGCGGGCGGCTGGTCCTCCGGGGTGCCCTCATTGATGACCAGGGAGGTGGCCGCCGAGGAGACGACGGTGATCGTCTCTGTGCCGGTGAGCGGCGGAGTCACCGAGTTGTCGGTGACCGTGACGGTGGCGGTGCCGTCGGTCCCGGCGACGCACAGGCACGACTGGGTGTCGGCGGACGGCACGAGGGAGATCACGCCAGGGTCATCGACAGACCACACGAGAGAGTCGGCGACCGGCTGGCCTTTGCTGTCCTCCTCGGCGATGGACAGGGTGACCTGCTGAAGATCGGTGAGCTGCACGGCGGCGGTTCCTTTCCGGATAGTAGGCGTGCCCGGACCCTCCGGTGCAGCCTGGTCAAAAGTAACGGGATCGGCGGTGAGGAACAGGACGGCCGGGCCTTCAAGCCACCTGTAGTAGATGTCCGCGACGGCTGTGACGTCGCCGCCTTTCTCGGGCGGGAAGCCCCCGCCGTCGGGGACGACGGTCTCGATTGCGTACTGGAGCGCGAGGATCCGGTTGTCGGCGGACATCTATGATGCCCCCGGCCGCGGCCTGGTTACGGGGGTGAGCGCGGGCCGCATCACGAGGTACCCGAGTACCAGGTTCACCGCGGCTACCACGGCGGCGATCTGGCCGGAGGTCATGTGCACCCCGAACAGCGCCAGCGACTCCAGGACGGTCCCCGCCGCCCCGCCGATCACGGCGACGTTCACGGGCCGGGCCAGCAGTGCTGTCACGATCGTCCCGGCGGCGGTGACCCCTGCGGACAGGTAGCCTGCCCGGGTGCCGGACAGGTGGCTGAACGCGACGATGAGGGCCACGACGATGCCGGAGGCGGCGACGGACACGGCGGCGGGCTCGGCGTGGAGGAGGGCGAGCAGGCGGTTCAGCACGGGAGCCTCCTAAAGGCCGTGCGCGTGCAGGAATGAGATGACGTCGGAGATGTCGCGGCTGGCGTCGGCGGCTACCTCGCGGACGAGCGACGCGACGTCGGCGAGCAGGCCGGGCTGGCCGGCGGATGCCGGAGGTGCGGGGACGCCGAGCCGGTCAAGGTCGGCCTGGAGCGCGGCGAGGCTGATCCCGTGCCCGTCGCCGCCGGCTACCTCCCCGGTGATGACGGCCCACGCCTCGCTGCTCATCGCATGCCAGGCGGGGTACTCGACGGCCTGGACCTTCCCCCACGTGACGACGTAGAGATACGTGCCGTCGTATGCGACAACCGGGATGCAGTGCCCGCCGAGGGGATCGCCGTGCGCCATCGCGGCGGTCCACGGCTGCCCGGCGCTGAAGGCGTCCATCATCGCCTGCGTCACGTCGATCCCGGTGTAGGCGAAGTCGTAGGCCCAGGTCGCGAACTGGAGTGAGGGGATGTCGTGGACGGCGACGGGGGCGAACGCTGTCACCGCGTGCCCGTAGAAGCCGTGCTGCCGGACGTAGGCGAGGAAGTCGGACAGGACGACCCCGGAGTCCTGGCCGCCCGTGTAGGCCAGGTAGTAGCTGACGACCTGGTCCGCGCCGGGGAACGTTTCCTGTTCGCCGGCGTCCGCGGCGGCGGACTCGAAACCGTGCGCGAGACCGGCGACCCCGCAGTCGCCGTAAGTGTCGTTGCCGAGGCAGTCCCAGTCCGCGATCTGCGGCACCGGGACGGACGGGGGCGGCGCGGGGAGCCGGCCTGCGGCGTAGGAGCCGAGTTCGCGGAGCCCGGCGGGGAACCGGGCGTGGAGACGGCCGAGCTTGCCGGGGATGCGTACGGGTGCGGTCATTTGACCTCCGTGGTGTGGTGGAATGGGCCGCATGGCGGACCAGGAAGCAGTCAGCGAGGGGCTCGCAGCGGGAATCGCGGCAGCATCACCTGAGGCGATCCGGAAGGCACGGGAGCTAGCGGGTGAGGCGGCAGCGGCCGTTGCTGGCTACGGCTGGGAGCCGCCGAGGGTCCGCTACTGCTGCCCGCTGCACAAATGCACATGGGTCCACGACAACGCGTGGGCCGACACCTCGGGCCGGGTAATCAGCTCGAAAGACGACACGATCGCGTTGCTCAAGGATCACTACGCCGCTCTCAACGACACGGTGCGCGCCCACCTGGAGACGCACTCGCTGCTGGAATGGGTGACTGAGGTGCAGCGGCTGCGCGGAGTCATCGACCTCACCGCGATCAGCCTCAGCGACAGCGGGCAGATAGGCGCGTTCATCCGCTCGGCCGCTGCGCCGGGGAGCCCTGTGGCCGCCGCGCGGGCCGAATGCCTGGAGCGGCTGCGGTGAGCCCGCACGCCTCGCACGGCTATCCGATCCGGATATCGGTGCACACCGACTACTCCGACGGGTGCCATCACGAGTCCGAGGTGCGCGGCCCGCAAGCGGTGGACAAGCCGGACCTGCCCGTGCACTGGCCAGCCGCCGTCACCACGCCGGAAGGCGCGAAGCAGCTCACGGCCGAGTATGCCCTGTCGCAGGAGAACAGCAGGCTCCGCGATGACCTGGAATGCCTGCTCGCCGTCGCGACCATCTACCTGGACTCGTTCACCGATCACGACCGGATGAGCCTGACCGAGAAGCTCAGGTACCAGCAGGTCGAGGAAGTGGTGCAGCGGCGAGGCAAACGGTACTGAGATTGGAGAACCGGAGCGCGTGGCTCGATGCGATGCTGGAACTTGAGAGTGCGCCGGGCGTCCACGCCTCCGAGCTTCCCGGTCTGGCCGAGGGGATCATGCGGCTAGCTGAGGAAACGCCTGATGCTGCCGAACCTAGGACACCTGCCACCCCACCACGGCATCCCCCGGGTCTTCCCGCCGCACCGAGATGACCCCGGTGCGCGCCTTGTCCGTGAACTTGAGGACCGTCTGCCCCTTAGTGCTGTCCACGACGACGTTGTCGCTGACACGCCACCCCGTGTCGTAGATAGCGACACGGAGCTTGACCGGGGGCAGCCCCTGGAGGCTGTTGTCGCACCCGAACGCGATGGTCGACGCCGATCCCCACGGGACGCTGATCACGGTGACCGCGCCGGGACCCTGACTGAGCTGGCCTGACTGCACTTCGACCTCCGGTGGTACTGGGGCGGGCTTGGGGTGCGGTGCGGTCCCGAAGAAATCAGCGGCGAGGAGAGACTCGTCCAGGTCTCGGCCGAGCGCCGTGTCCGTCCACTGGGTGCCGTCCGCCTCGATGCTCATCAGGCGGCAAGACGCTGGCCCGCAGATGTGCGCCTTATACGAGTAGTGCGCCGACCAGAGCCGCACCGCGGATCTCGCGATGCCGGACGCCTCGATGAGGGGCACCACGTTCCGCTGCATCAGGTCCGCGCTGGCGTACAGGCAGGGCCGGGTGACCCCTCTTGCCCGCTGCCGTTCGTACCAGGCCGCCGCGTCGGCGGGGGTCGCGTCGCCTGTCTCGATGTCGAGCGCATCGGCGTCATGGGCGGCATCGATGGCGATCGACAAGGTGCGAGCGTGCGGGAATCGCTGCCGGATGGTGCCGATGTCAGGCCACCTGCCGGACACGTATCCCGCGTAGCAGTAGCCGGCACCCGTGGGCAGGAGGTCCGGGGTGATGGAATCGAACATGATCAGGTTGCTCAACGCGGCACCTCCTGGCTGAAGCGGTACGGTCAGGACCATCCACTTGTCCCGGATGGCACAATTGGCCCGTGACTTCGCAGCCTGCGCCGGTTAAATCCCCGGACAACGCCCCTGCTTCGGACCTGATCGCCGTGCTCCGCGAGAAAGCGCCGAAGCTGGCGATGGCGATGGCGGCCGGGCAGATGGCACTCCCCGCCGCCCGCACGATGCGGTCAAGGCTCCGCGAACGGGCCACCTACACCGTCAAGGTCCCCGGCACCGACGACGTGTACGGCGAACTGCACGAGTGGGTGCTCGGGATGCTGCCGCGCCGCGACCAGCGGGCGCTCGTCGCCTACACGTCGCGGCACAACGCCTACGGGGCGGTCATGCTGTCCGCATCAGGTGAGCGACCCGAACCGCCCGCGCTGCGGCTCCGCTACGACGGGACCCGCGAGCAGGTCATCACCGTCGCCGGTCACAAGATCCGGGTAGGCGTCGCCGAGTTCGCGCAGTCGGGCGATGACAGCCGGCCGTGGAAGCCGCCGGAGATCATCTTCACCGCCGCGTCCGCCGTCGGCCAGAAGGCCCTGCTCGACCAGATCGCGGCGATCATGCGGCGCAGCTTCGACCGCAAGCGCAAGCCGCAGTTCCGGATGCTCAGCAAATGGGGCGACTGGGAAACCCTGGACGACCTGCCGCCGCGCGAACTGGACAGCGTCATCCTCCCGGCCGGCCAGCTCGAGCGGCTGACTGCCGATGTCACGAGGTTCCTCGACGCCGAACGCGACTATGCCCGCCGGTCGATGCCGTGGCACCGGGGCCACCTGTACGAGGGACCGCCCGGGACCGGGAAGACCAGCGTCGCGCGGGCGCTCGCCTCCCACTTCGGCATGGACGTCTGGTACCTGCCGCTGGCCGACGTGAAGAACGACGGAACCCTGCTCCGCGTGGCCAGCCGGGTCGGTCCCAGGTCGATGCTGCTGCTCGAAGACGCCGACGTGTTCCACGCCGCAACCCGGCGGGACGACAACCCCGATCAGGTGACCCTATCCGGTCTCCTTAACACGCTGGACGGGATCGCGACGCCGCACGGCCTGCTGACCGTCCTGACCACCAACAGCCCTGACGTGCTGGACCCTGCCGTGATCCGGCCCGGCCGGGTGGACCTGGTCGAGCATTTCGGCCTTGCTGACGCTGGGCAGGCCGAGCGGCTGATCCGGCACTGGTACGAGCGGGCGGCGATCGGGCCGGGCGGCGTGCCGGAGATATCCGGGATAGCGCCTGCCGAGGTGATTGAGGCATGCAAGCGCCACGATGACCCAGCCGACGCGATAGCGGAACTGCTCGCACTTCCGGCGCACGCCGCCTAGCGTCCGCTCATCCGCTTGACCCACCTGATGAACGGCACGTGCAGCCCCAGCACGGCCAGGACTGCCGCAGCGACTGCGAGCCAGTAGACGGCGGCACTGTTCACCGGTCACCCGTCGCTGCCTCGTGCGCGTCCAGGACATCCTGATGTGTCGGCGCGCCGTGCGGGGAATGACGCTGGCACACCACGTACGGTGTCCCCTCCACATGGTGGCGGCCTATCCGCAGGCACCGCCGGACATGGCAGTTGTGCCGCCGGATCATCATCGCCAGCGCGCCGAGGATGCCGATCTCGCTGATGTCGCTGCCGAAACCGGACCAGGCCAGGTAGGCGGGGCCGCCGGCGGAGTCGAGCCCCAGCCAGTGGAGAAGCGAGTGCCAGATCACGATGCGTCCAGGGTGACCACCAGCCCGTCCGCCTGATCCAGCACCAGGCCGTCACCTGCCCCTAGCCTGCGCAGTTCGGCGCACCATGCCTCGATGTCAGCAAGTGTGTACTGCCGCCACGGGGTCCGGTCATCGCCGAGGCCGGGCTGCTCGGGTCCTGTCGCGGCGCACTTGACCTCAACCGTTCCAGTGACGCGGGTCACGACCGGCCTGTGATCGGGCGGCGGCGCCGGGGGGTGCCCGCGACGGCCTAGCACTGCACCAGCTCGCCGTTCCTCAGCCAGAAATGCCCGCTCGGGCACGTCCCGTTCTTCCAGCCGGGACAGCCCAGCGACGGCGTCAGTGTCGGCCTGTCCCGCGCGAGGCGGCGCAGTGACACGCCTTGATGTCCGGCGCATACACCGTCTGGCATCGCGGGCATTCCCAGCCCTGCCGGCCCGGCTGCGGTCCTTGCAGTGCGAGGTGCGCGAGCACGGTCATCCGGTACCCTCCTGCCCTGCGAAAGCCTGCTCCGCCAGCGGGTGGTCCGCCTCGAGGATGTGCCGCTGGCCTGCTGCATGAGCTTCGGTCATCTGCCGGTGAAGCTCCGACGCAGGATGCGCGTAGACGACCTCCACCCGGCCGTCACCCGAGCCGGGCGGCGCGACCGGGGTCACCGCGGCCTCCAGCCCGTCGCCGCCTGTCACCCACAGCGTGAACCCGTCCGTTTTGGTGACCTGCTGGTCCCAGACGGATTTCGGGTAGTGGTGCCACCCTCCGGTCTGGCCGCCGTGCACCGTACCCGAATGCAGCGGGGCAGACAGCATGACGCATGCGTTGAACAGGGAGTCCGTCCACCGTGCCACGCCATCCGCATCGGTGATGGGCTCGGACAGGATCCGGGCGGCTTCCGGGTACCCGAGCTTCTGGAGCTCATCCAGTGTCTCGGGGAACCGCAGGTAAAGCCGCCGCGCGGTTGCCCGCAGTTCGTCGACGCGGGCGGACGATGCGCTGAACTGGGCGGACCATTCCACGCCGCACACCGACAGGACCAGGAACCAGCCGTGGCCGTCGTGCAGCCACAGCGAGCCAGCGTGATGGGCTTGCGGACGGCCCGCGGCGGGCCCGGCGAGGAACGCCAGCATCCCGCCCGGGTCCTGCTCGCGGACAGCGGCGAGGATCCGGTGCGCGGTCTCCTTGGCCTTGCGGAACTCTGGCGATTCGGTGCGGCCAGGATGATCTGCTATCTCCACGGCCCATCTGTCATCTTCGCGTTCCACATGGGTGCCGGGATCGGTCATCGGCTAACCCGTCCTTCCCGTTGCTCGGCAGCCGCCCGGCCCGGTGCAGTTTCAGCCACACGGCCGAGCGCCAGATCATGACCGGGGTCACCAGCCCGATCAGCGACACCTGGATCCACGCCGCCACATAGGAGTCGAGCCGGGAGAAGCCGAAGAACAAGCTGAGGCCGGTCGGGATGAACAAGGCTGCGATCAAGGCCGTCTTGGCGACCAGGGTCCGGCCGACCGGGTTCCGCCACCATGGCGCCAGGACGCTGTACAGGGCGATCCACCCGGCGAGAGTCACGAACCCGCTGATAAGGAAGACCTTGAGTAGCAGCACGAGCCACTGCGCCTGCGTCATGACGCCCCCCGGTGATGCCGGATGATCTGCTCGGCGATCGATGCCGCGAAATGGTTCTGGGCGGCCATCCGCCGCACCTGGCCTTCCAGCCGTTCCGCGTGGGCGGCGCTGGCCTGCGACCGCTCTTTCTCCTGCCGGGCGCGGACGATCGCGGCCTGGCGTTCCCCTTTGCCCGGCCACGGAAGGATCATCGACGTCAGCCTCCCGAGCAGCCTCATGCGTCATGGCCCGCCTTCATGTCCCGCCCGATCTGGAGGGCGGCGAGGATGTCCCTGGTCGCTGACGTGGCGGCAACGGCGGTGTCTGCCCGGCTCCGCTCGGCCGTGAGCGCTTCCTTCAGCTCGGCGATCTCCGCGTTCTTGTCGGTGACGACCGAGCGGGGGAAGATCGCGCCGATGATGAACAGCACGCAGAACACGCCGCACACCCCGGTGCCGGTGAGGAGGGTCACGAGGGCGCTGTCGGGCACCGGGGCAGCCCTCCCTCGTCACAGGATCTCCAGCCCTCCCGGCGAGAAGCTCGCGATGTGCCAGCCGGGGAAGTTGACCCAGATAGTGGCGTACGGCCCGGATCTGGAGATCCTGACGACGCGGCCCTGCCGGTGCGGCGGGGCGATCATCCGGACCAGCGTGCCGACCTTCACCAGCCACCCCCGGGTCAGGAGTAATACGTGCTCGGCTCGAAATCCAGGGCAATGGTGAGACTCGCCTCGGCCGCCGAGTCGTTGCCCCCGAACGCGATGCTCCGGCTGATGCTGGTGACCCTGTACGTGCCTGTCGTGACCGGGGGGCCGAACGGCATGTCGGTGACGGTGGCGAGGTCTCCCACGTTCATCCCGAGCACGGCCGGCCACGCCGCGGGGTGCCGGGCGGCGTCGATTTTCAAGCCGCTCACCCGGCGCCGGAGCGGGCCGCCGTACTGGGACAGCAGCCAGTCGGCCTGCACCTGCATTTCGGCAGTGGATTGCAGGTAGGAGGTGAACGGCAGCGGCCTGGCGCCGAACTGCTCCTGGCTGGCCAGGGCCGCGGAGAACGACGACGGGGTGATGGTGGCCAGGGTCGCGCCGTCCGGGGCGTACGGCGTGATCCTGATCAGGTTCCAGATCCGCTGCGGGTCGTTCGAGAAGCTCTGGGAGGCGTCGTAGGGGATCTGCCCGGCTCCGACATCCGGCCCGAGCGCCCACGCCGGGGTGTCGGCGGCGAGGCGGGCACGGTCGCGGAAGCACAGGTTGCCGTTGCCGTCCACGCTGAGCAGGCCGGTGACGGACTGGCGGATGTTGTCCAGGTTCTGGGCCGCCGCCTGGCCCTGGATGTCGATCGCGGCCTGGACCATGGCGGGGTCCTGGTCGATGCTCCGGCCCGGGTACGGGACGTTGCCGTAGGCGAGGATCCGCTCGATCCGCTCCCCTGCGAGGTCCCCGAGCGGAGTCGGCGCGGCGGGGGGCGATGCCCCGGTCCCGGCGCTGACCTGCGCGGGTCCGGTCCCTGTCGCGCCGCTGCCGAACCCTCCGGTGAACGTGTCGCCCGCGCCGAGGACAGCGGCGGCTTCGGTCTCAGCGTCGGCCGAGGCGGCGGTGAACACCTGGACCAGCGGGGCGGCGGAGGTCCACGAGGTGTACAGGGCGTTCGCGTACCCGCCCGGATTCCCGAACCCTGCCGATACCGCGCGGGCTGACGGGCCGGAGGTGTAGGCCCCGGCCACGGCGGCGGCGACCGCGCTCATCGTGTACGTGGTGGCCGGATGTGCCCCGCTCTGGAACCCGTACTGCCCCTTGTACTCGGAGCCGTCCGGGGTGAACCCTGTTGCGGAGATGTTCTGGGTGGCCGCGATCTGCGGCGAGGTGGGCGCCGGGATGAGCCCGAACCCGGTCAGGGCCGCGTTGTAGTGGGCCAGGATCCGGTAGGCAGGCAGCATCTGCGGGTATATCGCGATGTGGGACGCCTCGCAGTTGCCGCCGTGCTGGATCGCGGCCAGGTTCGTCCCGCCGCTGGTGCCGAGGTCGCCGTTCCCTATGAACCAGGTCCAGGCCGATGTCATCCCCGCGCCCGAGCCGGTCGCCTTGGCGGTGAGGCCGGCGTTGACGTACACCGTCCACGAGCCCTGGTTCATGACGACGGTGTAGTTCACCCACGCGTTGCACCGCAGGTCAGACGAGTTGTACACCGTCGTTGAGGTGGGGGTCGTCCCGTTGTACGTCGTGAAGACCAGGTGCCCGGACAAGTCGAGCTGGAGCAGGCACACCGGGCCGGTGTCGGTCGCCAGCTCCCACAGCGTCAGCGGGCAGTACGGCTGCCCGGTTTCCCCGTAAAAGGTGCCGGCGTTGTTCACGCCGGCAGCCGTGCGGAAATACGCGTAGTTGAACCAGGATTCGACGGTGATCCCGCCGCTCAGAGGCGGGAACGACGGGTCATGGCAGGCCAGGAACCAGCCGTTCGACCCGGTATTCCCCGATGCTCCGCTCTGCTGCCACGCTGCCGCGCCAGGCTGCGCCGTCACCGGGCCGCCGCCGGCCTGGATACCGGGGGAGGACTGCGGGTCCCCGTACATCCAGCCGCTGTCGGCCGCCACCGAGTAGACCGCGACGCTAGGCGGCGGAACCGATGTGCCGACCACGTTCAGCAGGGCCGTCAGGTCGGTGCCGTCCGCGCCGGGGTTGGACCCGGAGATGCTCGTCCACGCGCCGGAGGAGGAGTAGCCGTCCTGCCCGGAGACCCCGTTCGGCGAGGGGACGATCTGGAGCGGCAGCCCGGTTCCCTCGGCCGCGTTGCGGAGCTGGGTGGGCAGCACGCCGCCCGATACCGGCTGGTCATCGCACGGGATCCACATGTGCGGGTTGTCCTGGTAGACCTCGCCCCGGTACGGGGACGGGCAGGGGGCGGAGAACACGCTGTAGATGTCGGTGAGCCCCGCCTCGATGAACGACCTCAGGCCCTTGGTGCGCTTCTCGGTGAACTTGAGCGCATTGCGCTGCACCACGTACCACGAGTTGACGGTTTTCCCGCCGATGGTGCCGAGAGCTGCGCGGATCCGCACGGGAGTGCCGGTGGTGACATCCGGGTACAGCGGCGAGGACGAGTTGGACGGGGTCAGGTAGCCGTCCGCGTTGTCCCACTGGCTGGTGCCCTCACCGGACTGGAGGCCGCCGAGGCCGTACTGGATCCCGCCGCTGTCGGACCAGGTCCAGGCACGCTTGACGGTGCCGGAGCCCGGCACGTACGTGCCCGGCCACTCATTGTCGGTCACCTTGGTCCAGGTGACCTGGTCCGGCGGTGTCTGGAACCCCGAGCCCAGGCCGATCTCCACGATGAACCGGCCTGCCCACGCCGGGTTCGCGCCGGCCGGGATCGGTGACGGGGCGTTCTGGAGGACCCCGATGACGACCCCGGACAGGTCCGTCGCGGATGCCGCCGTGGCGTTGACGGACACTGCCGAGGAGCCGGTGGTCCATGCCGTGGTCAGGACAGCGTCGCAGGCGTGATCCACGCCGTTCGACGCTGAAACCGGCGGCAGCGTGTTCCATCCGGCGGGGGTGAGCTGCTGCCCGGCCGCTGCCGAGTCCCCGCACGCGGCGGCGAGCAGGAACACCGGGGCGGAGGGCGCGGGAAGCGCCAGGGTCAGCGACGTCACGGCTGCTGCGTAGCTGGTGTAGATCCCGGTGACGGTGTCCCACGGCCCGAGCCCGGTCACCTCGATGACCATGACCGACTGCGCGTCAAGGCAGCCGTTCGGTGCGGCGTATACGGCGGACGGGATCCGCTTCAGGTTCGGCGTGTACCAGCCCGAGGTCCGCGTCAGGGCAGCCGCCTGCGACACGGCCCACGTCGAGGTCGTCTCGTCGCCTGGCCGCCAGAAGTCGTGCACGTCATCCGAGACGGCGACTGTCGCCTCTGACGTGGCGGACTGCTCGTTGAGCCCGGATACGCAGAACAGCCAGTTGCCCGCCGACGGTGTCCCGGTGCCGAGGCCGAGGCTCCCCGCCGGGGTGAGCGGCACCACGACGGACTGGAGCGCCGGCGGCATGTTGCCGAACACTGCGGGCTGCGCGAACGTCCCTGACCAGGCGTTGACGACCCTGACCGGGGGGGCCATCCATCCGCTCGTGTAGCCCTTGAACGACCCGGTCTTGTGGATCGTCCCGGTGAACGTCCCGGTGCCCTTGCCGGTGCCGGCGAACCCGAAAGTGAAAACCTGCCAGATGATGATGACCTGGCCCGGCGCCCCGGTGCCGCCGGTGTGGTTGACGGACCCGCCGGACCCGCCGCCGGACGCTCCGCCTCCCGGGGCGGTGCCGTTCGTGCCGGCGGACAGGCTCCCCGGCCCGCTCGCCCCCGCCGCACCCGCCAGGGACGGCGGCCCGGCCGCGCCGGTCCCGGCCGCACCGCCGGTAGCTCCCGAGGCGTCGCCGCCCGGCCCTGTGGACCCGGCCGACCCGCCACCGCCGCCGCCCGGCGACGCGGAACCCGAGTTCGATGCCCCGTTCCCGCCGCGGAACGCGACCGTGTTGGTGCCGGCCGCGCCGCCGCTGCCGGGGCTCGTCCCGGTGGCCGAACCGCCCGCGTTTCCCTGGACGGTGACCGAGCCGCCCGTCACCGTGGTGGGGTTTCCGGTGCCGCCCTGCGGGATCGTGAGCGTCAGGACGGTCGTGCCGGGAGTCAGGCCGCCGAGACTGGGCTCACCGCCGCACGCCCCGCCTCCGGAACCCGCACCCGGCGTGGAGCCGTGCACCGATGTCCCGGCGTTGCCGCTTTCGCCGATGGCGTACACCTGGACCGAACCGGGCACCGCGTTCGCCGGGACCGTCCATGATCCGGAGGCGGTGAAGGTCTGCGAAGGCACCGGGTGCCCCCCTCCGGCCAGGGAGCGGTACTGTCGCTGGCGTGAACATCTGGCGCTCGGCTGCCCTGGTGGCCCTGGCCGCCCTCGCCGTCGGCGGGCTCATCGCGGTGCCATCGCTCTGGCCGGGGCTCGCCCGGCATGAGGTCGCGGCGGAGGAATTCCTGTGCTTCGGCTCAGGCTGGCTCACCTGCGCGAGCTGGCCGCGTGACCGGCGCGCTAGATGATCGCCAGCGAGCCGCTGCTCACCTGGAACGTCCCTTGAGACACGAACGCTTCGACAGACACTGCTTGAATCACGCCGGCACCGTCCGCCGACAAAGTGATCGCGCTGCCACCAGAGGTGGCCGAGAGCTGGAACGAGTCCCCGGACGGGGATTTGACGTAATAGATGGTGCCGGCTGTGAGGCCGCTCGGGAGCGCGGACCCGGCGACAGGGAACACGACCACCGTCTGGTTCGCCGCGTAAGCCGAGCCGGGGGCGAGCAGGATGCTGGTCGAGGAGGGCGCGCTGAACCCGTACGCGATCGCCCCGGCACTGTTCGGGTACATGCCCCGGAACGAGCCTCCGCTGACCGCGTCCCACAGGCCGATGAACGCCACCGACGAGCCCGCGGGCACGTTCAGCGTCGGGGAGTTGCTCAGCGCCTTGCTGTTGCTCGCCGCGGCCGACCAGGTGACTGCCTGCCGGGCGTAGGCCGGCGACCCGCCGGACAGCTCGTTCGCCCCGGTGGCCGAGTAGGCGCTGTGCAGGCTGGCGAACAGGGAATGGTTCGCGCCTTCCTGGTCAAGCTCGTAGTCCGCGGCGGCGGTGCTGAACGGCACGGGGCAGCCCTCCTAGCGTGGCAGCGAGATACGAGGAGGGCGCTCAGTCCGCCCGCTAGCTCAGGTCCCAGGCCCAGGTAGGCGCCACCGAGTAGGTGAGGGTGATCGTCCCGCCGTTGCGGACAGGCACAGGGCCTGACGTGAGCCCGGTCGTCCTGCCGTCCACGGAAATGGCCGAGACGGTCCCGCCGGTCACGATGACGGTCGCGTCCCGCCAGAACTGGTTGACGTAGGGGGTGCCGGAGGCGGGGACCGCAGGCGGGGAAGCGACCGCGCCGAGCGGCTGGAAATCCCAGACCAGGCACACGTTCGCCGCGCCGTTCTTGCCGTTGGCGATGACCCCGGTAGTGCCCTGGTCCTCGGCGCGGATCTCGCCGAACAGCAGGTTCCCGGAATCGTTGATGAAGAACCCGAACAGCGACTCGACATGCAGCGAACCGATGAACAGTGCGCACGTCTGCCCGCTGGAGTCGACCCGCACCGCGTCCTGCCCGGTCTCGAAAGACAGTGACGCAATCTGGCAGTGGTGTGCTTGGCTCACAGCCGACACGAGGACCCCGTCGTTGCAGAAGATGCTCTTGACAGAGCCGCCGGAGAAGTGGTCGGAGATGATAATGCCGTGGTAGGGGCCGATAAAGGTTCCCCGGTCAAGGTCGTTCTGGTCGTTGTTGCCGGTCGCGGGGCTGCGGTAGCCGAAAGTTCCCCACGCGGACGGGTTGCCGCCGTCAGACTCGTAAGGCGGCCAGCCGCCGGCTGCGGTGCCCGTGGCGGCCATGCAGTAGTAGGCGAATGACCGTATGTCGGCTTGGGCGCAGCCGTACAGGTCCAGGCCGGCGACACATGGCCGGTAAGCCACGAGCACGTTGATTCCGTCCGCGATCACCCGCATGTTGCTGAACAGGCCGTTGTTGCCGCCGAAGAACAGGCCGCCGCCCTGCACCGGGCCGCCGATCACCACGTTCGGCGGCGGCCCGCCGCCGCTGGAGGAGTCGTTGTAATAGACGCTCGCCAGCGTGGCCCCCGCCGCGGGCGGATTGGGCTGGGACCAGTGCACAGGGCCGCCGGCCTGCTGCGGGCCCGTGAGCTTCAGGTCAACTTTCGGACCGGTGTACGGGTTGACGTATGGGATCTGGATCTGCGCGGACTGGTAGGTGCCGCCCGGCGCCCCGGCGATTACGTAGATCCCGGCGGAGAACAGCACCTCCGCGGCGGCCTGCTCGCTCAGCCGTGCGTAGGAGACGGCGGCATTGACGGCCTGCTGGACCGCGCTGGTGTCATCGGTGCCGTATACCGCGCCCTGCCCGTTGACCGTGCGGGTAGCGTTCGCCGCGAGGGTGACCTGGCTGGCTGACTGGAAGCTGGCGATGGTGGTGACGAGCGGCACGTTGAGGAACCCGCCCGCCGAGGGGACGATGATGTGCTTGCCGACATCGCCGCTGGTGAACGGCGCCGAACCCGAAGTGTTTGAGCCGGGCGGCGCGGCACCGCTGCTCGCCGGCGGCGCGGTGATCGCGAAACTGCTGCGCAGCGGCGTCGGGTTGCCCAGGACCTGCTGCCGGGTGAAGGAGGAACCGCCGGCCTGGGTGCAGTACACGTAATAGCCGGTGGCGTTCGTCCACGGCAGCGGCGACGTGACCGTGATCGATGACGTGGTGCCGCTGGTTGCCGTGCTGCTCGCCGTGCTGCCCAGCGTCTCCCCGTACTGGTTCACGTAGGTGACGATGACCTGGTACGTGCCCGCCAGGACGGTACCCCCGGTGCCGGAGTTCGACACGGACGGCGCGGACGGAGCGGGAAGCCCCGCCGCGGTCAGCACCGCCGACCCGTTCGTCATCGCGGCGTCGTACAGGAACGCGCCGTCCCGTTTCGCGCCGTAGCTCTCCGGCAGGAACTGCCACGGGTAAGCCGCGGTGATATCGGCCTGGGTGAGGGTGTCCCACGCGGGGGCGGCCGACGCCGTCCCGGTGCCCTGCTGGCGCCAGAACTTCCTGGTCGCGGCCGTGTTCCCCGGGAGCCGGGCCGGCACGCCGGACGGCCCGCCGTAGATGGTGTCGCCCAGGGTCGTGGTGGGAGACGAGTATGCTTCCGCGTTCCCTTGCGCCGTGACTGCCGAACCAGCCGCGTCGAACGCGGACGTATCCTGCGTGGCGGCGGAACCGAGCCCCAGGTTAGTACGCGCGGTCGCCGCGTTCGCCAGGTCGGACAGGTTCGCGGCTTTGGCCAGCTTGCTCGTGTCCGCGTACGCCTCGGCATTGCCTTGCGCCGTGACCGCGGCACCTGACGCGTCGAACGCCGAGGACGGCTGCGTGGCCGCGGAGCCCAGCCCGAGGTTCGTCCTGGCTGTAGCCGCGTTAGCGACATCTGACAGGTTGCCGGCGGCCTGGAGCGCGCCGAGCGCGGCCAGCAGCGCGGCGCTGTTCGCGGCGTTCTGCCCGGTGCCGCCCTGCGCCGTCGGCAGCGGCGCGGAAAGGTGCGTGGACACCACCGTGGGAGCTGACGTGCTGCCGCCGATGTCCCCCGCTGGCGGCGTGATCCCGCCACCGCCTCCCGCTGACGTGTTGGCGAGCGAGTACAGGTCCACGGCGGTCCCGGAGTGTTCCAGGAAGAAGCTCCACGGCGGCAGCACCTCGCCGCCGATCGTCACTGAGACTGTCCAGAACCAGAAGCCGGTCTGGCCGGCGAAGGCGATGCCGGTGCTGGCCAGGTCGAGGAGCTGGAGGGTGCCGCCCTCGGCGTTCTTCAGGCTGCCGGCGATGATCTGCGCCTGGACGGGCACGCTGGGCTGGAGCAGCGGGACGCCCGACGCGTACAGGGTGGTGTTGATGCTGAACTCGGCCGTGCCGCTGAGCGGGTTCCCGGAACCGTCCTCGAACGTGCCGGTGATCTGCGTGTATGACAAGGACACCTGGTCACGCCCCCTTGTACGGCAGGTTCCAGCCGCCCCGGTAGTTATTCGCGGACCGTTCCAGCTGCCTGTCCTGCATGGCGTTGAACAGGTCACGCTCAGTGGTGACACTGCCCTGTACCGTTATGTTGTAGTGGTGGTGGACCACCTGGGTACCGCCGCCCCCACCGGAGAACCCGCCCACGCTGGGTGTTCCGCCGCCGCCGCCGCCGTACGGGTGCATCATCCCCGCATGCGCTGCCGCACCGGACGCCATCCGCCCGGCGGCGGCCGACACCGGCCCGGCACCGTCGCCTATGCCCTGCGCGAACCCCTCCGGCACGGTGAACCCGACGCGCCGGAACACCAGCGACGGGGAATGGGACTGGAGCTGCGCTTTCGCCGCTGCTTCCGCAGCCTGCGCGAGCGCCGCCCCGGCCGCCGACGCGGCGGGGATCTCCGACTGGAGCCCGCTGGCGAACCCCTGCCCGGCCGAGGCCCCGTCCGCCGCCATCGCCGCCTTGAGGCCCTTGCCGTTCAGTCCCGCCTCGACGGCGCTCACCATGCCGTGGGCGACGGACTTCATCTGGTTGTCAACCGCCTTGAGCTGGCCTTGGAGGCCCTTGCCGAGCTGGGAGGCGACTTGCTGCCCTGCCTGGTACATGGCCGGGGCACCCGTGTTCCCGATGCTCCCGGCAGCCGCCATGATCTGCTTCTCGGACTGGTTGATCTGGGAGATCGCGGACTTGTCCCCGACGAGGCCCTCGGTGACCGGCAGGCCGGCCGCCGCGCCGCCCTGCGCGAGTTGCGAGATGGACTGGGCGTTGAGGCCCTGCTTCTGCAGCTGGGCCAGCTGGCTCGCGAACTGCTGCTGCTGCTGCGCCTGGTACTGCATGCCCTGCACCGTCTGGCTGCTGGCCTGCGCGGTGATCGACTCAGCGGGGGCGGCCTGCCCGGCGTTCAGGATGGACGCCTCGCTGATCGCGGACTGGCCGAGCTGCTGGGCGGAGGCGATCTCGGTTTCCAGTTTCGTGCGCTGCGCCGCGAGCCGCTGGAGCTTCTGGTTGTCCCGGTCCAGCATCGTCGTCAGGGCGCTGTCCTCGGATTTGGAGACATCGCCCTTCTTCAGTCCCGCCGCCAGATCGGATTTCAGTTTCGCGACGGTCGCCTCGATGGTGGTGATGTCCTGGGGCTTGGCGGGGGAGCCGAGCGCCGCCATCGCGGCATCGACCGCGGACTGGCCGCCCTGGAGCCCGGTGACCAGCGAGTTCACGGTGGAAGCGGACAGGCCGGCGGCGGACTTCTTCGCCTTGGTTTTTCCCTTGTCTATGCCGGAAGCCAGGCCGGCGCTGAACTCCTCGCCGCTGTGCTCGGACACTTTCGACGGGCTGTGCACCTGGAGGGAGACGTTGAGGGCGCTCTCGACCTCGGCGGCGAGCTGGTGCGCTGCCGCTACCGCCGCTCCTGTCCCGGCGCTGATCCCGCCGGCCATCCCCGCCGCCACCGCTGCACCCGCGGCGCGGGCCGGGCCGGCTGCTGCCGCCATGGTGCCGGTGATCCCGTTCATGTCCGACGCGGTTTTCGCTTTCGCCTGGTCCAGGGCGGACAGGTCGGCGGCCGGCATCCGCAGCGGGTTGATGTGCATGGAAGACAGCGCCGTCATCGCGCCCTTGACCTTAGCGGACGCCGAATCGACGGCCGAAGTGTCCGGGGCAGGCACCTTGACGGGCTTGACCTGGATGTTTCCCAGCGTGTTCAAGGCGTTCTTGGCCTTGGCGGTGGCACCTTCGACCGCGCTGAGGTCCGGGGCGGGGATCTTGACCGGGGGGCCGCCGGTCATCGTGCCGGGGTGGCCCGCGGCGGCGTACAGGTGCGGCATCTGCGACTCGGCCGGCAGCGGCGCTGGTGCCGCCCGGGGGGCGGCGTAGGGGGCCGGGACCGACTGCCGGTAGTCGCCGGACAGGGCAGCGTACCGGCCGCCTCCGGCCAGCGACGCCGTCTGCGGCCTGCCGCCGCTGCCGAACAGGTCCGGCATGTGCTGGGCGAGCAGCCCGAACCATCCGCCGATGTCGAGCGACCCGGACGGCCCGGCGAGGCTGGAATGCTGAGTGATGCTCGTGATCTTGCCGGCGTTGCTGCCCGCCGGGGCGAGCTGGTCACCGACCTGCTTCACGGTCGCCGCGACCGCGAGCGGCATCACCATGCGGCTGGCGACCTCACCGAGACCTCCCGCAGCGGATTTCGCCCCGCCCAGGAACTTGCTCAGGAAAGACCCGCCGGCCGCCTCCTCACCCGCGAGGGCAGCGTCTTTCTCCGCCGCCGACCCGGCTGCGCGTTCCCCCGTCGCGGCAGCCCCGGGAAGGCCGCCGCCTTCCGCGGCACCCGCCAGGCTGCCGCCCTTCAGGCTGGCCGCCGCGCCTTCCAGGCTGGCCGCCGCCCCGTCCAGTGACGTGGCCGCCCCGGTGAGCCCGGTGGCGGCGCCCGCCAGTCCCGTGTCTTTCCCGATATTCGCCAGCTTGTCCAGGCCAGGGATGTGCAGCGCCTCGCCGATCTTCCCGGCACCCTGGAGTGCTGCCGTGACCGGCTGCCGGACTTTCTGGAGCGCGTACCCTGCCGCCAGGATCCCGCCGCCGGCCATCAGCGGCTGCGTCACCGCAGGGTGGGACGCCAGGAACTGGCCGGCGCCGGACGCCACGCCGAGCACTTTCGTCAGGTCCGGGAGCACCATCTGCCCGGCCTCGGTCGCGACCGCCTCAGCGGTGTGGACGAACGACCCGAGCTTGAAATTCAGCTGGCCCTGGATGTCGTTCCAGCCCCGTATGTTGTCCCCGGTGTGCGCGGCTGTGTCGCCGATCGTCCTGACGTTGTCGCCGAACGTCTTCAGGTGGTCCGCGCCGCCGACCTGCTCGGCGACCTGCATGCCGGGCTGGCCGCCCATCAAGGTGGCCAGGGCGGCGGCGACAGTCTGCTGGTTGCCCTGCCCCGACTTGACGAGCTGGGAGAACCCGAGCGCCGATGACGCCGTGGATTCGAACTGCTTGAGCAGGTTCGCGTCCCTGGCCGACTCCGGGCCTTGCCGGACAGCCTGGTTGAACGCCTTCGCGTTGATGCTGCCGGACAGGTACGCCTCGGCGGTCTTCCGGATCGACGGCGGCATCGCCGCGATCTCCTCGCGCGCGGACTGGGTCGCCAGTTTCGCCTGGTTCATGGTGTCGAGCAGCACCATGCCGCCCGGCCCCATGTGCTTCTGGATCGCGTTGTCTACTTCGCCGATCGTCCCCGTCAGACCCTGCCTGCCCAGGTCATGCTGGAGCTGGACAGGGTTGATGCCGAGCATCTGCATCTCGGCGGCCTGCGGGTTCGACAGCTTCTGGAGGTGCTGTACCGTGTACCGGATTTCCTGCGCCGCGTTCTCGGGAGTGGTGCCCCCGGCGGTCATAGTCGCCTCGGCGCCGAGCACCTGCGGCAGTTTCAGCCCGGCGGTCTTCGCGGTCGGCAGCAGCACCGGCAGCGCCGTGGACAGCCCCTGCAAGGTCATCTTGCCCTGGCCGACGCTCGCGATGATCTCATTCATCGCCTGAGTGGCCTGCTTCTGCTGAAGCTGCGGGGTTTTCGCCGGCCCGCCGAAGTAGTCGTTCAGCACCGTCGTCAGCGCGTTCGCGACATCGGGGACGTTCGCGCCCTCAGCTTTCGCGCCTTGCGCTGCTGCCCTGGTCACGGCGAGCGCGTTCCGGCCGTGGAACCCGGCCGACTCCGCGAAATACGCCCCGGCTGCCAGGTCCGCCTGCGACGTGTCAGTGGCCCCGGACATGGCGAGGATGCCCTGGGAGATCATCGGCAGGTTCGCCCGCGACTCCCCGGCTGACGTGTACAGCTTGGTGACGGAGGTCTGGAGCTGAGCGGCTTTCTCGGTGCCGTAGCCGAGCGCCGCAGCGAGCCCGAGCACGACGGCCGAGTGTTTCGATGACGAGGCCGCAGCGTCTTCGGCGGCCTGCCTTGACGCCGCGGACTGGGCCCGCTGCGCCGCGACCGCCTCCGCTGAGGCGTCCCGCGCGGCCATCGTGTTCAGCCGCTGCCCGCGAGCGATCTTCGCGTTCGCGTCCGCTGTCGCCGCTGCTGTCGCGTCCGCCGACGCCGCCGTAGCCGTCATCTCGGCACGCAGCGCCGCGAGCTGTCCCGCGGCCGCGTCCGCCCCTGCCCCGGCGGACTTGAGCCCGTCAGCGGCAGCGGCACCTGACCCGGCGACCGCGTCCGCCCCCGCAGCCGCCGATTTAGCGGCGTCCCCGGCAGCGCCGAACGAGGCCGCGGCGGAATCTGCGCCGCCCGCGGCGGACTTCAGGGCGTCCCCGGCCGCCGCCCCGGACGCGGCAGCCGAATCCAGCCCTGCCGCTGCGGCCTTTCCCGCCTCCCCGACCGCGCCGAGGCTGGCCGCCGCGGAGTCTCCGCCTGCGGCCTTCCCCATCGACGCCATCCGCTTTTCCATGGCGTCGAACTGCGCCTGGATACGGGCGAACGCCGCCTCGTAGGAGTCCGCGAGCTTCCCCGCTCCCGATGCGGCACCGGAGAAGCTGAACCCTTTCCCGGCCGCCTCGTCAAGCCGCGCCGCGGACGCTGCCGCCTTGTCCAGCGCATCGGCCAGGGCGGTGACATCACCGAGCCCGGAGACGCCTACGGCAATGGTCTCCTCGATCGCCACAGGTCACCCCCCGGGGCGGCAGAGAGAACGAGCCCGGTCAGAGCGTGAAGTAGCGGCCGGCGACCGCGCGGCACGCCGCCGAGACCGGTCCCGCCGCTGCCCCTTCGGCGCGTTCCATGTAGTGCGAGCCGGCCTGCGTCACTGAATGGCCGAAGAACCCCACTGCCGGCGTCCCGAGCGACCCCGGCTTGTGCCTGGTAATCGTCCCGCCGTAGTTCCGGAACGCCGCGTACCTGGTGTGCGGGGCCACGACGGCGACGGCGAACGTCCCGCCGCCCGTAACCGAGTCGATCCGCTCCGACTCCGCCAGCCGCCCGGAGCGCTTCGGCGTGACCATCCGCAGGACCGCCAGGTAGTCGCGTGCGGCTTCCTCGCATGCCTCCCGCGCCAGGCCCGATTCAGCCCGTTCCGCGATGGCCCGGAACGCGGCGGCGGCCTCACCGAGATTCACTCAGGTCACCTGCTCACTGGCCGTTGCGGATCGCCGTGAGGCATGCCCGCCGGCTCACCATCCGCCCGTGTCAGTCCTCATCTGGTCCAGCACTGCCGACACGTCATCGAGCAGGGCCCGCACGGCAGCCGGGAGGTTCTCCGGCCCCTCCGGGTGATACCAGCCGCGGACTACTCCGTGGGCGTGGCGGATGTCTCCTCCGCGGAGCCCGGGAGGGGGGCATCCGCATCGCCTGACGATGAAGTCCCGGAGATGCCGGAAGTAGTCGGGCTCTCCTCTTTTGGGACCTCACCGAGTAGCGTGTCGAACACGCCGCCGTCCCTGGCGAGAGCCTGCCGCAGCGCGTTCCACGCGGGAAGGCCCGCCGCCGCCCGTGATCCGTCATGCCAGGGCAGCACCCCGTCGTACGACGTGCCCGTCACCGCGTAGGAGGCCGCCAGGTTGTGGAGGCGGGTCAGCTGCTGGCGGGAGAACCGGACCTCCGGCGCGGGTGCCATCATCGCCGGGTTCGCCGGGTCGGGGCCGGGCGGCGGCAGCTTGGCGCGCGCCTCCTCGAACAGCTGGTCCCGCAGGTCCAGGTACTCGTCCTGCTGGCCCACCGTGAGTTCCCGTACGGGGATCAGGTCGAACCAGCCGCCGTCGCCTGGCACAACTACATCGTGCATTGAACCTCGCATGAGTGTCCGCTGATAGCTGGGGGATGGCCGCGGCGTCCTAGTAGGACGGCACGGCGTTGGTGAGGGTGGCCTGGAACGGGCTGTACCCGCCCGAGTTCCCGGCATCGCTCGTGCTGGACACCAGCTCGCCTGTGGTCTTGTAACCCCACAGGGTGCGCTGGGCGGCCAGGTCGGCGGTCTCGTGCGCGGCCAGCGCGGCCGCGATGGACAGCGACAGCTGGCTGGCGCCCGACAGGCCGTTGGAGATCGTGTAGACGAGCGCGGGCTGGGTGTTGTTCAGGGCGTAGTTCAGAGCGGATTCGTCGCTGACGGCGTCGTAGTCGATGGTGAACATGGCCGAGAACGGGCCGGCGCCGATGGCGTACGGGTCCTGCTGCCCGTCGGAAGTCCAGATGATGTCGGGCTTGCGCGACATCGCGATCGTCATGTCGCTCACGTTGTAGACGGCACCGGCGTTGAGGGTGATCGACCCCCGCCACGCCGGCCAGCCCGTCACGGTGCTGAAAGCAGGGGCGTAGTTCGCGGCGGGGTTCGAGCGGGACAGCGCGGTGATCTTCGAATCCCACAGCAGCCAGTCGGTGGCCTTGGCGGACAGCTTCAGGTCCGTCATGTGGCCGTACAGGTACTGGTCTGCGGAGAATCCGGGGCTGCCGGCCCCGGGCAGGCCGGTGCGGTGGAGCACCGTGTACGTGGGCGGCTGGGCGGACGCGTTACCCGTTGAGGAACCCGGGTTGATGCCGCTGAACAGGTGGACGTACGGGGCCTGGGTGTTCGTGACCGGGGCGGCGGTCAGGTGGGAGAACCGGGTGGGGGTGTTCGTCGCCAGCGTGATCACGTTGGAGGCGACGGACAGTACCTGGACGATCTCGGCGTTCGCGAGGGTGTCGATCTGGATCCACTGGCTCGCGGCGAACCCGGTCCCGGACGCGACGGTGAGCGACGTGGCGCCAGCGGCGACCCCGCCGTTCAGCGTCGAGTTCGGCGATGCAGCGGCCCCTGTGACCGTGTAGTCGCCGCACATCGCGAACAGCGGGTGGCCGATAGTGTCCGCGTAGGCCAGCGACTGCGGGGTGGTGATCTCCGCGTACCGCCCGCCCTGCGCCTGCCCGAATGTCTCCACATTCGAGCCGCGGAGGTTCTGGTCTTTCAGCCAGGTGATCTTGGGGCTCGTCGTCAGTGCCTTGACCGGGATCGACGTGAACGCGGTCGGCGCCTGGCCGGGGGTGGTGATGCCTTCCCGGCCGAGCAGCATCGCGGATGAGAAGACCGGGAAGAAACTGGTCGGGATGCTGGGCGGCATGGCTCAGCTCTCCTTGCTGCCGGGCTGCCCGGCGTCGCTGGATCCGGCCTGCGCGCCGGTTTCCTGGTCTCCCGGCGCGGTATCCGCCGCCGTGCTGCGCCGCTTCACGGGCCTGCTTGCCGCCGCGGGCCCGTCCCGGTTTTCCTCTGCGGGCACCCACAGCCAGTCGAGAGGACCGTCCGTGTCCCGGACATCACCCGGCTCGGCAGTGCCGACGGGGATGCCGTGCTCGTCCCGGGACTCCGGGTAAGTCATCGGGGTGAGGCCGGTGAACCGGTACGGGGGCATGCGACCTCCAGGCGGCAGGAAGCGGGGGGTATGGGGCAGTGAGCAGCGGCGGAGAAGCCGGGGGCCGGGTAGCTGGCCGGCGTTCCAGGGAGGACTAGGCCTCAAGCAGTTCTTGCACCGGCAAGTCGATGAGCCCGTCGTAGCGGAGCATCCGCTGGTTCTTGATGGAATGCCGCGGCAGGTAGTGGTAGGTCATCTTCTCGCCTGTATCCACGAGCGTTGTCACTGTTCCCGTGAACGGGTCGGTGACAGGGGCCGGCGCCTGCCCGGTCCGCAGTGCCGCCATGACCGTCTCGATGACGCCGCCGAACAGCAGGTCGCCGTCAGGTGCGCCCGGCTGGCCCGGCGCGGTGTTCGCGATCATCCATATGACGTGCAGTTTCAGGTCGTGGTCGATCGTCTTGTTCCCCGCCGAGGTTCCTGGGCCTGTGTTGCGGGGCATCGTGAGGCGCTTCTCCGGGCCGTCCGCGGTCAGCACGTACAGCGTCGGCATGACGACGGTCTCAACATTCGGGTCCGGCGGAGTGATGTACGCTGCGAGCTCCACTGAGGGGAACGGGAGGGCTATCCCGTTGAGTTGGTCCCGGACGTAAGCGATGACCGACGGCAGGCCCACAGGTCACTCCTGCCTAGATGATCCTGGTGAATGGCTCGAGGATTTTCTCGGCCCAGCAGGCGGGCGACCCGTAGCTGGTGTCCACACCCGCTCTGGCGGCGACTTCGCGGCCGGGGATCTCCATCATGGTCATCGCCGTCGCGCCGCGTTCGAGCGCGATCTCGCAGGCGAACAGGATGGCTGCCCACCCGGCGGCCTGCGGCAGGGAGGAGACGATCACCCCGGCGTCATGCTGGTATCTCAGCGGCGCCGACAAGGTGAGGGTGCCGGGCCCGGACTGCGCGGACGCTGCCGTGACCTGCACGACTTCCTGCGCGGCGGCGTCGTACACGATCCCGGTCGCCCCGGTCGCCGCGCCCGGGTACGGTGCGGTGATCACCCAGCCGGTGCAGTCGTCCACGTCTACGGACTGGGCGCCCGCAGTAGCGGCGGAGGTGAGCCCGGCGTGCGGCCAGCCGTTGACGTACCGGCTGAGGATGGCGAATCCTTCCTGCCCGTACCGCCAGTCGATGTACCCGGCGGCCACGTTGATCCCCTGCCCGCCTTCGCCAGCCGATGCGGGCGCCGACGACCCGTACATTCCGGTTACGGGGCTGGCGGGGACCGCGAGCCCGGCCGGGACCGCCGACCAGGTGTAGGGCAGGCTGTTCGGCGAGTACTGGACGGAGACGACCTCCAGCACCGGCCAGCGGGTCATGACGAGTTTCGCCGGCTGCGCGATCCGGCCGCCGCGCGGCACGTAGACGCGGGGCGCGCCGGGCCCGTACAGCTGGAGGGTGTCGGTGGTGGCGCGCAGCGGCTGCCGCACGCACAGGTCGACCAGGTCGGTGGCCCGCGCGCAGATGTTGCTGATCTCCGCCATGTTCGCTGACGGCAGGACGCCCATCGCGGGACTGGCGGGCGGGATGCTGAAGAAGTCCACGCCCGTCGGTGCCTGGATCAGCAGTTCCGGGCTGATGTAGGGCGTGAGGGGACCTACGGGCAGGGGCGTCGTCATAGGGCATCACCTCGATTCCGTGCAGGTGATGCCCTTGGCGGACGCGCGACCGGGCGCCTCTCCTAGCAGCCGACGCAGGTCACGCCCGCGATGGTCGAGGTCGCCACGGTGATCTTCAGGAACCAGCCCGCGGGCAGGCGCACCCGGATCACCTCGCCGTTGACGCCGGCCGCCGCGTTCGCGAGCGTGATCGTCGGGGTGGCGGTCGGGCCCATCGCCACGGTGACGGTGCCGCCGCCGGTACCGATCTGGATATAGCACTCGTAGTCGCGGGTGAGGTCGCTGAGCTGCGCGGCGGTACCGGAGGTGAATGTCGGGGTGAGGGACGGGACCGAGGCGGCAAGGTTCGTGCCGCCCGGGAACGAGACCGGGTCGGTGGGGACGCCTACCGGGCTGCCAGCGGTGGCGGCGAGAGCTGTGGACACGAGGGGTTACCTCCAGGGAGACTGCGGGGGCGGGGGGACTGGGCGGCGGTTACGCTGCGGGCTTAGCGGCAGGAGGCTTACGGGTCCGGGAGGGCTTCTCCCCGGCGTCATCGCCAGGGAGAGCGGCGCCTTGCGCGGCGGCGAGCTGGGCCTTCAGCGCCTCTACCTCCGCAGTGAGCTTGGCGACATCATCCTTCGCGGCATCCGGCACATCGCGGAGGGCCGCCAGGTGCCGGGCCATGTCGGCTATCCCGGCAACCGCGTTGTACAGCGTCTCCGGGTCGCGCCGGCGGGCCGACTCCTCGCCGTGGAGGCGCTCATCGCGCTCCAGTTCCGTCTCCCAGGCAGGCCGCTTCCGCTGGTGGAAAGAGTGGAGGCGCTCGGCCAGCTCGTCGGGGAGGTCGAAGCCGCCATGGTCCGGGTCCGGCACGAAACGGCCGTGTTCCGGGTCATCGATCGCGGTCGCGTTTGTGAGCGAGTACAGGCGCACGATGTTTCCTTTGCTGGTCTGCGGATGCCTGCCGCAAGGCCGGGACGGGGCCGGCCTTGCGGCAGCGTGGATCTCGCGGCGGCTCAGGCGACGTTCGACAGGGCGGCCATCGCGACCGGCGCGCGGTTGATGAACGCGCTGACTGTGCGGATTTCGCTTTCCTTCCGCGGGCCTCCGCCCTGCACCCCGGGTACGCGGGAGACGCCGTACTCGTACTGGGCGGTGTCGCGCAGGCACCGCTGCTCCAGCACGCTGGAGATGTTCGCCTGGGGGAAGGGAACCCGGTCGGTGCGGGCGATGATCGTGCCCGGGGGCAGCGAGACGTGGACCTCGATCGGGACCTCGGTGCCGCCCGTGTAGGCGTTGATGACGTGCCCGACCCGGCCGCCTGCGGACACGTTGATGCGGCCGCTGGAATCGGTGTTGAGGAACGTGGTCGCGCTGTTGGCGCCGAGGATCAGGTTGGCGATCTCCTGGGCCTGGATGCCGTTGCACATGATCGCGGTGGGACTGCACTTGACCTGCTGCCACAGCGGCAGGAACAGGTACTGCTCGATCTCGGTGACGGTGCCGCCGGTCAGGGTCAGCGCCGCGCCGTTGAGGCTGTTCCACACGGACGGGTTCACGGTGCCGAGGCCGGGCTGGGTCCACTTGCCATTGCCGTCGTAGTCGCCGGAAAGGGAGGCGAGGAACCCGTCATAGTCGTTGGCGTTCGCGGACCCGTTGTCGGCCGACCCGTTGTAGGTCGGGCCGGTGTAGCCGGGCTTGCCGGGTGCGATGCCGTTCCAGTTGGCGGTCAGGTCCGGGACCGTGACTCCTGACGAGACGGCGTTGTTCGACGTGATGACGGAGGTCATCGTGATCGCGTTGACCGTGGTGGTCCCGTAGTAGTACCAGGTGGTGCCGTTGCTGCTCTGGAACCAGTCGTAGGCGACGGCGCCGCGCAGCGCCGCGGTGGTAGCCGACACCGAGTTGGCTGACCCTGACCCGAACGTGGTGTTGCTGCTCGCGCCCTGGCTGTTCCCGGAACCCCAGAAGTACCCGGAGCCGGTGCGGCCGGCGACGCCGACGTACACCTGGACGGCGCCGATGGTGCCGCCTGAGGCGTGCTGGGTGAGGGTCGGCGCGGTCGCCGCCTTCAACGCGAACGACTGGGCGCACAGCTGCTTGCGGTCGTCGCCGATCAGCACCTGGTTCAGGGTCTGGAACGTGGCGTTGGCGTACGGGTCGTAGTACCCCTTGGCCAGGTCAAACGAGTCCTGGGTGACGTTGACTGCCATGCCGGTCGGCTTGTACCGGGCCTGGAAGTCCTGCTCGTTGAACACCATCTCCGGGGCCGCGAAGTCGAAGCCCATGCTGGGGTCGGGCTGGCTGTTGGTGGCGTCCATGAACGCCCGCCAGACCGCGAACGGGTTGCCGTCCGGGCTTGACGTGCGGGGGACGTGGTCGCGGAACGGGGTGACGACCGGGATCAGGTTGATGAGGCCCGACAGGTCGTAGGAGTATCCGCCGGTCGCCTCGGTGATGCCCGTGGTCTGGGCCTTCTTGATCGCGGCGAGGGTTTCCTCTGTGATGTCTTCTGCTGCTGCGGTCATCGCGATGCCTCCTTCCGGGGGGCATGGCTGAGCCCCCCGGAGCGGTGCTCACGAGGGGCCGGTATGTCTGGTGGTGAGGGGCTTGTCAGCGGCCTGCGCGCATGGCGGCGTAGACGCCGGCTGCTTCTGCCCGCATCTCCTCGGCGATGCGCGCCTGCTCGGGCGCATCGGCTGAGTACAGTTCCGCCTTGCGTGCCCGCGCCTTGGCGACGTCGACCTGAGCCGCCGCGCCGTGGTCCTGGCCGCGCATCTGGTGCGCGGGCGGGGTCTGGCCGTTGGTGAACACCTTCGGTGCCGCCGGGGACTCTTCCACCGTCGCGAGCCTGGCCTTGAGCGTCTCGACCTCTCCGAGCAGCGCGGCGACGTCGGCCTGCTTGGCGACGTCCTCTGCCGGCTGAACGCTGCCGATCGCTCCTGCCACTGCTTCCGCGATGGCGCTCTTGAGCACCGCGTACACGTCAGCGTCCTGGTCCTGCTTGGCGACGGTGCCGTCATCTGCGACGGCGTCCGCCGGGGTGCCGGTCTCCGCTGCCGGAGCCGGGGTCATGTCATCGCCGTCCGGCGCGGGCTCGGCCTCGGGTTCGGTGTCCGCTTTCTTCCCGGTGCCAGCGACAGGCTGGATCGCGGCCGGGTCCACGACGCCGATCAGGTCGCCGTCCTGGTCGAACACGGCCTGCATCGGTGCCTTCTCGTCCCCGTCCGCCTTGGCGATGGCCGTGGTGATGGCGTCCGGGGGGACCAGGCACAGCGCCCCGGCGCGGTCGTACACGGCGACCCGGAGCCCGTCCGATGCCTTGGCGACAGCCCGGGTTTCGCCTGCGGGCGCTGCGGCGGTGTCGCCCGGGGCGGCCTGCGTGCCCGCCGGGGCCGTGTCCTTGGCCACCTGCGCGGTGTCCGGCCCGGACTCGGGTGCGGTCTGGGTGCCTTCCACGGGCGTTCCCTCCTTGGCGACCGGCTGGCCGTCATCGGTGAGCGGGGCTTTCGGCAGCGAGGACAGGACGGTGTTCAGGGCCTGCGCCGCGTCGCGGATGTGCGCCTCGTTCGCGGCACTGAGCACCCGGCCGGCCTTGGCGACCGCGGACAGGCCCTCCACGGTGTCCAGCGAGGCGGGCAGGCCCTCGGCGGTCATCGCCTTGCCGATCGCGTCCATCGCCTCGCCGCCCAGGTCCGCCTCGGCCTGCTCGCCCGCAGCGAACACGGCCAGGGTGGAGATCACGTAGTCGACGGCGCACATGGCGTCCTCGAGATTCCAGGCGTGCTCCGCGTCGTCCGGGTCGGCGGAGGCGGCCTCGAGGAGTTCCCGCTCGGACAGGATGCACAGCGCGTTCTTCAGGCGCGCGGCGATGGCGACCCACTTCTGCGCGGTCGCCGCGTCGATCGCCTCCCACGCGGGGCTGCCGGGTTCGGCGGGATTGCCGGGCGCGTCCTCATCGGGGGCGGCGAGCGGGACGGTGGGGTCGAGCCCGTCGATGCCGTCGTCCAGTTCCGGGGCCATCGCGCCTGACATGTCCTTGGTCACCGTCTCGGCCACGGCCGCCTCCTCTTTCGATACCTCGATGCCGAATTTCCTGGCGGCGGCCCGGATCTTCGGCATGGCCTTGTCGCCGAACGGGGACTGCGGGGCGCGGGATAGCGCGTTGCGGACGTGGGCGGCGTCATGGATAGGGAAGTGCCGCAGCGAGCGGGGCGTGGTCTTGCCGTCCTCGTCCTTCTTGCCGCCCGGCTCGATGTACGCGAATGCGGAATCTGGCAGGTCGTTCTGGCTCTTGCCGCTCATCTCGGCCTTGGCCACGTCGTTGCCGTCGCCTTCGGCCCGTACCGACGCCTTGTGGATGAATGCCGCCATCGCTGCCGGGGAGCCGGTGAGAGTGACCCCGTTCGGCATCTGCACCCGCTCCCTGCCGGACGGCTCCGGCTCTGCCTGCTTGCCGATCAGGTCACGGACGAACTCCGGGTCGAGCAGGCCGGCTTCACCGTCCGCGTCCTTCATGACGATCCACTCATCCACGCCGTTCGCCGGAGCCTGCACCAGGTCAGCCCTCGGCAGGTCCGCGTCGTAAAGGCCGGTGAACTCGTCGTCGCCGGACAGGACATCCATAAGCGATCACCTCGCCTGCTCATGCGTACCCGAGACGGCGGCGGCGCGCCCCGCCCTGCGGCGAGAAACCCTTGACCCTGCCGGATTTGGCCAGCGACCACGCGTACTCGTCGCAGATCCCGCCGATCAGCCACGCCATCCCGGACTTGATCACCAGGCCGCTCGGCTGCTCCCAGTCCGGCCCCCGGTATATGTAGTTCTCGGTAACGGTCATGTGGCCGAGAGTGCCGTCCAGGTGGGCTATCCCGATCTGGCCGCCGCCGGGAAGGAAGCTCCAGCAGGCTTTTTCGAGCTCTTCGGGACTGAACGCGTCCCGGCCGCCGTCCTGCCCCTTGCGGATACGCGGGTCGAACCCGGCCTGATAGGCCAGGCCGAGCAGGAACCGCTTCTCTCCCTCGCCTTTGGTGACGGGGGTCATCTGCCGGACGACGCCGCGCTGCAGCGGTGCCGGAAGCTGGCGGGCGGCCTGCTCGGCGAGGTTGCGCCGTATCGCGGCCCGCAGTTCGGCGCGGTCGATGACGACAAGGAAACCGTCCATGCCCCACCTCCCTGGCACGATGGAGGGCATGAGCCTTGACGTGAACGGGCACGTCATCGTTGACGGCCGGGAGCGTGATCCAGAGTGAGCGAAGACGGACTGGTCCCGTACGACCTGACGGCGAAGCCGGGTATTCAGGTGAGGATGCCGCCAGGCTGGAAGTTCAGGAACCTGCTCCCCCGGCCCGGCGAGCCGGAACTTCCGGCATGGCTGCGGCAGCGGGTAGCCGAACGTCTTTACCTCGCGCAGCACGCGATCAGGCTGGGCAACGCTTTCGAGTGGACCGAGCAGTCAAGCGGCGTCCTCGTCTTCGCCGAGCCGACCGAGACTGACACATGGCACGGCACCTGGGCGATGGGCGACTCGTCGGTTACCCGGCTCATGGAGGCGAACGACCCGCGTGACACGATCGCGCGGTGCGATGCGGAACTGGCGATCCTGGACGAGCTGGCCGCTGCGACGGCACGGCGGAAAGCTGAGGCGGCCGACTACGGCGCCTGGGCGGCAGGTGATGCTCCTGCGGTGCGCCCGGCCTTCAGCGGGCCTGACGTGAAGCTGATCGAGGGACTTGAGCGTGCCGTCCGGCTGCTCGGCTGGGGCTACCGGCATCGTCCCGGCTACCGGGAGGAGTGGAGGCCGTGAGCGTGCTTACCGATGTCGTGATCGTCTGCGACGACAGTGAGGCCAGCGCGCTCGCCTGGCTCAACCGGTGGCTTGAGGAGAACGACCCGCACAAGCAGGAGCTGAAAGAGATCGGCCTCAGGGAAGGCGGGGGGACCAAGGTCACCAGCGCCACCGTCTACGCTGCGTGCTTCAACTTCCTGCCACTCGGCGATTTCGAGAATGCGGTCAGGTCGGCACCGTGGAGATACCCGGAGTCCGTCGCTGTCTATGTCGACTATGAGATGAGCCGCACCTACGTGATGTCGCCGGCCCGGCCGGAGTCCTGGCCGCTGCACCCGCAGCCCTCGGCCGTAACCTGACTCGCGGCCACGGCCAGTTCCTCGCCGACGACGGCCAGGGCGCGGAACCCTTCAGTCATCTCGTTCAGGTACCGCTGGTACTCATATACCTGCTGGGGTCCCCACCAGTCCGGGCACCGGATCACCAGTGTCTCGCCTGGCTTGACGACGGTGACGCACTCGCGGAGCAGGGCGCGGGCCGTCTCCGGGGTGAGCAGGGGCTCGATCGCGGGACCGGGCGGCAGCAGCCTGACCTCGTGGTGCTCGAATTTGCCATCGCCCATGCGGCGGTCGAACTCGGCCTTGAACTCGGCCGCCTGCTCGTCCGTCCATGCCGGAACCCGCAGTCCGAGCATCGTCTCCAGCGCGGCGAGGCGCTCCTCGACGGTGCGCTCATCCGTCACGGTCATCAGTGCTCCTCTGGCGGGTGGTCTACGCCGGCTGGATCGCGCAGCGGCACGCCGGATGGACTGGCACCTGAGGTGCGCTCGCGATCGGGTAGGGACTGCCGGCCGCGTACTGCGAGCAGGTCACGCATACCCTGGCGTCCAGCGCCGTGGTGAACGCGACCCGCTGCACCTTCCGTGCCAGGTACAGCGCGAGCGCCGCCGCCCCGATGCCGGTGACGAGCACGCCCAGCACCGTCCGCCCGGCCGCCTCAGGGTCGCTGAGCGCCGAGAGGAGCGCCGCCCCGGCAGCAGCCGCACCCAGTCCTGACGACGCGCTGTCAGCCAGCACGCGGGCCAGGGAGGTCATGTACCCGCCGGCCGCCTGCTGCGCGTCCTGGTCGCTGCGGTCCTGCGCGGCACCGAGGACAGCGCCGAGCCCGAGTGCTTCCGCCCGGTCCCGTGCCGCGCCCTGGTTCCCCGGCTGCCAGTCCCCGGTGTCCGCCGGGGTGCCGTCCGCTGCCGCTGCCGCGCTCACTCCGCCGATGAGGGCGGCGTCCGCGATCATCCCCGGCATGAGCGGCGTGATAGGCGAGACGAGGTCCAGGCCCTGCGCGTACAGCCATGCGGCGGCGGCTTCGACGGTCTCCCGCCTGCCCTGCTCCGGCTGGTCCTGCGGGTGCTCCGCGAGCCAGGCGCGGGCTATCTGCTCAGCACGGGTCCTGCTCAGCGCCCCGGAAAGAGCGGCGGCGAGGAGAGGAGCCCAGTACCCGGCTGCGGGGAGGTCAAGCTCCCAGCCGGGCCACGCTTTTGGGCCGGTCACCACCGCCTTGGCTATGTCGCTGCTGGCGGCGCACTGGCAACCTGCGGAGCCGCCGCAGCATCCGCCTTCACTCGTGCAGCACTCCGCGCCGCAGCAGCCGGCCGGGCCGGGCTCCCCGCCGAGACGGAACCTGGCCACGTCGCCGCCGCGGTGCACGGACAGGTGCGTGAACGTCACCGGGACAGCTGGAACCGGGCTGGGCAGCGGGTCGCCCGGCTCGGCGTAGGCGAGGGTGACGTGCGGTTTCCACTCCGGGTGCTCGCTGGCCGACAGGTCAGCCAGTGCGCTGCGGAGCTGCTCCCCGCCCGGCATTGTGACCCCAGCCCACACGGGCATCTTCCCGTCGCTGCCATCCGAGGGCGGGAACGATCCGATGCCGCCCACCTGTGCCTCCAGCGGCCCCGGCATCCCCGCCGCGGCCGACGCTGCGCGCAGGCATGCTGCCTCGAACGCCTCGTCGTCCACGTCCCGGCCGAGATAGACGATCGTGACATGGTGATCGGTGACGCCGCCCTGCACCGGGTCGATCAGGCCGTCTGGCAGGTCGAGGGAGATCATGCCGGAACCGGGGCTGAGGTCCGGGCCGGAGGCGGCCTTGACGACCGTGCGCTTGCCTTCGGCGTTCAGCAGCGCCGCCTCGGCTGCCGGGACGTGACGGAACCCGAAGTCCTGCCACACCCCGCGCTGCCGCCGCTTCCTGCTGTAATTCCGGAACGCCGCCATCTCCTTGCGGACCTGCCCGGCCTCGTCCGGCTCGCGCACCGGCTGCGCGGACTGCGTCTCGGTGTGCGCCGGGATCGCGGACGGCCCGTAGATCTCCTCCGCGAGCGGCTGCCCGTACAGCGGCGGGTTCGGCTCGACGCCGGGGGCCTCCTCGAACACCTGGTGCGGGAGCGCCGCCTCCAGCGCGGGTGCGGCGGTCGCCGGGTCGATTTCCCCCGCCACCGCTTCCAGCGAGTTCAGCGGGATCGGCCCGGAGCGCTCGGTGAAGATGAACCTCGGGACCGGCCGTGCGTCAGTGCGGCCGAACCGCATCTCCGCGATGTAACTCGGCGACACCGTGCCGTTCTTGATGTAGATGTCGTCGGCCTGGGCCTGGGCGAGCCGGTCGTCCTGCTCCTCGCCGATGTCGAACGCGAACTTGAGCGGCAGACCGAGGTCGTCTTGCAGGAAACTGGAGATGACCCGCTGTATGTACCGGATCAGCGGCAGGTCCCCGACCCGGTGCTGCACGTCGGCCTGCGACTCGCCCGACGACCTGTTCACGTTCTCGGTGAACCCGAGGTCGGCGGGCACGACATGGAACGCGGCGGCAGTCTTCCGCATCAGGAACAGGGAGAACTGGTCGGAGAAGTCCTTCTCATTCGACCAGACGAACTTGCTGCCGGGCGGCATCCACCGCACCTGGTGCTTGCGGGACTGATCCTCGAACATGAAGCTGTCCCACAGCACCTGGAACTGCTCGATCTGGTCCGGGCCCCAGGACTCAGGGGCGGAGGCGAACGCGGCGGGCAGGTTCCCTGCAGTGAAGCGCTGGAGGAAGTAGACCTGGAACCTCAGGTCGGTGTTGGCGTTCAGGATGATCGTCTCGATCGGGGCCTGCCCGTAGATCGAGTCGTTGTGCGGCCGGAATGGCTGGTAGATCACGTCGCTGCGGGTCAGCCACCCCCACGGCAGCCCGTTCGCGTACTGGACGTAAGCTTCCGGCTCGGGTTCGCCGGGTGCCGGCGCGGCCGGGGAGCGGCCCCAGTAGTCGAGTAGCGGGGCGAGGCTGGTCCCGTCAAACGGCATCAGTCCCACGGCCCGGCCGCCGCGGGTCCGCAGCCGGTACAGCGGCGCGGCGTCGTAGGCCAGCACGTCGTACAGCCACCGGGCCAGCCACGTGTCGAAGTAGTTCTCCCGGTCGGGCTTGTACAGGGCGGCGAGGCCGAGCGGCACCATGTCGGTGACGTCGCCGTCGAAATGGTCAGCGGAGACGAGCTTCCAGTCCAGGGACCGGATGGAGTCGATCCTGTGCCAGATACACAAGGAAGCGACGTCGTACGCCTCGATGAGGCCCTTCAGCGTGCCGAACGACACCCGTTCGTGCAGCCGGGGCCGGGCCGCGATGTTGTACCCGGTGACGAAATCGCGGGATCGCGGTACCCGGTCGTATCCGTCGTACGGCCCGATCGGGGTCCCCGGCGAGAACGGGGACGACGGGGTCATCTGGGACTGCTGCTCGCCCTGCCGGAACGACTCCGGGACACCGGGACCGAACGTCTTGGCGACGGCCACGGTGCTGCCGGGCCGGTCAAGGAGTGCCGCGCGGGACCGGAGGCTCATCCATCCCCCCGCTTCACCGTTCTGACGGCGGCGTCCAGCCGAGCGAGATCAGCGCCTCACGGGTCTGGTCCGAGACCTGCACCCGTGCCGCGCCGGGAGCCAGCGCCAGGCGCAGCGCGTCCGGGCCGACGAGAGTCAGGGTGACCGCAGGTATGCCGTCGGGGGCGGCCTGGACGGTGAACGCGGTGACGGTAGCTACCGGGTGGCCTGAGACCTCCGGGGTCCCGGTGAACGGCCACGAGCCGTCGAAGCTGAATGCCGGGGGTGGGTCCGTGTCCGCCATCAGCAGTCGCACTCGGTGCCGCAGGGGCGCGCCGCTGCGGCCGGGGCCTGTTCCGCGAGCCAGCCGTCCGGGTCGTTCAGCACGATCGCAGTCACGTCGGCAGGCTCCAGGCCGGTAGCGTCCCGCCATCTGGCGGCGAAAGCAAGCGCTGCCCGCACGTGCGACAGGTCTTCCTGGTCCTCGCCGGATACCCACGGGCCGAACAGCTCCGCGCGTTCCGTGCCGTCCTCGCTCCAGGCGATACGGAGGGCGATACGCTGGCGCTGGCCACCCTCTCCTGGTGGCGGCGTCCAGCCCAGGGAAACAAGCCCATCCCGCGTCTCGTCTCCGAGCCGGACCAGTGCCGCGTCCTTGAACGCGAGCCGCAGCGCATCAGCGCAGAGCAGGTTCAAGGTCACGACGGGGACCGACTCGCAGTCCAGGTGAACGTCGAAAGACGCGGCGTTCATGACCCTGTGCCCGTTGACGGCCACAGTGCCCTTCCATGGCGGCCCGTCCGTCTCGAACTCGAACGTCGCCTGCTGCCGCGCTACCTCTGCCAAGAAGCTGCCCTTTCCCGCTGCTGCCGGTACATCTCGTCCCGTGCCTGTTTCCTCGCCTGCTCCGGGGTGAGCGGCACACCGGGTTCAGGGTCCGGTTCCGGTTCCGGTTCCGGTTCCGGTTCCGGCGCGCCGGCCTCCGGCGCTGTCCCCTGCGCGGCGAGGGCCTTCTTCCGCGCCCACTCGATCCACGCCTGAGCGCCGGTCCCGTCCAACAGCAGCTCCGCGAGTCCCTGGCTCATCATGTCCACGAGGTCGTCATGCGAGCCGTTAGGGAATGCCGCCGCTTCGGAGATCAGTTCCTCAGGGTCGAAAAGCGCGATCTCCGCGTCCGGCACCAGGACGTTCCCGGCTTCCACGAACGGCGCGACCGCGGTCGCCCGCCCGTACTTGGAGTCCTTCGGGTTGACCGCGACAATGCCGGGGATTTTCGACCGCAGCGTCGAGATGACCGCCGGCCCGTTGGCCTTGTCCTCGACGTATTTCGCGGTAGCGCCGGGCCACCGGGCACAGAACGCGGCGAAGGCGGTCAGGGTGTCAGGGAACGACAGCCGCTTGCGGATCACGTCGAGCAGGAACACGTCCGCGCCGCGGCGCGCCAGCAGGCCGCCGGCGACAAAGTCGGAGCCTTTAGTGTCCTTGAACGTCATGTCCCACGACATGACGAGCTCATCCACGTCGCGGACCAGGTACGCGCCGGGGACCTGGGGATGCTGGGACCACAGCGGCTCGCGGTACCTGCGCCACCACGGGCGCTTCCACACGTTCCCCGCATCGGGAGACGGGCGCCCCTGGTACAGGGCGGCGAAGTTCCGCGACCCGGATTCGATCCGGATCTGCTCCCACTGCGCATCAGTCCGCCCGCGGGCGGACCTGAGCCACTGCCCCGGTTCCCGGCCGAGCGGGTCAGACTGCCCTTTCGCCGGGTCATGGTCAGCCAGCGCCGGGATGTTGACCAGCCGCCAGCGGTGGCCGTCCTCGGCCGCGAGCATCCGCCCGGCAAGGTCATCCTCGTGCCAGCGGGTAGCCACCTGGATCACCGGGCCGTCAGGTGACAGGCGCCGGGAACCGACCGAACGCCACCATTCCCAGACAAGCTCGCGGTAGTAGGCCGAGTCGGCCTGCTTGCGGTCGGCGAACGGGTCGTCGATCAGGAGCGTGTCGAGCGGGCGCCCCGATATCCCGCCCTGGAGACCCGCGCACAGCACGCCGCCCCGGTGCCCCGCGAGCTGCCAGCGCTTCGCCGACCCGTAATCCGGGGCGATGCGCAAGCCCAGGTCCAGCGCACCGTCATCGCCGTTGAACGTGGTGATCCAGTTCCGGATCTCCCGGCCGAAAGACTCCGCGAGAGGCTGCGCGTAGGAGACGATCCCGATCCGCGTCTCGGGGTTGCGGATCAGCGCCCACAGCACCCCGACCTTGGAGATCCTGGTCGACTTGCCTTCCTGAGGCCCGATCGACACGATCAGCCTGGCACCGGGCGTGGAGTACGCCCAGACGAGCGCCTCATCGATCAGGTCCAGCGCCGGTGTCTGCACCGTGGACGGATCCACGGCCCGCGCAAGCTCGCCGGGCGTCCCCCACTGGCGTTCCGGGATCCGGGGCGGCGGCGGGTCGAGCCGGCCGGCCAGCGCTGCCGCGAACGGGTCCGTGCTAAGCGGCGGGGACAAGACGGAGGTGACGGGCGACACGCCTCCGCGCCTCCTGCTGCTGATCCGCGCTCATCCCCATGCCTGCCATCGCCGCCGCGAGCGCGTCCATCGCCATCTGCGCCTGCCGCATCGTGACTTTCGCGAGCCGTTCCTCGATGTTCAGCTTCGCGATATCCACTAGCAGGCGCCCGGCACGGTCCATCGCCCGCTCGAGCACGGCCACTTCGCCGCGGAGCTGCTCCCCGCCCGCCTCGGTCTCGTACCGGAGCGAGCGGAGATCGTTGACGAGCGTGCCGATGGTCTCCTCGAGAGCGAGGGCACGGCCGGCGAGCCGCTGGAGTGCTTCGAGCGGGTCAGCTACGGGGGCGGCGTCGTGCTGGTAGAGGAGTTTCCGTGCGGCCTGCTCGATCCTGGCTTCGGCGATGACCGGCTGCGCTTTCTTCCCCAGGTGCATCCGGCATTTTTCGGTGCCGGTCACCATGCGGGGGCTGTGGCAGGGGGTGCGGTCCTTGCAGGGGCTGACGCACTCGTACCGCTGGTGCTCGGCGCACCACTTGCCGCGCTGTCCGGGCTCGTCCGAGGTTGGCATCGGGTTGGCCTCCCCGGGCTGATCGCATGGGGGTCACGCTGGCTGCCGTGCCCGGGTATCAGGCTGGGCTTGACAGGCGGGTAAAGGTCCGTGGTATTTCAGCGCGCTAGAACCGTATCACCGTGGTACGATAACTTTGTGAAGGTTGCCACGGAGCCATGCCCGGAGTGCGGTCGCCCGAGACCGGTCGCGCGGACATGCGCGCGCCAGGACTGCAGCAAGCCGTTCAGGAACCGCCGCGCCGACGCCGTGTACTGCTCTAGGGCATGCGCGAAGGTGATGGCGCAGCGGGCGCTCAGGGACCGGCAAGCGAAAGCGGGAGGCCAGTGATGGCACGCAGCAGGACCGGCGGGCTCCGCAAGGCGGAACGGAACCTCTACCTCACAGACAGGACCCTGGGTGATCTCCTGGCCTTCCAGCGGGGCGGCGTCGCAGGGCTGGTGAAGAGGCTCGCCCCGCGTCAGGTCAGGCGCAAGGTCGGACGGGCGTCGAAGGGGTGGCTGTGAGCGAGGTAGCGCTGTGGTTCTGGCGGCATCACCAGATGCACTACGACATCTGGGACAGCGAGGAGGAAGCAGCCGGCACCGCCGTAGCCATGACCTATGACGGAACCGCTTCGCCGGCTGGCGTCCAGTTCCCGGACGGGCGGCTCATTGACTGCGACGACTGGCTGGCGTTCGCTGAAGCCGAAGAACAGCGGCGGCGGGCATTCGAGCGCCGCGCCGCTGAACGCGAGCCCCGCCCCCGGCGCAAGATCACCGCGCCGTTCGGAGGCGGCCAGCTTGAGATCGACGCCGGCGATCCCTCATGGCTCGGGACGTGACCCGCGTCCATCCACTCGGCGATCACTACCCAGCCGGTCAGGACCGCCTCGGAGCCTTTCGGCATGTGCTGCTGGAGAGCCTGATGTATCGCGTCACGCGCCGGATCGGAGGAGTCCATCAGGCGCAGTCGCGCTCGTCCCCGCTGCCCTGCGCGTCGTCCTCGTCGTCGGGGCAGATGCACTCGTTCACCGGGGCGACTGGCTGCCTGCATTGCGAGCAGATACGGGCCACCGGTCAGACCCTTAGTACCCGGTCCGCGAGGGACCTCTTGAGCGATACCGGATTCGCCCACGGGCTGACATACTCGCCCGTCGCCAGGCAGCGGAGCTTCGCGACAGTGTCAGCGTCGAGGACCGGCCTGTATGCGTGGCCGTCCTCCGGAGATGCCCAGGTCGCCTGATTCGACGAGATCGCGCGGTACCTGTGCTCCTTGCCGCACGCCTGGCAAGCCGCGGCCCGCCGCAGCAGCTCGTCAGCTGTCATGCCGTCTCTCCGATCTGCACCGGTTCCATGCCGTCCCGGTCAGCGAGGTCCGCCGGGGTCACGTACGCCGCTGACGGCTCCCCGCACAGCAGTTCCAGCCCCGCCATCCCATAGGCCAGCGCAACCAGCTCGGAACAGATGAGCTCGGTCTTGTCCGGCCGTACCAGCCAGGACCAGCGGAACCCCAGGCGGCGCAGCGTGATCAGCACTATCTCGCGCCAGCCGTAGTCATCGCCCACGTATGAGCGGGCGGCGAGGACGACAGCGGCGCGTTCGGTGCCGGTCAGCACGTCTCCGAGGTTCGCGGCGGCTTTCAGCCCGGCGTAGCTGCTCAGAGGGGACTGGCGGACGCCACGGCGCGGCGTCGATTCCAGGATCTGGCCGTCACCCGCGTACACGAACGCGTGGTCCGCCCAGCTGCGGGTAAATGCCCGGATGATCCGGCCGGCGAAAGCGTTGCTCCGCACCACCACGTAGTCGCCAGGTTCAAGGGAAGCGGAGGCGGTCACCGGCCACCTCCAGGCGGGAACACAGGTCAGGCGGCGAGGTCGCGGGGTCCCCGCGCGGACTTGCGGAGCAGCCGCGGGTCGATTCCCGACGCCTTGATGCCGTGCTCGCGGACCAGCCGCTCGGCGGCGCGCACCGCTTCGGGGGTGTGCAGCGGGTTGCCGCGCTCGTCAAGGCCCTGCGGGGCGAGATACCCGCGGTTACGCCATGAGCGGACCGTGGCCGGGGAGACGCCGACGAGCCGGGCCGCTTGCGGGGTGGTGAGCATCCCGTCGCCCCGGGCTGGCCGCATGACCACCCCCGGAACAGCAGAAAACCCCGGGCGCACCGCGCTCCGGGGACACTCCACCAGGGACGCGTTCAGTGTTGCACCCCATCACCGGAAAATCAAATACCCCTCGGGTCACGCGGCTGGGCGGGCGGCCGGGCGGCGCGGGTGCGGAGCCTCGCTGCATGCGCACGCCGTCCACCGGCAGTCATCATGCGCCGGGGCGGCGGCCGAGCAGCGCCTGCACACCTGCACCCCGGGGCTGGACGCCCACCGTTTCGCCTGCTGGTCGTACTCCTGCTTGTCCATCTCGTCGCCGCACGCCGAGCAGCGGGAATGCATCGCCGGGACCGACGGGTCAGACGGGGGCGCGGCCCGTTCGAGGGCGAACTCCTCGCAGCTGATGCGCCGGCACGGCACCCCGTCGAACGCTTCCCGCTGCGCCGGGGTGTGCCCGGTGAGCCTGCGCGACCGGTAGTGCAGGTCCAGGATCTCCGCGCCTGCGTCTTTGCCGGCGCGGTCGCGGACCACCTTCACCCAGCCGTCGCCGGCGGTGACGATTTCCTGGCCGCCGATCTCCTCCGCGAGGTCATCGGGCACAGGACCGTGCCGCGGGAGCGCGGTGAGGCTTCCCGGCTGCGGGTCGTGGCCGCAGAAATCTGTCGCGTGAGTCCGCATCCCGGCAGCAGGCGCCCACCACCATTTCGATACCGGCGACTGGGTGATGACGCGCCCGCAGTGGCGGCATGTAGCCTTCGCCCGGTCCAGCCCGTCTTCGCGCGCCGCCGCGGGCAGGTCGTAGATGCGGGTTACCGGGCCGGGGGTGAGCGCCAGCAGGGGGCCGGTGTGCTTCGCCAGTACCGCGCAGTCCTCCGCGATGCGCCGCAGCGTCCCCGGCGCGTGCCGTGCGGCCGACAGGTCCAGGCCGGGGATCGCACGTGTCCTGGCCGCCCAGGCGCCGAGGACCGCGGCGATCTCCTGCTGGAGCGCGTCGACCACGCCGGAGATCAGCACCCGGGAGCCCGGCGGCCGGCGCCCGGAGGGCCGGCCTGTGCGCAGCGGGTCGCCGATCCTCGCCGCCAGTTCCAGCCACATGCCAGGCATCTGGGCGGCCTGCTCGCTGATCACTTTCTCGTCAGACTGGCAGAACACCTGATAGGTGAGCGCGGGACGCCAGATCCCGTCCTCACCGCGTGTCCTCGCGACGCACCAGTCGCCGCGTTCGCAGCGGTGGTCACCCGCGCCGGCCTGCGCCGGGTCGTGAGCCGCGCCATTCTGCCGCCGGTCCTGCTCACGGAGGGATTCGCTGCTCCGGAACGAGTATTCCCAGTAGTTGCCGCGCGCCATGCGCACATGATCACCGACCGGGACGGATGCTGCCAACACGCCGCGCGGGAATGTCAGACCCCGGCGTTACCGTGCACCCATGAGCACTGACGGGCCCGCGCCCCTGTTCCCCGCCCCCGGTGCGGTCACGCGCCCCGTCGTGGTCCGCCTCAGGCTCCCGGGCGGGGTCAGGTCAGATGACCTCGAGTACTTCACCGAGGCGGTGCGCCGGCTCGTGTCCGCTGCCGGACTCCGCGGCGGGACCGTGGTGATCCAGCCGGAGGCAGCCGTGACCCTGGACGCGGAGGGCATCCTCGCCGCAGTCGCCGAAGCGGAACGGCTCGCGGACGGGCTGCTCGTCATCGACGGGGCAGACCTCGGGGAGCCGCGCGGCCGGTAGCGGCCGGTCCTCCTCCTCTCCGGTGCCCGGCTCATCATCCTGGCTGCGCGGGTGGTCGAGGTGGTCCGAGCGCCACAGGATCACTCCGGTGACGAGGGGGGTTGCGACGACGGCGAGCAGGCTGAAGAGAACATGGGCGTGGTGGGACAGCAAGGAACGGCACCGATCGGGGAGGGGTCCAGCGGGAGAAGTTGGCGGCCGAATGGCCTGCGTCTAGGTTACCGGGACATGCTCACGCTGCGGGAGCCGGGCCGATCTCTGCGCTGAGCACTTCGGGCGGAGCTAGCGCGAGGAGCGGGCCGAGCCTCGCCGCCCGCATCCGGGCCTCTCCGCTGCCCCGGATGTCAAACGACAGTGCCGACTGCCCGCTGCTCTCTCGCGGTCAGCCTGCGGCGGATATGGAACGCCTTGCCCGTCCACTCGCGCCACTCGCCGAGGGACGCGTCGCCGACGCCGGCGAGCTGGCGCTCAGCCTCCCGTTCCAGGACAGCCCGGATCACGCTTCCCGCCACGCTCGCATGCCAGACAGGACCGCCCAGCTCCAGGAGCATTCATTCGTAGCCGCTGTTCACGGTGAGCACGACAGACAGGCCCGAGGAGAGCCGCCGCGAGAACCTCGGGTGCATCGTCTCCACCGACAGGCGGCAGTGCCAGTCAAGCGCGGTCTGATGGTGCCGGTTCACGATCCGATTGTCGCAGCTTTCCGTGCCGCCTCGCGGCGGCGCTCCACCGTGCGTTCCGACACTCCGGCGCGCTTGGCGATCTCAGCGTTGGTCAGGTGCGGCCTGGCGGCCAGTTCCGCATCCGCCCTGGCGGATTTGGCGGCAGCCGACATGGCGGGTTTGCGTGCCGGCTTGCGGGCGCGGACTGGCGGCTGAGGGGCGGCGGCGGCTGGCTGCGATGGCGGCTGAGGGGCGGCGGCCGGAGGGTCCGCATCCGGCACGGCGCGGCAGGCGCACTGTCCCCGCCATCTTCGCCGCCATCGCGGCTTGCGGCATCCGTTCCCGCCAGAGTCCGCGGCGGCCCGGCGCCTGTTCCTGGCCAGCATCAGCGCCATCTCCACCGACCCGACAAACGCGGCGGCGGGCCACGCGGCGATGACGGCCGACAGCCAGCCCGCAGGCAGCCCGAACCCGACATTGGCGGCGATCGTGGCGCCGACACCGAGCCACAGCATCAGGTACGCCATCCACGGCGCGTCGATGCGGTTCCTGGCGGCATGCAAGAGCGCGAGGCTGGCGGACGCGATCAGCCCGTCAACCGACACCGGCAGGAGCCTGGCGGCGGTTCCCGACTCGCCATGATGGCGGGCCAGGTCGTAGATATGCGAGTAGCTGACCACTGCCGCGATGACGGCGACACCGAGCACTGCCGAAGCCGCCACGATGCGGATCACCGTGTCGCCGTCAAGGTGCTGCCGGCGCCACAGCGATGGCGGTTCCCGCCGCGGCTGCGGCGCGTCCGCTGTCGCTGCGGCAGTGGCGTCCGCAAGCTCCCGGTGCCGCAGCAGCGCGACGAACTCCGGCGTCAGGACATGGGTGCCGTTGGCGGCGGCCGGGGGCGTCATGCTGGGCTTACCTCTCTCGGTGCGATGGTCCCGCATCCGCCCGGAAGCGGGACCGGGCGGATGCGGGACGGGGGACAGGTCAGGCTGCGAGACGCTCGCGGAGCGCCTTGCGCTGGACCTCGCCGAGGCCCTGAACGCGGCGCTTCTTGCGGAACTCTGCGCTGACGCCGATCGCGTCGAGCAGGGCGTCCGCCTTGGCCGGGCCGATGCCGGGAACCGCGAGGAGCAGCCGGCGCACGGGCACCGGCAGCAGCAGCGAGTCGCCGCTGTCGAGCACGTCGGTGACAGTGATCTGGCCCTTGCGGACCTTCTCCAGTTCGGCCGCGCGGAGCCTGCGCGTCTCGGCGGCCTTCCGCAGCGCCTCGGCACGCTGCTCCGGGGTCATTTCCGGCAGTGACATGGGGTTTCTCCTTCTGGTAGCGGGGCATCCAGGCGGGTGCCCTCGTTGTGCCGCGCGACCTGGGCGAGCTCCAGGTGCAGCCGGGCGAGCGCGATCACATCGCCGAGGCTGCGCTTCGCGCGGGACTGCATCACGTCGTCAATGACCCAGGCCAGGCGTCCGGCCTCCTGGAGGTGCTCTGCCTGCGTCATGTAGTCGGGCCTGGCAGGCACGCCGCGCCTGCGGAACAGCTTCATCTGGTTATCTCCTCCGGGCCGGGAGCGGGGTGCCCCGCGAGCGTGGTGCGGATGATGTGGGCCTGCTCATCGGCGCTCAGGCCGCCGAAGTGAAAGTGCACCTCGCGGACGCCGAGTGCGGCGCGCGGCTGCTCGCGGCTCGCCAGCCACGCGACCCCGGCCGGGGTCAGCTCCTCGACGTCGGCGCGCGACGCGATGCCGTGCAGCTCGGCGTACCGGACTCCGCGGGCATCGGCGCGTCTTTCGAGCCACATGGTCACGGCCACCGACAGGGCGAAACATGCCGCCGCCGTGCCGCCGATCCACCAGATGCGGTCGGCTGCCCACCGGACTGTCTCATCGGCGATGATGACGGCCACCGCCACTGTGCCGAGGATGCCGAGCGACTGGCCCTCTGAGCAGCCAGGGCAGTGCAAGCCGGGACAGCTCATGACCTGCGCTCCTTCCTGTGCTGGTTCAAGACATCACCCCTGGTGAGGTAGCGGGCAGGCGAGCTGGCCTTCGCGGAACGCCCGGCACAGCGGGCGCGGGCAGCCGCGGTCAGGACAGGTCTGGTAGTCGTGCGCCGTGCGCGCGTCCCGCCGGCCGCCCCTGGCAGTTTCCGGGCCTCCGCCGCGCCTGACCTGCCGTCCGGCTTCCGCCTTGCGCTGCCTGAAATCGGTCCTGACCATGCACAGGTGGAATGGCTGGACGCGCTTCTGGCATTCAGGGCACCACTGCTCGGCGGCGCGGCGCACCGCTTCGCGCAGAGGGTTCCCGATCCGCTTGCGGGCTTCCCGCCTGACGGTCCTCGACAGCACCGGATGTGATCCTCCCGGGTTAGCTCACGGGTGCGGGGGTTAGTTTTCTAACCCCCTCGTTAGGTGGGGGCGATCGCTGCCCGCAGGTCCCTGACCTGCAGAAGTTAGGTCGCGTTAGACGGGTTAGGCGGGGTTAGGTCCCCGTCCGCAGGTGCCCGCAGGGCCTGTTCCGGGTAGAGGGGCGCGATCTAACTCACCCCTTCCGGCCAGCGCACGGCGCAGGTCGGCCGGGTCGAGCCTCGGCACGTTCCCGACGTTCGTGGTCCGCACGTCCAGGTCATCAAGCAGCTCGCGGAGCTGGGTGCCGGTCAGGTTCCGGTACGGTCCCCAGTCCCCGGCCAGCTCGCGGAGCAGCGCGGGCAAGTCGGCCAGCTTGACCCGCTCGTATTCGAGCACCTCGTCCAGGTCGTCGAGGAGGTCGCGGCGCTCGATCTCGGGCAGCGGCTCGCCTGATGTCAGGCGCGTGCCGGGCGCGAGGCTCGCCATGGCGCGGCCGATCACCTCGGCCGCCGCGTCATAGCCGGTGTCGTCGTTGACCTCCACGAAATACCAGCGGAGCAGCTCGAACTGCGCCTCGGACACGCCGGTGATTACCGACGTGCCCCGGTCGCGGCCGGGCCGCAGCTCGGTCGCGCGGATGCCCGCGGCGAACGACCCGTCGCCGAGGAAGCCGTCATTGGAGCGCCAGGTCTTGACGTAGAAGCACGCGTTGACGCTGACCAGCTCGACCAGCTTCGGCGGTATGGCTTCCTTGCGGCTGCTCTGGGTGTCGAACCCCAGGGAGACGGCGGTCTTCCGCGCCCGCTTGATTGTCTTGGTGGCCACGTCGGCGGCTTCCTCGCCGTACTCGGGGTGGCCGAACAGCTCATGGCACTCGCTGAACAGGGCGATGACCGGCCGCAGGTCCGGGTGCTCCTGCGCCAGTCCGCGGGTGACCTTCTTCGCGCCGAGGTCCGCGAGACGCTGCTCGCGCCGGCCGACTTCGCCATACAGCTGGTGCAGGCGGCCGAGGGCGGCCAGGACCACGTCGTCCTCGACGCCTTTGCGGTAGATGTGCAGCCGGGGCGCGTACGCGTCGAAGTCGCCGTTGTTCGCGAACACGAAAACGTCCAGCACGGCGAGCGGATCCAGGGCGCAGCCGAGCATGAGCACGCGGCAGGCGTTGGACTTCCCTTGGCCCATCTGGCCGCCGGCCACGAAGTTGTTGCCAACGACCGGGATGAGGAGGCCGTCGCCGCGCGCCACCACCCCGCCCGGCACGCCCGTGAACACGTCGGCGGTGCCTTCGTGCATGAGCGGGTACTCCGGCGCGGCCTTGGACAGGACGCCGGGGTCGGCGATCCACATGGCGACGGTGCCTGCCGGCCCCTGACCGGATTTCTCGGCGTCGGTCGGCCACACCTCCGGTTCGGCGCGGTGCACGTTGCGGGCGAGCACCGGCCGCTGGTCGGCGACCATCCCGGCGGTGACGCCGAGCGGGACGCTGAACACCGTGAAGTAGCCTCGGCCGTCCTTGACCGGCAGCGTGTGGAATGTTGGCCGCCAGCCGTCCTTGAACGCTTTCTTCAGCGCGGGGATCTTGTCCAGGTTCTGGAGGGCCAGCACGATCGTGTCCGCCGTCACCACGATGCCGGCGTCCTCCTCGTCCTTATCCGGCACCAGCCAGCCGGTCAGGTTCGCGTTGGCGTGCGCCCGGCCGGTCCACCACAGCGCGCCGAGGGCTATCCAGGGCAGCGAGAGCAGGAGCGGACCCCAGGACACCGACAGCACGAGTCCCGTCCAGAACACGATCCGTGCGAGCACCCTGGCCGGGACGGCGACCTCGGAGACGTGCCCCGTGGCGACAGCCAGCATGATGCCGAGGCAGAGAAGAACGCCGAGCAGGCCCATGCCGATCTTCGGGAGCATCAGCAGCACCCGGACGGGCACTTCGATCATGTCGACGCGGCGCTGGTGCCGGTCGCGGCGGAACGTCTGCGTCTGGTCGTCCCACTCCAGCGCGGCCTCGTGGTTCCCGGCCGCTTCGGCTGCCCGGATGAACCGCTCGTAGCGGGCTGTCGTCCGGCTGTCCCACAGGCGACGGCACATGACGGCGAAGCCGAGCGGGATGTAGGCCAGGTGACGGCCGGCCGACTTGGCGTGCTCAGGCCGCACGATAACCCGGATGACGGCGGCGACGCCGGCCGCCGGCCCGTCAACGCCGGGCGGCTCGTCGACGATCACCCCGTCGACGATCTCGTCCGCGCCGGACTCGCCAGGGACGGCGGGCAGGTTCTGCGGGCCGCTGGCGGTCATCCGGCCACCGCCGCGAGGTGAGGCCATCCCTTGACGGCCCGGAACGCCAGGAGGCCGGTCAGGACGATCGCGACTGCGGGAACGGCGACGGCCAGCTGGGGCAGCACCGGCAGCAGGACCCTGGCCAGCCGGGCCGCGATCACGAGGACGGCGACGAGTACCGATGCCCCTGCGTGGCCGGTTGCGGCCAGCATGGCGGCGAGCAGGACGCGGATCATGCCGCTGCCTGCTTCCTGGCGGCGCGGCGCATCTGGCGGCGGCGCTCAGCGGCACGCTCGTCCTCGCTGAATCCGCCCCACGTGCCGTACCGCTCGGCGTTGGCGATGGCGTAGTCCAGGCAGGCGATGCGCACCGGGCACGGCGCGCAGACTGTCCGGGCCGCTGCTTCGCGCTTATCCCGCTCGGGGCCGCGCTCGCCGTCCAGCCCGAAGAACAATGCCGCGTCCGGGTCGGTGCCCTTGCACGCGGCGCGGTCTGCCCAGCTCCAGGCGGGGAGGCTCATGACTCACCGGCCGGGGTGTCCTGAGAGAAAGTGACCGCCTGGCCCCGCTGCTCCAGGCAGGCGGGGCAGATCTCGGAATCGCTCCTGCCCGCCGCGGTCTGCCAGCCGGCTTCGAGACCAGCGCGGTCTGCTGCTTCACGGGTCAGGAACCAGCGGGTACGGCGGCCCTTCTTCAGGGTGGTTCCGCAGCAGTCGCATCCGAGGCACCACGGGCCTTTGAAGACCGCGGCGAGGAAGGCAGCGGCGCGGCGGGTGAGGCTGCTGAGCCAGAGCTGCGTGATGGCATGATGACCCATGGGTCCGGCCTCCTTAGCAGGCTGGGCCAAGGGGCATGGCCGCGGTCGAGTCGCTGGCCATGCCCCGCCTTGTTCCTGGTAGTCGAGTTACCAGGACGGTCGCGGCTTCCGTGTGGGATGCCCACATTCACGGTACGGCAGCCGGGGCCATCATGCAAGCGGATCATGCGATGATTGTCGGCAACATGGCAGACCGACACAGGCGCACTTTCCGGCCGCCGCTACGGCCCGACCGGGACCTCTACATGCGCGCCAAAGAAGCGGTTCACCGGGATGGTTCCACCATGGAGGAGCGATTCACCCAATGGCTGCTGTGGATGGCCGGAGAGTCGAACGAACCTCCGCGCCGCCCCGGCGAGCCTGAGAACCCCAGGCCCGAATAGCTGCGGACCGATTGCAGGCCGGAAACCGACCAACGGGCAAAACGGACACCCCCGGGTCAGGACCAGTCGTGTCCCGGGATGTCCGGAAGTCGGGAACCGACCGCCCGGCCGCTTAGCTGGCGCGGTCTACCCTGACGACGATAATCAGGTCGCCCCGGAACTCGTACAGGATGCGCCAGTCTCCGGCGCGGAGCCTGCGGTACTCGCCGCGAACGAAAGCCTCAGGCGGTTCCGGGTCCTGTGTTAAAGCGGTGACGGCGGCGTTCAGCTCGCGGAGCGCGGCCTGGTCGTGCATGTGCTCGCGGGCCTGCTCTTTTGCCCGGGTGAGCCACAGGACTCTCACGGCTGAGGCTCAGTCAGCAGTTCGGCCATGACTTCCTCGTGGGTGAGGTAGCCGCCAGGTGCCCCGGCCGCCTCCCATGCCTGGTGCTCTGCGATGGCGGCGTCCATCTCGGCCAGCTCGATCGCGTCCGGGGTGGCGTTGTCCCGGAGTGCTTTCAGGGTGCGGTATTCCTCAAGCGGGACGATCACCGCTGCTTCGCCGCCTAGGTGGATGATCTCGTGGGCGTCTTCGGGCTGGGCGGTCATGAGGGCATCGTAACTCCGGCCAGCGGGGTCATGCCCGTGTCTTGCCGTCGCGGATCTTCGGGGCGGCTGGGCGCTGCGGCATGTCGTCGATGTCGCCGACGTACCAGCGCGCGAACTTCCGCAGCAGGGCCGTCCGGTTCGAGTCCGGGTCGGCTGCCTTGGCTGCCTGCTCTAGTCGTTCCCACAGGTCGTCATCCATGCGGATGCGCCGGATCGGGGTTCCTTCTTGGGGCACGGCGTAAGCCTTTCTGTCGCTCACGGCATATCCTCTCATGTGGATTGACTGTGGCTACAGTGTGCCCTACAGTGGACTCATGAGCAATACCGCAGAATGCCGCACCGCCAGGTGCCTCCGGCCCGGCTGCGGGCGCAAGCTGACCGCCCCGGCCTCGGTAGCCGCAGGCTACGGCCCGCGCTGCCTGGCGCGGATCCGCAAGGCCGCCATCGAGACCGCGTTCGCCGGCTTCACCCTGGCTCAGCGCGGCAAGGCTGCGGAACTGATCGCGGACGGCGGCCTCGTGCCCACCTCCCGGCCCGGCGTCTACAGGGCGAGCAGCAGCAGCGGGGACGTGACTTACCTGGTGCACAGCGCCATGTGCACATGCCCCGCCGGGATGCACGAGCGGCCGTGCTACCACGTGGCTGCCGTGCGAGTGCTCAACGCGGTGCGGAAGGCGGCGTGACGATGACGCTCGCAGAACTCCGCGAGGCGCTGATCGCCATGGGCGTGACCGCTGAGTCCCCCGGCCAGCTTGATCCCGAAGCCGAGCAGATGGCGCGCGAGGAGCGCTGGACCTGACGTGAAAAGCAGCCGGCCGAGGTGCTGAGAACACCCCGGCCGGCCTGGGAACCCGACCCCGCAGAGAGAGGCCCGGAACCGTGGTAAGCGATCGTACGCGCCCGCCCGAGGACAATCTGGCCGGGCAGCTCGCCGGCATCCTCGCCGAACTCGCCCGGCTCCGCGAGGCCGTGGAGGTACAGGCGGCACGGGCGTTCTGCGAGGACCAGCTCGTCGAGATGGGGCGGCGGATCGAGCGGGAGGAGAACGGGCGGCCGGGTTTCCGGCGTGTCCCGGGCTGACCCAGAAGCAGGCAGCCGCAGGCCTGGACTGGTCGTCGTCGAAGTTCGTCCGGGTCGAGAACGGGACGAACACGGTCAGCGTGACCGACGTCCAGGCCATGCTCGCGCTCTACGGTGTCGCCGACGAGGCTGAGATCGCCAGGCTCACCGCGGCGGCACGCGGCACGTGGCTTCGGCCGGAGGCCATCCGGACCAGGATGCCGTTCGGGGACCTGATGGACGAGGCGGCGAGCAGTACGCTCACCGCCGAGGAACTGGCTGCTGAACTGGAGGAACCGGTGCAGCGCGCGCATGACGCCATCGAGGCGGTACGCAGGATGACCCGCGAGAACGGGGGCGCATCATGAGGTACGTGATCGAGCACGGCGGGTGGGACCCCCGTCCCGGCTGGTCCGAGGATGACCCCACACCGGAGAAGGCCGTCAGGGCGCTCGCGTCGATGAGGGACCCGGCGGAAGGCACGATCGAGGAGAATTTCCGGCGATGGGCGGAGGGACGCGGAGAATGGCCGGCATGAGTGAGCCTAAGACGCCAGTTGACGACATGCCGATTGAGGTCCGCCGCGCCAACTGGGGATGGTTCGGCAAACCCTGGTGGTCTTACGTCTGCTACGACGAGGCCGGCCGGCTGATCGAGGAGATGCGCAAGCCGTTCCCGTCCGGTGAGTCCTGCCTGCTTTGCGACGAGCTGTTCGACGAGGCGGCAGGCGACAGCGGGCAGGCGACGCCGTGCCACACCCTCGAAGGGTCCTCGATCCGGCACGCCCACAAGGAATGCCTGATGCGGAACGTGCTCGGCTCGGTAGCCTGCCTCGAAGGCCATCACAACCACGACACAGGGCAGACGCTACGGCAGGAAGCGCTCAAGACGTGGGAGTGGGTCCAGATGCGCGCTCACGACTCCCGGCTGTGCGGAGAGCCGGGCTCGAAACCGTGAGGGAGATCCAGCGTCTCACGATCGACAAGGCGACCGGCGACGCGACCCTGACCACTGAGATAGCGGACGGGGAAGCAGACACCGCAGAACGCTTCCGCCAGCTCAAGGCGAGCCTGCCGGAGATCGAGCCCGGCGCGGTCACGGCGGCGGCTGTCCGCTGCGACGGCTGCGGGGACGCGGCCGAGGTGGACTTCGGCGAGCCGCAGCTCCCGCCAGGGTGGACCGCCACGCCGGGCGGGGATTCCTGCCCCCGGTGCAGGATCTCGAACTAGGCTCCCCGTCGTGAGCATCACCTTCCACCTGAATGCGGTCATCATCGGCGGGGCCGCCTGCGTCCCGGCCGGGGCAGTCCTGGCCTGGGCAGGCATGGCGGCAGGCTGGGGACGCGGATGGGGTGCGTGGCTGGCGGGGCTCGGGGCTGGCGTGACGGATTCACGGTTCCGCGATGATTGGCCCATTTCGGCTACAGCTCACTTACTCCGGGGTGACAGTGGCCTTACTTCGCGGCTGAGACTTGCGGTAGTTACTACTCGACGAGGCGCTCGCCGCCTACCGCGAGCAGGCGGACCGGATCCAGACCGTGCAGAGCACAGGAGATAAGTCATGATCACCGAATACTGGCTCTGCTGGGAGGACCCGGCGGACGCTGAGGCGTGGGTCCTCCGCGCCGGGACCGACCTGGTGTGCTCCTACCCGGCCGTCGCCGCAGACGACGTGGCCGGCGCGCAGAAGGCAGCAGCCGGCACCATGGCCGAGGACTTCGGCGTCGAGGTCAGCGGATGGACGCGGCCCGATCGGTACACGCCGAACTACCTCGCCGAAGTCGTAGCAGGCCAAGCCGAACCCCCGCGCCCCTGAGTCCCCGGGACTCCGGAACCCCCCGGGTCCTGGGACCTCCCGCAGGTGACGGCGAGCGCGAGAGCGGCAGGAGCGCATAACCGGGGCTCACCCGGCACTCCAGGACGTGACCTTCACCGTCGCGTACCCGGACAGTGCCAGGAAACCGGCGCAGAACCAGAGTGTCTCTGACCCGTGATCAGGGATGCGCAGCAGTTTCCAGCCGGCGACTGCTGCGGCGAGGAGCGCGATGTAGCAGGCCGGCACGGCAGCCAGCCTGAGGATGCCCGCCCCGGCCGGCGGGTCCTCCTCTGCGGTGACCCCGGCGGCGGGAGGCTCCGGCGGGCGGCGCGGCGAGGAGGCCAGGTGCCAGATGCCGAGCACCGCGATCAGCAGGACGATTGCACGCCGGGTCACGGAAGGTACATATACCGGACGGCGGGCTGTGCCGGGCCGGCTAGGCGCCCGACGGGACGAACGTCACGTCGCCGGTCTTCAGCAGCCAGTTCCCGGTGCCTCTCGCGGTCATGCCGTCCGAGTAGTAGGCCGTGCACTTCACCGTGTAGGTGGGGCCGGCTGAAACCTTGAGCGAGGAGGGAGAGCAGGTGAACTTGGTGAACGCCGCCCCGTCCTTTGCTGCCGTGCCCACCAGGGTGTCCTGTATCTCGGTGATCACGCAGGCCGCCGTGGTGCACGGCGGGGCGCTCGCGCTGGCGCTCACCTGGCTCGCGGGCGTGCTGGAGCCGGCGAGGCTGGCGCACCCGGCCAGTCCCGCGCATACGGCGATCACGGCCGGTACCTTCCACGTCGGCATTCCCGTTCTCCCTCTGGCGTAGTTATGCGCGGATACGCATAACCAGACGCGGCGGGACGCGGCGGTGATACCGGCGCGCACTATCCGTTACCTGAATGTGGCGGGGGCGGGCAGGCAGGGGCCTCGCGGCTATGACCGCCGGCCTGAAGGTGCCCGCCGCCGGCGGCTGAGGCAGCAGACGCCCCCGCCAGTCGCGGACCGGCGGGGGCGTCTTGACGCGGTGTGCGTAAGCAGGATCGTAACAGGGGCACGGCTTCCAGCGCACGGCCCAGCTCGTCCGCGAGGGGATGGCCCGGTACCGCCGCCTCCATCCTGCGCCTGACGCACTCCAGCATCACTGCCAGCCGCGCTGATGCCGTGGCGCGCGCTATCGCTGCCCCGCGCATCGCCGCGTCCGCTGCCGCGTCCAGGTCCCCGCCGCGGACGTGCACGGCAGCGAGGTGAGCAAGGTTCACTGCCGTCCACGCCGAAGCGCGGTAGTCCGCCGGAAGGGCCCCGTGCCCTTCCTCCAGTGCGGCGACGGCCCGGCGGCGGTGACGCGGGTCGCTGGCCAGGGGCACCAGGGCGATGCCGCTGGCGCACTGGAAATATTCCGGGCTCATCCAGTACAGCCATGGTTTGCGCGAGCCGGGCGGCGTGAGGTCTCCGGCGCATTCCAGCGACTGCCCGATGGCCCGCTCCGCCGCGCCTGCGTCGCCTGCCATGGCGTGGGCGCGCGCTTCGGTGGCCCAGGCGTAGGCCCGCTGCCCGCTGGCCGCCCTCCGGTCGCTCCGGGCTGCCTGCGCCAGCCCGATGGCCGTCCCCAGCTCCCCGCTTTCCAGGGCGAACGCGGCGCGCTGGGTCAGCGCGGTCGCGATCATCGTCACGTCGCCCGCCTCGGTTGCCCATTCCAGCGCACGGGACAGCAGGGCCGCGTCCCCGGCCCGGTCGCCCGCGTCCCGTTTCAGGTAGGCGCTGAACTGGGCCCACTGCTGGGCGACCCCGATCAGCGGCCGGCGCATCGGGCCGCGCGCGTCCTTGACGAGATCCTCGATGGCGGCGAGCTGGGCGAGCACGGGCGCAGTGACGGCCCTGGCACCTATCGAGTCCTCGGTGCGCCGCTGGGCGGCCAGGACGCCCGCGAGCGAGTCCACCGATTCCTGGTCGATCCCTGCCGGATGCCGGACGGCACGCGCCACCCGCGCGCCGCTGTCATCGGGTCCGCCGAACAGCAGCGTGTCAGCGAATGCCAGCATCGCGCCTCCCGCGCCTCCCGCGAGCACGGCGCGTCTGGCCGGGCCCTCCGGGGGGCTACCGTACCCGAGCCCGTGAAGCAGCAGCTCGTACCGCTCGGAGATGCGGTGGTCGCCCCGCTCCCACGCCTTGATCATCTTGACGAGGCCGTGCTGGACAGCGCAGCTCTCGCCGCGCCTGCGGGCAGCCTCGCGGACCTCCCTCGCCAGCCTCGGCTCATCCCAGCCTCGTGACCTGCGCCATTCGCGCAGGCTAGCGCCGTCTATCCCGGGCATCGCGCACACCATTCGCGTCCCAGCGGCAGCACAAGAGGGGGCGGAGCATTCCGTGCTCCGATGTGCTCCCGTCTACTCCATGCCGATCACTATCGCATGCGAATCTCATGATGTGAACTGTCTCCGTGACGGGATCACCACGAGCAGATGCGGGAGGGAATCGTGTTAACGGCTGATGACGAACGAGCCTTTCCCCTGGACGGTCTCGACCAGGCCCCGGTCCCGCAGCTCGCGCACCGCGCGGCGGGCGGTCATCCTGGCGCATCCGTATTCCTGGACGATGCCGTCGAGGGAGGGGATCCGCTCGGTGTAGACGCCGCGGGCGATCTTGCCCGCGATGTCGTCCGCGATCTGGGCATAGACCAGCCGCGCGCCGTGCGGATCGTAGCGAGGGCCGTCACGCTCAGTCATGCCCTAGACGATAGAGAGCCGCTGACCAGCACAGACGCCCGGGGCAGGCTACATATCGCCAGGGCAGGCTATAGACGGCTACAGCACGCCGGCACGGCTGGCTGAGAAGGGAGACGCAGATGGCAGGGGCAGCCTGGGGAGATGCTGCCGGGGGGCAGGCAGTCAGATGGGAAACTGGCCTGGCGGTTCTGCGCCGGGTCCGGGAGGCGCTGGGAGAGAGTCCGCCGGGGCCGCTCCGCGAACCTGTCGGCCGGCCCGGCGGGCGCCTGCCGGAACGCAGGCACGCGATGCTGGACTGGCTGCCGCCGCGGGATGCATCATGACGCCCCCGGCCCGGCTGCACAGCGTCGCAGAGGCCCTGTCGGGCCTCGCGGCCGACTACAAGACGATGACCGCCGGCCAGCTCGCGGATGAGCGCGTCATGGTCCTGCGGGAGATGGCGGAGGCACCGGAGGGGCAGCGGGACCTGATCGGCCGCCAGCTCCGCGTCCTCGAAGCCGAGGAGGCCCGCCGCGAGGCGGACCTGGACGCGCTGGCCGCGCTGAGGCTGGCGTGGGGCGACTGGTTCGAGGACATCCGCACCGAGATGTCCCCGGACGGCGTGCTGTGGAAAGGCCGGGAACGCGGCGGCGACGGGTGCGAGTTCACGGCCTGGTCGGCGGACGGCCTCAACGCGCTGTTCCGCGAAGCTCTCGACCGCCGGGAGCGGCTGTGACCGCGCGCGCCGTGAGCCGCGGCGAGGCCGCGGCGGACGACCTGGAATGGCTGGCCAGGTTCCGCGAGACCCACGATGATGTCGTGGTGCTGGCCAAAGCCCAGTGCCCGGTCGCCTACCCGCTGAGCGGCGGGAGACCGGTCCGGGCCAGGGACCTGCACGAGCTGCGCGGCGAGCTGGACGCCCGGTACCCGGGGGAGGCTGCGCAGTGAGAGGCGGCGAAGCCGGCCTGCTGCTGGTCGCGGTGGCGAACGCGGTCGTGTCGGCGCTGCTGGCGGCAGTCAGCGTGCGCACCTGGGGCGTGGCAGGCGTCCCGAACGGGGCTGCCGCCGTGATCTGCATCGTGCTGTGGCTTCTCATGCGGCGGCGGAAGAAGCGCGCATGCCGTCCGCTCGGCGCGAAGTCGCGGGCCGCGATCGAGGCGCTTGCCCGGCGGCTGCGGGACGCGGCTGTGCCTGGCCCGGTGGCGGTGCCCGCGTGAGCCCCCGCATGACCAGCAGCCAGATTGCCGCCGTCGAGCCGGCGATATGCGCCGCCTATGCGGGAGGGCTGCTCGGCATCAAGACGGACACGCTGGGTCACCGTGTGCTCCGCGGCGGCCTGCCCCTGACCGTGCACCGCACACCGGGCGGCCAGCGCCGCTACCTGCGCTCTGAAGTGCAGGCGTACGCCACGAGCGTCACGGCCGGGTACGAGGCAGCGGAGGCGGGGCAGTGAGTGGCGGGGTCCTGGTCGCCGTCAGGGCGTGGCGGCGCACGTGGCGGCTCGGCGGTGCCCGGATCACGGCCGGCAGGCTCGATATCCGCGCCGTGACGGTCAGCGGCGCGCCGAGGTGCCTGGGGTGCGGGATGGATGACCCGCCGCCCGTGATGACGTGCGCAGGCGGGGCTGACGGCGTGCTCCTCGACCATTACGTCGGGGTAACCGCCGGATGCTCCGGGTGCGGGCGGCTCGGCGCAGCGTGCCGGCAGGACCCGTGCGCCACGAGGATCGCGGCTGACCGGAGGTACACGGCCCCGCCGTACCGGTAGCGGGAGGACCACGGCGGCTGGCCCGATGTCCTGGCGGGCGTGCCGGGCCGCTGCCGTGCCGCCGCGCTGGCGGTTCCGGGCGGGAGCGAGACGCTCCAGCTCCCAGCCCGGTCCCCAGCCGCCAGCGCGGCCACATCAAAACTTCCTCCCGTCGCTCATTCGGGAGGTGAGAAAGGCGGTACCGGGCCTGTTTTGCGGGGCCCCCTGCGGTACCGCCTCAGGCCGTGCCGGGTACCGGAGGGAAGGACGGGCGCCTGGACGGGGTGCGCGGCTCCGGCCGCCCGGCACGGCCGCAAGAGGACCGCAGCGAGAAGAAGGGACCAGGAGCATGGCGAAGGTCGGTGAGCCCGACTGCACCCGCTGCCACGGCGGCGGGATCATCGCGAACCCGGACTGGTCGTCGAAGAGGCCTGATGAGCCGGTGTCACTCCCGTGCCCGGACTGCGGAGGGACCGGCTACAAGTGAAGACGTCCGGGGGCGTGCAGCGCGGCGCGGGCTGACCCGGCCCGCGCCGGAGCGAACGCGGCACGAACCGGACGGCGCCGGCGGCACGCGACTGGTGCGGTGGTGGCTCGGCCGCTCCTGCCGCACCTGGTTCCGCGCCGGCGCTGAGCCCGCGCCGGGCGCTGCATGAGGGATGCCGTTAGTCCCGGAGCGCTCCCGGCGCGGGACCCCCCGTGCCGGGCGAGACGGCAAGGACACGGCGGCATGCCCCCCGGCCGCCACGGGTCCAGCCTCCGCCCGGCACGGGCCGCAGGCACCAGCGAGAGGAGCATCATGCCCGCCCATGAACCCGGCATCGACACCAGCAAGCCGAACATCGCCAGGGTCTGGGACTACTGGCTCGGCGGGAAAGACAACTTCGCCGCCGACCGGGAAATGGCGCAGCAGGTCGAAGCCCTGTTCGGCCCGCCGCAGCCGGGCCATCTCCCGGTGCCCCGCGAGATGGCCGTGCGGAACCGCCAGTTCCTGGAACGGGCCGTCACCTGGTGCGCACGCCAGCGGGGCATCGCCCAGTACCTCGACCTCGGCTCCGGCCTCCCCGCAGGCGGCGCCGTCCCCATGCCGGACGGGACGGTCACTCAGGTCACCGACACGCACACGGCGGCACGGGCCGTCATCGGGGATGCCCGCGTCGTCTATGCCGACATCGACCGGGTCGCGGTCTCCCACGCCCAGGCGCTGCTGTCCGGCACCGGGGTGACGGCGGTACCCGGCGACATCCGCGATCCCGGCGCGATCCTCGCGGACCCGGCCGTAGGCGCCGTCATCGGCCTCGAGGAGCCGTGCTGCGTGGTGCTGGGCATGGTGCTCCACTTCTGCGGCGCTTCCGAGGCGCGGCGGATCACCGGGGATATCACGGCCCGGCTCGCGCCCGGCAGCGTCCTGGTCGTCTCCGTCGCCCGGTGCGATGACCCGGAGCTGTGGGAGGCGATCCAGGGCGTCTACACAGCCGGGAGCGTGTGGAACCACAGTGCCGGCGAGGTGGAGACGTGGTTCTCCGGCCTGGACGTGCTCAAGCCGGGCGTGGTGCCCGCGCGGGGATGGCGGCCCGGGTGGAGAGAGTCCGCGCCGTCTGACGCGCCGAGCTACGCGCTATGCGGGGTCGCGGTCAAGCCTTACTGAACGCCTCGCCTTCCGTCAGCCGCCCCACGTGACCTGCACGGCGACCCCCGGCGCGAACGTGACCACGGCGCTGCCAGGACCCTCACGGTGGCACGTCACCGTGACCGTGACCGTCTCCCCGTCCGCCAGGGATCCCGAGGCCGGCGACAGGAACACCCACCCAGGGGCGGACGCCTCCCACGACACCTGGCCCCCCTGCGCGGTGAGGGCCACCTCCCCGGTGCCGCCCTCGAGCTGGAGCACCGGGGATGAGACAGCCAGGACGCCGGGAGAGGGGGAGGCGGACGGGGACGGCGGCGGGGAACTCGGCGGCGGCGCGGTGGAGGGCTGCGGGGCCGGCGAGGTCACGGCGCGGCGCGGCCGGTGCCTGCGCTTGTGAGTGACCACGGCGGGCACAGCCGACGGGAACGCGGCGGCGGGGGCCAGGGCCGCGGCCTGGGTGACCGCAGGCTGCGGCGGCACCGTCTGCGTCTGGTACGGCTGGACTGCGAGGGTGAGGCCCCCAGCGGTCACCACGGAAGCGGCGAGAGCCAGCGACGCGGTAGCGGCCCGGTGCGCGGTGACCGCGGTGAACGCGGTCTTGAGTGCCGCGCCTGCCGCTGCCGCTACCGGGACGGCGCGGAGCAGGCGCTTGCCGGGTGCCGCGTGGCGGGCACGCTGGCGGGCCTGCGCCGCGGCCCGGTCCCGCTCGCGTTCCTCGCCGATGGCGATCAGGTGCGGCGCGGACCGGAGCGGCCCGTCGAGGTCGGCGATGCGATGGCCGAAGTGGATGAGCTCGGCGATGGCGAGGCTGTTGCGGGGGTCGCGGCCGATCCTTGCCAGGACTGTCCTGGTGTCGCGGAGGCAGCGCCCCAGTTCGGCGAGGACGCCCTGGTCCCGGCCTGTGCCCGCTGCTGCTTCATCCTGCTTCGCCGCGCCTTGCATGGCCCGTCCCCTCTGCGCGTTCCCTGACGCGCCTCCAGCCTCGCTAGCGGGCTGGTTCCCCCCCAGCCACGCTGTGATTCTTCTCATATGATGGGAACCGGGCAATACTGCCAACAGTTCGTGACTGAACCGTTACGATGCGAACTAGGTGCGATATAGCCGGAAACGGGTCATGACCCGGTGCGCCCCCTCTGGTCCAGTGCCGCCGCCTGCGCCCGGTCGAACCGGCGGATCGCGATGAGCCGCACCTTCGTCTCCCGGTGCATCCCCGGTTCCCGCCAGATCCGCTGCTCCAGCTCGCTGCCGGGAAAGATCACCTCCGGCGGGGCGTCCGTGCCGTGCCGTACCAGGTCCCGCCGCACCTGGTCCTCGTAGAACTCCACGTCATCGCGGGTCATGTCCTCGTGAGGCGGCAGGTAGGGGGCTGGCGGCGCGGCGGGCGGCCCTGCGGACGCGCCGCTGCCCAGCCTGTCCAGCTCGGCCGCTGCGTCCGCTCGCCCGGCAGCGGTCAGGTCATCAGCGGTCACCCCGGCGGCCTGCGCCATGCGCGCGAGCGTCTCGGCGGGTGCCCGCACGGTTCCGTAAGCGCCGCCGCTGAGGCTCTGGTAGCCGTTGACGACCTGCCGCCACCAGCCTTCGCTGATGCCTGCCCGCCGGGCTGCCTCGCGTACCGAGATCCGGGCGTCTTTCAGGGCTGCGGCGATCAGCACGCCCTCTGGCGGCGGTTCCGGGCGCGCGTCCATGGGCCACACCTTCGCATAACTTCGCACTCGCGTCTAGGACCCACTCCCGGTCACAAGTATGCATCATCCGCGTAGTGGTGCGAAGTTCGCTTGACCTTCGCACCACTACGCACTAGGTTCGCCTCATGGCCCAGCGATCTAAAGCAAAATTCCCCCTCGATCACGAGCCTGAGGCGGTCACGCGGGCGCGCGAGACGGCGGGACTGACGAAGACGGAACTGGCCGCGCGGGTCGGCGTGACCGTCAGCCTGATCAGCGAGATCGAACGCGGCACCCGAAACGCCAGTCCTGAGTTGCTCGGGAAAATGGCCACCGCCCTCGCCTGCCCGGCCGCGATGCTCGAGCGCGGCCGCTGGCGCACGTCCGAGGTCGCGCTGATGGACGGCGTGGAACTGGATTGCGCGAAGGTCACGCTGTTCGCCAGGACCCAGAGCGACATCGAGGCGGCGCGGGCGGCGGCCGAGCGGGAGCGCAGCACCTTCATGGACCTCTACCGGGCGGTGCGCCCTCTGATGACCGAAGGGCAGACTGTCGCCGACGCCCTCATCCGCCTCGCCAAGGAAAGCGTGGCGGCATGAGGTACGCCCGCCTCCTGCGGCGCGAGAAGAACATCGCCGCTAGCGACACCGGTGGCGTCCTGGAACGGTGGGCGTTCGGCCGCGATCTTCTCACCGACCCCGCCAAGACGACTCCTGCCGGCAACCTCAAGCACGGCGTACTAGCAGAGCTGATCGGGCGGGCTGCGGCGGGCGGATACAAGCTCACCGAACAGGAGATCCAGCGTCGCCTGCGCGCCGCCCGGACCTATCCGAGCGAAGCCCAAATCCGTGAGGCGCTCACGGATTTCGCCAACTGGGACGCACTTGCCCGCGCCGGTTTCCCGCCCGTCGAGGCGCCCCCGGACACGCTGCCGTTCGACCCGCGTGACAGCGGCGAGCGAGCCAGGGACGCGGCGCGCGAGTTTACCCGCCACGCAAACGGGAGCGGCAGCGAGCAGCTCACCCTCTTCGATTTCTTCCCCGATGACAAGTTCACCGAGCTATCCACTCTCGGCGAGCTGATGAAGTACGCCCACGAGATGGCGGAGCTTACTGAGCGGTACGCGCGCAAGGACCGGGAGCGCGCCGCCTACCTCGACAGCCTCATCGCCGCCGTGCACGGCGACCTGAGCAAGACGTGGGAAGAAGCGCAGGCCGCCCTGGACGGTGCCGCATGACCGCCTTCCGCGGCACTCTCCCTCCCGCTGCCCGGGACCGTTACGACCTGGCAGTGAAAGCAGCAGGCGCGGCGTACCGGGCCGCGTGGGATGACCTGCACGAGTACGCCTCCGTCCACGGCACCAGGGCAGCAGCGGAACGGGCGTGCTACCCCGGTCACCCGCTCAGCGTGGAGGAGATCCAGCAGCGGATCGAGCAGGCACGCGGGCAGGGGCGGCGGAAAGCCGCCTGAGAAGGATTCGCCCCGGCGGGTCAGATCGCCGGGGCGGGGCGGGCGGGATACGCCACCCGCCAATCGTAACCGAGGGAAAGGGATACGCAGTGGACCGCACAGCAATCACGCCAGCCGAGAGAGACATCGCGCACGCGCTGGCGCTCGAAGAGGACGCGGCGAGGAGAGTCTCCCCGCCGGACCCGCGCCGGGCTGCCCGCGAGCAGTACGCCGCCGATGTCGCGGACCTGTTCGCCTTCGTCGCGGGGCACCCGGACATCCCGATGCCGCACGTCCGCGACCGCAGCGTCGGCATCTACTTCTTCGGCGAGACGGACGAGCGCGCCGGGATCGCCGCGGCCATCCGGGCGTTCCGCCGCTGCAAGTGGGACAAGCGGACCTGGGAGCGCGAGGGAGATGCCTACTTCGAGATGACCGGGACGTGGGAAGGCTGGCACGTCAAGCTGAGCGCCCACCGTGACGCGGTCTGCAAGCGGGTCGTGGCCGGCACCGAGGACCGCGAGGTCGAGGAGATCGTCACCCCTGCCGTGACGCGCAAGGTCGTCAAGCCGGTGGAGATCATCGAGTGGGTGTGCGAGCCGGTCACGGCTCCGGCCGGTACGGACGTGGCCGCATGAGCGCCGCGACAGCGGGCAGGCACGCCCTCCTGCCTGAGCCGAAGCCGAGGCGCCGGCTGCGGCTCCCCCGCCGCCGCCCTCAGGCACCGGTCACGCCGGATGCCTGCCCGGCCTTCGGCGAGGTCCCGGCCAGCCCCGGCGAGCAGGCGCAGCCGGCGCCGGTCCTTGCATTCACCGGGGCATCGCAAGCAGGACTGCCGGACACCTCCGGCGGGGACACGGCGGACCTGCTGGAGCGGGTCCGCGACGGCATCAGGAACATCCGGCCCATCCCCGAGGGAAGGCCCGAGCCGGCGGACCAGCCGGAGACCGAGCTGTTCGCCGTGATCAGCGAGGAGCCGCAGGACAGCGGTCCGCCGGACGGGCAGCCGGGCAGCGAGCCGAGCGCGTTCCTGCGCGCAGTCGAGGGAGCGACCAGCCTGTTCTACCGGCACGAGGCGCTGCACGGCCGGCCGTCGTTCGCGGGGATCACGCGGGCCGGCGGATGCCCCGCGGCCGGGCTGCGTCTCGGTGCCGAGGCGGATGGCGACTGGTTCGTCGCCGACGTGATGAGCACTGAATGGCTCGATGACCTGATCGAGGCCGCGACAGAGGCCAGGGACGCCCTGCTGCACGGCCAGCCGGCACCTGAGCCTCAGGTGTTCACGGCGGCAGCGCCCGCCGCGCCGGCGGATGAGCACACCGCGGTCCTCATGCACTGCTGGGGGATATGGAGCCGCGCTCTCTCCGTGTCTGAAAGCCCCGCAGTCCAGGCGGGCGCGCTCGAACTGGAGGAGGCACTGGGGCTCTACGGCCGGCTGGTGAACGGGCTGACCGCCCCCGAGAGGGCCTTCCCTGAGCTTGCCTCCGGATGCGAGCACCCGCACCGGGATGCGGAGGCGCTGGCAGCAGAGCGCGCAGCGGGTGAGGCCGGGCGGCTGATCGGGACGGTACTGGCCGAATGCGGCGAGGAGGCCGCGGAGTTCGTGCGCGGCCTGGAAGGCGGTACGCAGTGACCACCGCCACCGCGACGGTCACTGAGGCCGGGGTCTACGACGGCATGCCGGAGGACGTCTACCACTCCGATCCGGTACCGGGCGGTTCCCTGTCATCCACCGGGGCGCGCAAGCTCCTCCCGCCGTCCTGCCCTGCCCGGTTCCGCTACGAGGCCGACAATCCGCCGCCGCCGAAAGACATGTTCGAGCTCGGCAGTGCCGCGCACAAGCTGGTGCTCGGCGCGGGCGCGGAGATCGTCACCATTGAGGCGGATGACTGGCGCACCAAAGCGGCGAGGGACGCACGTGACGCGGCCCGCGCCGAGGGTTTCCTGCCGCTTCTCGCCGCTGAGCACGAGCAGGTCAAGGCGATGGCCGCTGCGCTGCGCAGGCACCCGGTCGCGTCGGCGCTGTTCAACCCCGAGCGGGGCAAGCCTGAGCAGTCCCTGTTCTGGCAGGACCCGGCGACCGGTGTGCAGTGCCGGGCGCGGCTCGACTGGCTGCCCGACATCAGCGCCCGCGAGCGGCTCATCGTGGCCGACTACAAGAGCTGCGTCTCGGCGAGCCCCGCCGCTATCGCGAAGTCGGTCGCCAACTTCGGCTACCACCAGCAGGACCCCTGGTACACCGACGGCGTCCGCGCAGTCGGCCTGGCAGACGATCCCGCGTTCGTGTTCGTGTTCCAGGAGAAGGACCCGCCGTACCTGATCACCATCGCGGAACTGGAACCCGAGTCCGTCAGCGTGGGCCGCGAGCTGAACCGGCTGGCGATCGAGGTCTACCGCGACTGCACCGCGTCCGGGAACTGGCCGGGCTACGAGGCCGAGGCCATCCGCGCGGGCCGGCCGGCCGGCATTGAGCACATCTCCCTGCCCCCGTGGGCGTTCCGCAAGCTTGAGGAGTACCGATGACCGCCGATGTCCAGCAGATGCTCGCGCCCAGCCGGGTGGGGCAGGCGACCGCTGTCGAGCAGACCCGCGCCATCGCCGAGGTGCAGGCGGCGATCATCGTCGCCCGGCAGTTCCCGCGCAACGTGCCGCAGGCCATCGCCGACATGCGCGACTCCTGCCGCCGCAAGGAACTCGCCGACCGGGCGTTCTTCCGCTACCCGCAGGGCGGCCAGATCGTCAGCGGGCCGTCCGTCCACCTGGCCCGCGAGCTGGCCCGGGTATGGGGCAACTTCCAGTACGGCGCGGTTGAGCTGCGCCGCGACGACGAGTACGGCCAGTCCGAGATGCTCGCGTTCGCGTGGGACGTGCAGACCAACACCAGGAACTCCTCGGTGGTGATCAACCCGCACAAGGGGTACACGGGCGGCCGGGACCTGACCGACCTGCGGCAGATCTACGAGAACAACGCGAACGTGATCTCGCGCCGCGTCCGCGAGGCGATCCTCGCCTCGCTCCCCACGTGGTTCGTGGAGGAAGCCAAGGACATCTGCGCGAAGACGATCGCGGAGGGCGGCGGGGTTCCGCTCGCGCAGCGGATCGCCAACGCGATCGAGGTGTTCGGGAACCTCGGCATCACCATCCCGCAGCTTGAGGTCAAGATCGGGGCGGCGACGGAGAAGTGGACGGATCACGACGTCGCCAACCTGCGCGTGATCCGCCAGTCGCTGCTGCGCGGCGAAGTCACCAAGGACGAGGAGTTCCCGCCGCCCCGCGTCACCGCCGACGAGATCACCGGGACCCCGCCGGCGGCTCCCGCCACGCCAGCCGCAGAGATGGCACCCGCGGCAGCAGAGCAGGACGCCCAGCCCGAGGCCAGTGATGAGCCGGGCAGCGCACGGCCTGAGCAGGTCGGCAAGGTGGAGAGCGTCTATTCATCAGCCCTCGGTTTCAAGCGCGCCGAGCATCGGCTTGCCGTCGGCGCGTCTGAGCAGATCATCGGCAGGGACCTGACCGGCCCCAGCGAGGGACGGGTGCACGCCAACCTGTCGGAGCGGGAAGCGCGGAAGCTCATCGACACCCTGGAGGGATTCCAGGACCGCGACCAGCTCGTCGCGTTCCTGACCACGCCTCCGGCAGAGGGTGATGGTGCATCGTGACCCGCATCGTGATCCTGGACACGGAAACCACCTCGCTCCGTCACGACCGCCGGGTCTGGGAGGCCGGGCTGATCGTGCGCGACCCCGGCCGCGACGACACCGCGTACCGCTGGTTCGTCCGCAGCGAGGACCTGGACCTCGGCAACGCAGACCCGTTCTCGTTGCAGGTCGGCCGGTTCTACGACCGCCACCCGGATTACCGGGGACCCGGATGGGACGGGGATTGCGCTTATCCGGAGGCGTACGTGCTCCACGAGGTCGACCGGTTTACCCGCGGCGCCCATCTTGTCGGCGCGGTCGTCAGCTTCGACGCCGACGTGCTCGCGGCGAGGATGCGCGCGCACGGCATCTGCCCGTCGTGGCACTACCACCTGATCGACGTGGAAGCGCTCGCGGTCGGCTACCTGAACGGCCTTTCCCGCCACGGCCACAGCAGCGCCGCGTGCCTGGAAGGACCCTGTATAAGCGAGGACGACCTGCCCGGCCTGCCGTGGAACTCGGACGAGCTGACGCGATCCCTTCACATCGCGCCACCCGGCGAGCAGGACCGTCACACCGCGCTCGGTGACGCCAGGTGGGCAAAGGCGATCTACGACGCGGTGATGAGCGGCGGTGCGTCGTGAGCGCCGCTATAGCCCGCCTGGTACTGCGCCTGATCGAGCGCCGGAAGCTGCGCCAGTGGCAGCGGGATGCGAGGTGGGCGCCATGAGCCTTAACCGCGGCTGCGTCAATGGCCGGAGCCTCGGCACCGAGACGGCCGCGCTCAAGGCGGTCGCCAAGGGCGCGGACGGCACCCCGTACAAGTGCTCCCGGTGCCCGTCGTGGCATCTTGCGGAGCCTGCGGAGCACACCGGGTTCAGCCGGGCCGTGAAGATCCTGGTCCGCCAGCGGGCAGGCGGCGGGGATATCGAGCAGGCCCTCTGCGAGGCGTGCGGGGTGTGGTGCGGGCCTCTCCTAGGTGAGATTCAGCACATCGTAGCGAGAGGCATGGGGGGCACTTCGCTGGCGGTACTCAATAGCCCCGCTAATTCCGGGTTGCTGTGTGGGTCTGCGGTCCTTCGCTCGGGATGCCATGGGGCCGCCGAAAAGCGTGATCCGCAGCTGGAGATCCGCGGCTTCTACATCAAGGGCGGACGCGACCCTCGCACGGTCCCGATGACCCTTTATGACGGCCGCGAGGTGTACCGGACCGAAGACGGGCGCTACGCCAAGAAGCCGCCAGTGGAGGCCGCAGCATGAGCAAGGGTGAGTGCAAGATCAGCGGCTGCGCGAAGCCTGTCAAGGAGAGCGGCATGTGCAGCATGCATGCCGCCAGAGTCCGGAGGCACGGTGACCCCCACGCCGTCACCCATCAAAGAGACCGCAACTTGCCTCGCGGCGAAGCGCACCATTCGTGGACTGGAACCGACCTCAGTTACAAAGCCGCTCACATGCGCGTGAAGGCGAAGCACGGGCCGGCCTCCGACCATGCGTGCGTCGACTGCGGCGCCCAGGCAAGGCACTGGTCGTTCGACCACGCCGATCCGGATGCCCGCATAACCGATGACGGGCGCCCCTTCTCGGCTGACCCGGATCACTATCTGCCCCGGTGCGTGTCCTGTCACAAGAAGCACGATTGCGCGGTCCTGATCGAAGCAAAGGGTACCCTGAGCGCCGTCCCCCGATGCGGGAAGCCGATACGTGCAGCCAGGACGCTGGCACGCCTCGGCGAGAATGAACCACCACCCATCTGCGGGCGTCCTGCCGGTCATCCGGGCTGGTGCCAGTCAGCCGAGTCCTGGCAGCGCAAATCCCGACTCCGGACTCTGCGCCCAGCCCAGGATGGCGAGACAGCGCCGGTATACCCGAAACCGCGATGCGGTCACCAGCTTCAGCCCGGCCACGGTGATTCGAGCACTTGCGGCCGTCCTCAAGGTCACTCCGGCGGCCACATAGGCACCGAGGCATACCGTCGCGGACTCGCCCGGACGAAAGCCCTTAAGCCGCCGCAGGCAGGTGCCGCATGATCGGCAACCTGTTCACAGACCGGGAGATCTACAGGTCCGAGGACGGCCAGTACCGGGATAAGGCACCTGGGGAGATGGCGGCATGACCACTATCAAGGTGACGCTAGGCCCGGTTGCCGAGACGGCCGACCCGGTGGCCGAGCGGTTCGCCAGGGACACGGCTTACCACATCATGAAGGTGCGGCGCGACGACGGCCTGTACCGGCACCTGAGCTTCCTCCGCTTCGCCCCGGTCCACCCGCCCCTGGCGCCCAGCCTGTCGTCGTTCTACTGGTTCGACCTGGTGACCTGGCCGCACTGCCTGGCGATCAACGGGGACTGCGGGAGCTTCATGTTCTCCCGCGTCGAGGACATGTTCGGGTTCTTCCGGGGCAGCCGTATCAACCCGGACTACTGGGCCGAGAAGGTGCGCGGCGAGACGAGGACCCGCTGCTACAGCGATGATAAGTTCCGCCAGCACGTCACCGAGGCGGCCCAGGAGGCCGAGGAAGACTGGCCGGGACTTACCCAGGCTGTAGAGCGGGACATCTTCGGCGCGTACAGCCAGTGGAATACCGAGTTCGAGGACGGGGCACGGGAAGCGCTCCGCGACTTCGAGTACCGGCCGTCCGGCCTGGCCGCATCCGCTGAGGGTTTCCGCTTCGACCACTCGTGGGAGTGGGACCTCCGCGACTGGGACTGGCAGTTCCTGTGGTGCCTCCATGCGATCCAGTGGGGCATCAGCCGGTACGACGCTGCTGGCGGTGCGTCGTGATCGCGGCAGTCACCTGGACCGTCATCGCCGGCCTGATAGCTGGCTGGGTCACGAGCCGGAAGGTGGAGAAGCGCCGGGAGGTACTGGCCTGGCAGCGGTGGATGCGGGATACCGACCAGGCCATCGACGTGGCCAGCTACCCGGCTCCGCACTTCGCGCAATGGGACCGGCAGATGAGGGAGCGGACGTGAACGGGCCGGAGATCATCCTGGCCGAAGTGCTGGGGGCCGGGTTCGTGCTGGCCGTGCTCGGCTGCCTCGCGGTCGCCAGGGAGTGGATAGCGGTGTCCGTGAGCGTCCGGACGGTCCCGAAGGCGAAGCGGCACCGCTGCGCCGCCGCGGCCGCCACCGTACCGGCTGCCCCGGTTCAGGAGATAGCACCGAGGAGGGAAGCCGCGTGAGCGACAAGAGCAGCATCGAGTGGACCGACGCCACGTGGAATTTCGTGACCGGCTGCACCGAGGTTTCGCCGGGATGCGATCACTGTTACGCGAAGACCTTCGCCGAGCGGTGGCGCGGCACCCCCGGTCACCATTTCGAGCAGGGCTTCGATGTCCGGCTCCGGCCCGACAGGCTGAGGCTTCCCCTCCGCTGGCACAGGCCCAGGCGGATCTTCGTGAACTCGATGACCGACCTGTTCCACGAAGCCGTCCCGGACGAGTTCATCGCGCGAGCCTTCGCGATCATGGCGATAACCCCGCTGCACACCTACCAGGTCCTGACGAAGCGGCACGGCCGGATGCGCTCGCTGCTGTCGCACGGGGCTCTCGGCACCGAAGGGTTCCCCGACATGGTCGAGGAGGCCGTGGCTGAGTTCTCTCACGCCAGCCTGGACGAGTGGCCGCTCCCCAACGTCTGGCTCGGCGTCTCGGCCGAAGACCAGCACTGGGCCGGCATCCGCATCCCGGCACTGCTCGGCGCCCCGGCAGCTGTCCGGTTCGTCTCAGCCGAACCGTTGCTTGGCCCTGTCGATCTCCAGAACGTCGACGGCATTGACACCCTGCGGGCCGACTGGGCCGGAGGTCCAAGCGGCGGAACGGGTGCACCGCATCCGCTGCTTGACTGGGTAATTGCGGGTGGCGAGTCGGGTCCTGGTGCGCGCCCTTGCGATCTGAAGTGGCTTCAGTCGCTGCGGGATCAGACAGCCGTCGACGAGGTCCCGTTCTTCTGCAAGCAACTCGGTTCGGTGCTCGGCCGCGAGCTGGGCGCTGGCCGCAAAGGCGGCGACTGGGACGCCTGGCCGGAAGACCTGAGAGTCCGGGAGTTCCCTCGCACCGCTGAGGTGGTGCCGTCGTGACCCCCTTCATCGCCGTCGCCGCTGTCCTCGCCCTAGCCGCCATCGTGCTGACCGTGAACGGGTCGCGGAGGTCAGGCGGGCTGGCTCACCAGATCCGCGAGCACGAGCAGGAGACAGCGCAGCAGCGCTCAGACAGCAGCGAGGAGGAGGTGCCCGGTGCCTGAGCCTCGCCGCCGCCTGGCCGAGCGCGCCGTCCAGGTAGCCAGCGGGTCACCTGATCCCCGCGCAGTCCTGGACCGCACCCCGTACAGGTATGCGGGCCGGGACACCGAGCCTGACCCTCGCGAGATCGCGGCAGCAGTCAGGGCCGAAGCACGGCGGCGGAGTGAGCAGCGGGAAGCGGCTCAGTTCATCGCGGATGCTCCCGAGCACTCTGCCGTGCCGGACATCTGCCACGGCCTGAGCAGGGCGCTGGTCTTCCCTGACGCAGGGGAAGGCGCGTGCTGCTACGGGGCGATCATGAACGGCCCGCAGGCGTGCACCTGCTGGCAGCCGGTCTATGACCTTGAGCAGCAGCCGCTTAAGCCGGGCGACCTCGGGCTGCGCGGCTCGATGTGCGGCGACTGCGCGTTCCGGCCCGGCTCGCCGGAGCGCAGCGGCGACCCCAGCTACCAGGGCGACGGGGAGTTCCTTGACGAGATCGTGATCACCGGGGAGCTGTTCGCGTGCCACCAGGGAGTGCGGCGGGTCATCCGGTGGGTGCATCCGTCCGGCGCCGAGATCTCCGGCCACGGCGGCGACTACCGGCCGCCCCTCGTCAACGGCCGCCCGTTCAAGGCTGACGGCACGCCAGCGGACCTGTGCGCCGGGTGGGCTGCACGGCGGCTCAAGTACATGCAGCGGGAGGCGAAGGCATCATGACCTCCGCAACACCCCAAGGACGCGCGGACGGGATTGCCCCCGTTATCCCGGACCGCGCCGTCCCGGCCACCCCCCCGGCCGGGACTGATCGCGCACCTGATCCCCCCGCAGGTGCGCACGTGGCCGGCTCCGTATCCCCCGGTGCGGAGCCGGTCACCCCATCGTCCACGCGGCTGCCCGTTGCGGCAAGAGCAGCAGCGGGGATGCCGGACCCGGTCCCTGGCAGCGTCCTTTCAGCCTCCGGTCAGGCTGCTGCCGGGGACCGGGCCGGTCAGCCAGAAGCTCCGGCTGCTGCTTTCAGCGCTCGGGCAGCAGCCGGCCATGATCCGGCGGGGAGCGGGAGCCAGGGAACCCCGCCCCTCGCCGGCCAGGCCGGGAGAGACGCCTGGAAAGCCGCGCTGTCGAAGCTGCACGCCGCCCAGCGGGCCGCACGGGGCCGGTACACGAAGGCGGCGGACAAGCCGGTGCGCTACCGCCCTGGCATGAACAGAGGCGCGTCTCGGTGAGCCTGACCTACACGGACATCTTCTGCGGCGCTGGCGGATCGTCGATCGGCCTGACCGAGGCAGGTCTGGAACTCCAGCTCGCGGCAAATCACTGGGACCGGGCGATCGAGACCCACTCGGCGAACTTCCGCGACGCCGAGCACCTGTGCGCCGACGTGTCGAACTACGACATGCGCCGGCTCCCCAAGACCGACGTGCTGTGGGCCAGCCCGATCTGCACGGAGAACTCGCCGGCCGGGGGCCGGAAGCGGCGCCCGAAAGGCCAGCTCGACCTGCTCGAAGAGGCCGGCCACGTGCCGGGCGCCGGGATGGAACGCACCCGCGCGACTTTCCACGACGTGATCCGCGCCACCGAGGTTCACCGCTACAAGGCGGTGATCGTGGAGAACGTCACCGAGGTCGCGGACTGGGAGCTGTGGGACTGGTGGCTGTCCGGCATGGTGCTGCTCGGCTACAACTACCAGCTCGTCTCCGTCTCCTCGGCGCACATCGGCGGCGAAGGCAATCCCTACGCCCCGCAATGGCGTGACCGGCTGTACGTCGTGTTCACCCGCATCGGGATACCGCTGCCGGACGTGTCACCCAGGCCGCTGGCGTGGTGCCCGGTGTGCGAGGCGCTGGTCTGCGCGTTCCAGTCGTGGAAGCGCCCGGAGCGGCCGAAGATCGGCAAGTACGGCCGGCAGTACGTCTACTGCTGCCCGGAGACTGCGTGCGGGCACGCCGTCGCGGAGCCGCTGGTGCTGCCCGCCGCTTCGGCGATCGACTGGTCGGACCTGGGAACGCCGATCGGCGAACGGAAACGGCCGCTGGCGGCGAACACGATCCGGCGGATCCGCGCGGGCCTGGAGCTGTTCGCCCAGCCGGTCACTGTTGCTGTCGGCGGCAACACCTATGAGCGGCCGGGGTCCGGCTACGTCCGCGCATGGCCGGTCGGCGAGCTTCCTATGGGGACGAGGACCGGAACGCCGGGCGAAGCACTTGCCACGCCGGACGGCGCGTTCCTGACCCTGCTCCGCTCGAACCGGGTGCGCAACCTCGGGGTGGATGACGAGCCCCTGGCGGCGATCATGGCCGGCGGGTCGAACCACGGCCTGGTCCTCCCGCTCGGCGGGTACAACCGGACATCGGACCCGACCTCGACCGGGGAGCCGCTGCGGACCCGCGTAGTGCGGGACACCGACGCACTGGTCACCCAGCCGTTCCTGACGATGCTCCGGGGCCGCGACGACTCTGCTCGCGGCGTGAGCGAGCCGCTGGCCACGGTCGTGGCGAGCGGCGGCAACCACGCGCTGACCGTGCCGCCGTTCCTGGTGAAGAACTACGGCGGCTACTGCTCGCCGGAGCACAACGTGACATCGGTCGCCGACCCGGTGAGCGCCGTCACCGTGCGGGACGGCCACGCCCTCGTCGTGCCCTACCGCGGCAGGCGGTCACGGGCCACGACGACCGCTGAGCCGGTCCACACGCTCGGCACGCACGACTCCGCCGCCCTGGTGCAGCCGGATGACTCCGACGTCGCCGAGTGCCGCCTGCGGATGCTCAAGCCCCGCGAGCACCTGCGCGCCCAGCGGTTCCCCGACACCTACATCGTCAAGGGCAACCAGGGCGAGCAGACGATGCAGGCGGGGAACGCGGTGTCATGTAATGTGGCCCATTTCCTCGGCAAGGCAATTGCGGCGGTGCTGTGATGAAATGTCAGACCCATCTGCGAGAATTTATTTATGACCACCCCGCCAATGCGGCAATGCGAGCGATGCCAGAAAAGCTTCCTGAAGCTCCCGAAGATCTCGCTAAAGCAGTTTTCTCGGCAGCGATTTTGCTCGGTGATTTGCTTTCGTCGCGACCCTGCAGTCCCCTTCTTGACCGAGAAAACCTGTGCGCACTGCGGCAGGTCGTTCGGCCGAGGGCCGAACATGGCGTCCGGCAGGTTTCATCAGCAGAAATACTGCTCACGGTCCTGCTCGTCCCGCTCACGAGGCACTCCGAAATACCGCACGGTTCTAGTCAACGGAAAAGCGATGCTAGAGCATCGCTGGGTGATGAGCCAGGTGCTCGGGCGTGCCCTATGGCCATGGGAGCAAGTTCATCACCGAAATGGCAGGACGCTGGACAACCGCCCGGACAATCTCGAACTCTGGATGACCCAACAGCCATCGGGCCAGCGCGTCGAGGATCTCGTCTCATTTATTGTCGAGCACTACCGCGACGAGGTGCTTGCGGCGCTGTAGCGGTCAGTGCGAACGTGGCGAACTGGCTCGGCCGCGCGATCGCGGAGGTGCTGTGACGACCTGCCTCTGCACCGATCCCCTGGAGCGCCATGACATGGCCAGGGCACGCTGGCAGCCGTGCTCACGGCCGGGCTGCGGGTGCGTGCTGTTCCGTCCCCGCCCGGTGCCGTCCTTCACCCAGATGGAGCTGTACCCGCTGGACGAGACGCTCCTGCCGTCAGAGATCGCAGCGAGGGGAGAGACAGCGTGACCGGCCGCCCGGACGTACCCGCCTGGTTCGGCCGGAGGGCAAGACGCGAGCGCGAGGCGCGGAACTGGTCTCTTGATGAGATGGGCCGCCGGATCGGGATTTCCCGCGAGGCTGTGCGGCAGATCGAGTCAGGCCGGAACGTCACCCTCAGCTCGATCATCGGCATCGCTGACGCTGTCGGGATACAGGTGCCGGTGCTCCTGACCGCACCTGCATGCGAAGTCTGCGACGAGGTACCCCCGGCCGGGTTCACGTGCAGTACGTGCGGCCGAGGTGATGCCGTGGTGAGCCGGAGCGAGGCGTCAGGTGCCGTCCGGGGAGGTCTCGGACGGCTCTGGCGTGCCCGGGTTCGCTGCGCGCTGGTACTCGCCGGGATTGGCTTTGCGGTCAGTCCGCACGAGCGCCGCAACGTAGTCGTAGGTGTAGGCCGGATGGATCACCTTGTGGATGTCCGCAGGCTTGTCGCCCTCCCTGGCCGCCCTGACAATCCACGCCTTGAGCCGTTCGGGTCCGTGCAGCACGTTATCGGCCGCCTCGGCAAGGCCCTGCCGCGTCTCTTCGTCCATGGCCATGTCAGTCAGTGTCTCATGTTCAAGCATTGCGGTCACGAACCCACTATACGGGATAGGTGCGTGGTCTGATATCATGAACTCAGTTCGTGAAGTAAGAAAGCTACCTTGGAAGGGAAACGTATCGATGACAGCTAATCAAGCCGCCCCGGTCGTGGTGACGACTGCTCACCGCGGGGTGTTCTTCGGCCTGCTCGCGGGGGACCGTGCGGGCAAGACCGTCGAGCTGGCCGACGCGCAGATGTGCGTCTACTGGTCCTCGGATGTCCGTGGCGTGCTGGGGCTCGCCTCTGACGGCCCGTCGCGGACATCCAAGGTGACCCGGCCCGTGCCCCGGATCACATTGCAGGACGTGACCTCCGTCATCGACGCGACGGAGGAGGCGGTGAAGCAGTGGCAGGGCAGGCCCTGGTCCTAACCGGCGACGGCGACGGCGACGGCTCCGGCTCCGGCTCCGGCTCCGGCGACGGCTCCGGCTACGGCGACGGCGACGGCGACGGCTCCGGCTCCGGCTCCGGCTCCGGCGACGGCGACGGCTCCGGCTCCGGCGACGGCTACGGCTACGGCTACGGCTACGGCTACGGCTACGGCTCCGGCTCCGGCTCCGGCTCCGGCGACGGCTCCGGCTCCGGCTCCGGCTACGGCTACGGCTACGGCTACGGCGACGGCGACGGCGCCTTGTCGGCCTACCTGTCGCACCCTCTGGTGGCCGCAGCCGTCGAGGCCGGTGAGACCGTCTCCCTGGGATGGTGGCGGTCCGGTACGGACGGCCAGTCCGCTAACGGCGGACGCACCATGGCCGATCCAGCCCGCCCCGGCCTCATCCAGGAAGTCCCCGGCCCGCTGCGGCTGTGCTCCCAGCACGCCCTCCACGCCTCATGGGTGCCGTCGCAATGGGATGGCGAGCGCTGGTGGGTCGTCGGCCTCCTCGGCGAGACCCGGACGGACGGCAGCAAGGCAGGCGCACTCCGTCGCCTCATCGTCGAAGAAGTCGCCTGACATCAGCCCTTCCCCCGGCGCGCTCATCGGCAGTTGCCGATGAGCGCGCCGGGACTGTCCGGAACTTAGCAGGTACAGCACGTGAACAACATCCGCACCGAGCACAGGAAGAAGGCGCCCAGTGCCCGTCCCCCGGCGTCCCCGCAACGGCGTCAACGGCGAGCAGGCGGGCATGCACGGCCGAATACGCAGCGGCCGGATGCTCGTTTCAAGGGCGCGGCGGGGTGCGTTATGGCGCGGATCCGGAGCATCAAGCCGTCGATATGGACCGACGAGAAGTTCATTTCCCTGTCCAGGGACGCTCGCCTGCTGGCACTCGGCATGATCTCCCATGCCGACGACGAGGGACGCCTGTTCGCGTCTGTCGCGAAGCTTGCCGGTGACGTCTTCCCCGCCGATGATCTCAAGCCAGGCACCGTCCGCCAGTGGCGCGACGAGATCGCCAGGACGGGATTTACGGTGATCTACCAGGTCAACGGCGTTGAATACGCCTACTTCCCCAACTGGTCCAAGCATCAGCGCATCTCCAAGCCCCAGGCGAGCATCCTGCCGTCGCCGTCATCGAGCGAAGAACAGTCGCGGAACGATTCCGCACTCAATCGCGGAACGATTCCGCACTCAATCGCGGAACGAGCGCGGAACGATTCCGCAGACGAGCGCGATCCTCGCGCGCGGGCGGTTGGAGACAGGAGACAGGAGACAGGAGTTCCGGCTACGCCGGACGCGGACAAGCCGCGTCGCTCCGGCCAAGCCGAGGACCCTGAACGCGCCAAGCACGTCGGCGACGTCGTCGCCTCCTACGTCGACGGAGCGGTCAGCTCCGGCCAGCCCCCGCCCCCGTCAAGCCTGCGGGCCAGGGTCGGCAAGCAGGCCCGCGCCCTCCTCGCTGACGGATTCGGCATCGAGGAGCTGATCAAGTCCGCCTACCGCATGGGGACCGGCGAATGGAACGACCTCGCCGTCCAGGTACGCAAAGACGCCGCGCCCGGTGCCGTCAAACCCGGTCACCAGCCATACCAGAACCCCCCGGATTCGGCTTACGAGGAGAAACTCTGATGACCTCCCCGCCGTACGATGTCTCGACCCGCGAAGGATTCCTTCAGCGGGCCATTGAGATGACCGACCGGCGCATCCCGCCCCGGTTCCGCCACGCCACCGCGACCCATCCCGGCATCGCCGCATGGTGCAAGGAGTTCGGGCCGTCCTCCTCGTCGCTGCTGATCCTCGGGCCGACCGGGACCGGCAAGACCTACCAGGCGTTCGGCGCTATCCGCAGCCTCGCCGCGGAAGGTGCCACGGTCGCCTGGCACGCGGACACCGCGCCCGGCCTGTTCGCCAGCCTCCGCCCGCGTGAAGGCACCGACGCCGAAGCCGAGTACCGCAAGATTTCCGCGGTCCCGCTGCTGCTGCTCGACGACCTCGGCGCGGCAAAAGGCAGCGAATGGACCGAGGAAATCCTCTACCGGCTCGTCAACGACCGCTACGAGGCGATGCTGCCCGGCCTGTTCACCTCCAACGTCCCCGCAGCCGAACTCCGCGGCACCCTCGGTGCCCGTGTCGCGTCCCGCCTCGCCGAGATGTGCCGGCAAGTCACCCTCCGCGGACCCGACAGGCGGAGGGCGGAAGGATGACGACGACGCTCGAACTCGAGATGCCCGGCACCGCGCTCCGGCCGCGCCAGTACCAGGTCCAGGCGCTTGACGCCATCGCCGCTGCCTATGCGCGGGGCGTGGACCGCCAGCTCGTCGTCCTTCCTACAGGCGGTGGCAAGACGGTGGTATTCGCGCACCTGGTGACCCGCCGCGGCGGCCGGGCGCTGATCCTGGCGCACCGCGATGAGCTGATCCAGCAGGCCGCGGCCAAGCTCGCGCAAGTCAGCGGGTCACTGGACATCGGCATCGTGAAGGCGAAGCAGGATGACTGTGACGCCCCGGTCATCGTCGCGTCCGTCCAGACACTGTGCCGTCCCGGCCGGGTGGAACGGCTCGGCGTCTTCTCGACGGTCATCGTGGACGAGGCCCATCACGCGGTCGCCAGCACCTACATGGATGTCCTGGACCGCCTGGGCTGCATGGGCGCATCCGGCCCGCTGACGGCCGGGTTCACGGCGACAGCCGGACGGAGCGACAAGGTCGGCCTCGGCGCGGTCTGGCAGGAGATCACCTACCAGCGCGGCATCGTCCAGATGATCGCCGAAGGCTACCTCTGCGATGTCCGCGCGATGCAGATCGGCACGGACTTCAACCTCGGCAACGTCCAGGTCCGCGCGGGTGACTACACCGATTCCTCGATCGGCGCCGAACTGGAGCGCTCCGACGCGCTCAACGCTGCGGTGAAGGCGTACCGGCAGTACGCGGACGGGCGTCTCGCCGTCGCGTTCACGCCGACCATCGCGACCGCGCACGCACTGGCGAAGGCGTTCAGCGCCAAGGGCCTCCCCGCCGAAGCGGTCGACGGGAAGATGCCGGGCGACGAGCGCCGCGCCGTCCTGGCCCGGCTGCACCGCGGCGAGACCCGCGTCGTCGCGAACTGCGCGGTCCTCACCGAAGGCTGGGACGAGCCGGCCGTGTCCTGCGCGCTGATGCTGCGGCCCACCAAATCGGCGCCGCTGTTCATCCAGATGGCCGGCCGGGTCCTGCGGCCCTTCATCGGCACGCTGGACGGCAAGCCGTACACCAAGGACGGCGCGCTCATCCTGGACCTGGCCGGGTCCGCCGAACCGGGCCTCGCCACCATCGCCGACCTCGCCGGGATGCCGCCCGGCTCGGTCAAGAAGGGAAAGTCGCTTCTCGACGCCGCCGAGGAGCAGGCGGCGTTCGATAAGCAGAAGATGGCCGTCGCCGCGGCGCGCACGCGGCAGATCGAGCTGCTGCGGCGCAGCGAGCTGCGATGGCTTGAGGTCGAGGGCGCGTGGGTGCTGCCTGCCGGACCCGACCAGGTGATGATCCTGGTACCCGCCGATGACGGTGCCGGGAACTGGGATGTGTGGCGGTCGGCTAAAGGCCAGGCGCTGTACCGGGAATCGGGCAAGCCGCTGGCGCTCGACTGGGCACGCGGCGTCGGCGAGGAGATCGCCAGGGCTCAGGGCGGCGTCCTGTCCCGCTCAGACGCCGCCTGGCGGAACCGGCCGCCGAGCGAGTCCCAGGTGTCCGCCCTGGAGCGGATGGGATACGCGGGCAAGCTCGCCGGGATCACCCGCGGTGCCGCCTCGGACATGATGACCGCGCACTACGCCGCGAAGAACATCCGCAAGCTACGGAGGCCATCGCGGTGAGCGACGACGAGCTTGGCATCCCGCGCGACATCACGGCTGAGCAGGCGGCCCTCGGGTCGATGATGCTGTCCGCGGGGGCGCTGGCATCCTGCCTGGAAATCCTCGAGCCGGATTACTTCTCCCGGCCCGCCCACCAGGAGATTTTCGCGGCCCTCAAGGCGATTGCCGACCGCGGCGAGCCCGCTGACCCGGTCATCGTCAAGGCCGAGTTGGAGCAGCGCGGGACGCTGCTGAAAACCGGCCGTGCCGAGTACCTCCATACCCTCGTGGCCTGCGTCCCGAGCGCGGGCAGCGCCGGATGGTATGCGGAGCGTGTCCGGGAGTGCGCGGTCAGGTGGAAGCTCGCCGAGGCCGGCGCCCGCATCCGCCAGGCCGCTCTCACGGGCGGCGCCGGCCTGGCCGAGCTGGTGGACGCCGCGTACAAGATCCTCGACGGGGCGGCCGGGACCGTGGCCCCCGGAGGTGCCCGGAGCGTCGCGGACCTGGTCGGCCCGGTCCTGGACTCGCTCCAGAAAGGCCCGGACCAGGTCCGGGCGGTCACGTCCGGCTGGTCGGCCCTCGACGATCTCGTGCCTGGCTTCCGCCCCGGCGAGATGATCACAGTCGGCGGGAGGCCCGGCATGGGCAAGAGCGTGGTGATGCTGAATATCGCAGTCCGCATCGGGGTGACGTTCAGCCGGCCCGTCCTGGTGTGCACGCTGGAGATGTCCGCCGCGGAGTGCATCGAGCGCATCCTCGCCTACGAGGCGACCGTCGACCTGCGGAAAATCCGCGCCCGGCTGCTCGATGACCGCGACTGGGACCGGATCGCCGGAGCGTACCCGCGGCTGACGGCTGCGGGGAGCCTGATGATCGACGACGACCCGTACATGAGCGTGCAGACCATCCGCTCGGACCTGCGCGCCATGAGCCGCGCCGGATACCCCGCCGAACTGGTCGTCGTCGACTACCTCGGGCTGATGGGCAAGACCGGCAAGGCGGCGAACCGGGAACGGGAAGTATCGGAGATCTCCCGCGGGCTCAAGCTGCTGGCCAAGGAATTCAAGGTGCCGATCCTCGTCGGCAGCCAGCTCAACCGCGGCCCCGAGATGCGCACCGACCACCGGCCGCTGCCCGCCGACCTCCGCGACTCGGGTTCGGTCGAGCAGGACTCTGATGTCGTGATCCTGCTCTACCGCGAGGACGCCTACGAGCAGGAGACAGCCCGCGCGGGCGAGATCGACCTCATCGTGGCCAAGAACAGGTCAGGGCCGAACGGGACGGCGACGCTCGCGTTCCGCGGCCATTATGCGATGTGCGGCGAGATGTACCGCCCGGAGCAGGACGAGCTGGCCTACCCCGCGCAGGTCGCATGACCGCCTCCGCCCTGGCCGACTGCTGCCCTCGCTGCCGCATCGGCGACTTCCCGGCCAGCCTCCCGCACGCGGTCGCGCCCGACCCGGCCTGCGCATCAAGCCTCCGCGCCGACTACGACTGCGGCCGGGGCCACCGGTGGACGACGTGGTGGGACGCGGCCTCCGCGAACTGGCCGCGGCAGGAGAGTGCCGCATGACCCGCCCGGACACGGCACGCCGGGGAGCGGCTAAGGCAAGGGACCTGCTGGGCCTGACCCGGCAGGACGAAGCGGAGGCGTCGTGACCAGCTACGCCGAGTTTCTCGAGCACCGCGCGCAGGCTGACGAGCGGGCCGGTTTCGAGCCGCTGTGGCTGCCGGACTTCCTGTTCCCGTTCCAGCGCCTGATGACGGACTGGGCCATCCGGCAGGGCCGCGGCGCGCTGTTCGAGGACTGCGGCCTGGGAAAGTCGGCTCAGGAGCTTGTCTGGGCGCAGAACGTGCACCAGCACACCGGCAGGCCCGTCCTGCTGCTGACCCCGCTGGCAGTTACGTTCCAGATGGAGGCTGAGGCCGCCAAGTTCGGCGTCGAGGCCGCCATCTCGCGGGACGGGCGGGTGACCGCACCCGTCACTGTCGCGAACTACGAGCGGCTGCACCGGTTCGACCGCGGCGACTTCGGCGGCGTCGTCTGCGACGAGTCCAGCGCGATCAAGGCCTTCGACGGAGTACGCCGCGCGGCCGTCACGGACTTCCTGCGCAAGATGCCGTACCGGCTGCTGGCCACCGCCACCGCGGCGCCGAACGACTACACCGAGCTGGGCACCTCAAGCGAGGCCCTCGGCTACCTCGGCTACACCGACATGCTGAGCAGGTTCTTCGTCAACGAGGCGAAGTCCGGTGCCACCGGGCGCGGGTACCTCGGGGAGACCCGCACCTGGCGGTTCCGCGGGCACGCCGCGGAGCCGTTCTGGTGCTGGCTCGCGTCCTGGTCCCGGGCGATGCGCAAGCCGTCTGACTACGGGTTCAGCGATGACGGGTTCGAGCTCCCGCCGCTGGAATACCGCCAGCATGTCGCCGAGCCGGGTATCCCCTCGGACGACGGGACCCTGTTCGATGTTCCCGCAACCGGCCTGCGCGAGGAACGCGACGAGCTGCGCCGGTCACTGCGCGAGCGGTGCGAGATGGCGGCTGCTCTGCTCGAGCACGCGGACCCGGGGATCGCCTGGTGCCAGCTCAACGCCGAAGCGGATCTTCTCGAGCGGATGATCCCGGGTTCTGTGCAGGTGTCCGGGTCCGATGACCCGGACGTGAAAGAGGAACGGCTGGCAGCGTTCAGCCGCGGCGAGATCCGGGTCCTGGTCACTAAACCCTCGCTCGGCGCGTGGGGCCTGAACTGGCAGCACTGCCACCAGATGACGTACTTCCCGTCCCACAGCTACGAGCAGGCCTACCAGGCAGTGCGCCGCTGCTGGCGGTTCGGCCAGCAGCACCCGGTGACCGTGGACCTGATCACCACGCCGGGCGGCGCGCGGGCGCTGGCCAGCCTCGAGCGCAAGGCTGCTCAGGCCGGCGAGATGTTCACCGCCCTGGTGGCGCACATGCACGACGCGCTCGCGGTCGCCCGCGGCGCCAGCTACGGCAAGGACGTGGAGGTGCCCTCATGGGCCGCGTAGCAGACCAGGTAATCACTGACCGGTATGCGCTGCACAACGGCGACGCGATGGAGGTCATGGCCGCCTACCCGGACGGGTGCATGCACGGCGTGATCTACTCCCCGCCGTTCGCCTACGGCGACGAAGGCCCGGGCGGGGCGGGCCTGTACAAGTACAGCTCGAGCGAGCGGGACCTGTCGAATGCCGGCGGCTACGGCGAGTTCTTCGAGATGTACGGCTACTTCGTCGCCGAGCTGCGCCGGCTGACGATGCCGGGCCGGTTCAACGCGGTGCACTGCATGGATACCCCCACCGGCAATTCCGGCGGCGACGCCCTGGTGGACTTCCCCGGTGACGTGATCCGGCTGCACCAGCGCGCCGGGTTCGACTATGTCGGCCGCCACGCCATCTGGAAGGAACCGCTGGCCGTCCGCAACCGGACGATGGTCAAAGACCTCACGCACAAGACGATCGTCGAGGACTGTGCGGACGCCGGGCTCGCCGGAGCGGACTGGCTGCTGCTGTTCCGCAGGCAAGGCCCCAACCCGGTCCCCGTCACCCACCCGGCCGGTTTCACCCGGTATCACGGGGCCGCGCACCCTCCCGCCGACGTGCTCCGTTACCGCGGCTGGACCGGGAACCAGATAGAGAACCGCTACTCGCAGTGGGTGTGGCGCCAGTACGCCTCGGCCGTGTGGGATGACATCCGCGGCAACCTCGGCCAGTTCGACCGCCGCGGCGTCGACGCGGTGCTGCCGTACCGCGAGGCGCGCGACGAGGAGGACGAGAAGCACGTCCACCCGCTCCAGCTCGACGTAAGCCGCCGGTTCGTTGACATGCGCACCAATCCCGGCGAGACGGTGTTCTCGCCGTTCGCCGGGGTCGGCAGCGAGGTATACGCCGCGGTCGAGCTTGAGCGCAGGGGAGTCGGGGCCGAGCTCAAGCCGTCGTACTACCGGCAGGCGGTGCGGAACCTGGCTGCTCTCGCGGACAGCGAGCGGCCAGTCCAGGCGGCGCTCGAATTCGACCTCGCAGGCGAGGCGTCGTGAACTCCTCCAGGGACGAGCCGGACGCCCCGGTGATCCGCCCGGCAGTCCCCCAGCTTCTCCTCCTCGCCGAGGTCTCAAGACCGGACTGGGACTGCAACGTCCTCGCCGACGCGATCACGGCAGCGGAGATAGCCGGATGGTCCTGGGACCGGATCCTCGCCGAGACGGTCCGGCTGATCCGATCACCTGAAGGGTCGCCGTGGGACCTGAAACGAGCCGCAGCAGACCCGTTGAAACGCGAAGAACCGGCACCGAAGGGGAGGCCCCGCAATCCCGAGTACCTGGCAGCGAGAGCCGCTATCGAGGCGATGGAACCCCTGCCGGAGCACCGCGGCCACAGTGCCGCCTGACCGATACCCGAGAACGGAGAACTGACCGTGAATGACACTGCTATCACCCTCGCCAGAGGCGGCCACGACGAGCCGCCAGCGGACTGCGACAACCCCGAACGGTGCCTGTTCGAGTGGTACAACTGGCTCGTCCACCAGCGGCACACCGACGACAAGCCGCCCGGTGTCTCCCCGGTCCTGCACGTGTTCGGGATGCGGCTGAACGACGCTCTTCCCGACGACCGCCGCCAGGAACTGACCGGGTTCCTGCCGAATGGCCAAGACCGCCTCGCCGGCACCGAGAACGACGGAAAAGACGAGACCCGCGGCTACATCGCCCTCGACTGGCTGATCCGCACCTACACCCCGGCGTGGCTCGACCTCGCGGGCCTCACCGCCGAAGCCGCCGCGCTGCGTGACCTCCGCAGGATCGCCGATCTCGTCGCCGCGCAGGCGGCCGGCCCGGTCGTCCGCGACGCCCGAGGCAGAGCGGCCGCAGCCTGGGCCGCAGCCACGGCCGCAGCCTGGGCCGCAGCCAGGGCCGCAGCCTGGGACGCAGCCAGGGCCGCAGCCGGGGACGCAGCCGGGGCCGCAGCCGGGGCCGCAGCCTGGGACGCAGCCGGGGACGCAGCCAGGGCCGCAGCCGGGGACGCAGCCGGGGACGCAGCCGGGGCCGCAGCCTGGGACGCAGCCTGGGCCGCAGCCTGGGACGCAGCCAGGGCGAAGCTCGCGCCGACCGTCGCCGAGTTCCAGACGTCCGCGATCGCCTTGTACGACGTGCTGATCACCGGTGAATGGCCTGCCGGAGCCGGGACGGCCGCCGGGAACGGAGGCTGACCCGTGAAGATCAAGGTCATCGAGCTAGGCGACACCGAGTTCGCCGCTGACGACGAGTTCACCGAGCCGGACATCCGCGCCGCGCTCGCGCTCAAGGACCCCGCCAGTCGCGACGAGGCCGTCCGGTCGGCGATCTACGACAACACGGACGGCGTGCGGGACACCAGCCCCGAGGAGCACATCACGATCACCGAGGATGACGGGACGCTGCTGTGGTCCGGGTGGCTGACCGGCGACAAGGACAAGCCCGCGCCTGACGTCAACGAGTACCGGGACGCCATCGTGGAGATCCTGACCCTCTTCGACGACGACCCGCAGATGACCGAAGAACTCCTGGCCGTTGAGCCTGGCCAGCGAACCGCCGAAAGTGCAGCGCTTGCCGCCATCCGCGAGATCGGCCGCACCGTGCTGGAGGGTCGCCGTGGCTGAGATCTCGCCCGGCCGCGCCGCCTACGAGGCGTACGCCGCCGCCAGCGACGGCAGGTCGCTCATCTCCGGTGCGAAGCTGCCCGCATGGGACGAGCAGCAGCCGGAAGTCCGCGAGGCGTGGCGAGCAGCCGCTGACGGCGCGCTCATGTTCGCGGGCCTGCCCCGCTTCCATCCCGCACCAGGAGAGGACCATGCGGCCCGCCTGCTGGCCCTCCCGCTGCCGGAGAACGACTCGGGGGCGTCAACGGTACGGGAGTTCCTCGCCGGGGCTCTCAGCGTCGCCTGGAGGGACGGGAGCAACTGGAGCCCGACAGGCAACTCTGACTGGCAGCACATCCTCTATCACGCCATGACGGATGCGGGGCTGGCCGGGATCGGCTACGACGAAGACGGCTACGCCACCGAGCCGGAGACAGCCCCGAGCTATGCCGAGGCAAACGCCCTCATCGCCGCTGCGATCGAGCGTCTGGGACAGCCGTCATGACCGCCTCCACCGGGACCACGGCCCCGCTCTGCTGCGGCGAACCGGACTGCACCCGAAAGCACCCGGTAGGCATCTACCTCGCGGACATCAGCGACCGCGTGTACGTCGTGACCCGCCGCCGGCTGGTGCGTGAGAACCCGGACGGGACCGCCCTGTTCGCAGCAGTCGGGCGGCACGACGTGACCCTGCAGATGCGCGAGTTCATCCGGCGTAACCCGGACTGGGTCCGCGCCGTGCTCGGAGAGGAGACCCAGCCATGACCACCACCACCGGGACTACGGCCCGTGACCCGCTGGCCGCTGAACGCCGGATGTACCGTTACGCGGTCCCCATCGATGACCTGGCCTGGACGTTTGACCTGACCGGCAACCCGGTCTACGTCGCGGCCAGCTCGTCGCGCTACGAGGTCGAGTTCTGGGCCGAGTACGCCGAAGGTGCCCCGAGGACCGCCCGCCGTTTCCAGGTGTTCGGCACGGGCCATCCGCTGCCTCCCGGTGCGCGGTATGTCGGCACCTGCCCCCGGACGCCGGAAGGGTTCGTCTGGCACCTGTACGAGCTTGCCGGCGACAGCGGGGAGCCGGCCGGTGGCTGACGAACGCGAGCAGCTCGGTCGCCTGGTGCGCGAAACCTGGGTGGCGTGGGCCGGCGAGCAGCCAGACCCGAAACCGTCCTGGCTGGCCGGATGGGACGAGCTGGACGACGGCCAGCGCGAGGCGGACATGCGCATCGGGGAGGCCGTCGCCGCAGCCGAGCAGGAGCGGATCCGCCAGCTCGCCATCCGCACCGGGGCGGTATGCACCGGGGATGAGGGCACGTCCTGTTTCTTCGCTGACCTGATCGGGGGCGGTGAACGCCGGGTGGTGATGGCCCCCGGCATCCCCGACCTGGTCGCTGAAGGCAACGGCCCCCTCCTGGACCCGTCGTGCCGGGACGGGCAGCACGTCCTCTGCCTCGGTGCCCCGTGCGAGTGCCCCGTCCCCGGTGTGCACTCGGCGAGGCACGACCACGAGCGGACCCAGCCGTGAGCAGCAGGAAAGAAGCCCTGGGCACCCGGACAGGCCCGTTGTGGCCGTCCCCCGGGATCGTCCTCACCCAGAGCGAGATCGACGGCCGCTGCACCTGCACATGGGTGGTGACGGACTACTCCAAGGACGGCGGCTCGGGGTCGTCGCTGAAATACCGGGACGCCATGTGCCCGGCGGCCAGGTTCCACCGGTCACTCGCCTTGAGGCAGTCATGAGCCACCAGTGCCCCCTCGTGGCCTGCGACGTAAAGGACGTACCCGACGACAGGCTGCTCTGCCGTCAGGACTGGGCACGGGTCCCCAAGCCGCTTCAGCAGGCCGTCTACCGCGCCTGGGACCACGGCAGAGGCCGCGGCACCAAGGCGCACAGCGCGGCATGTGCCGCCGCGATCAGTGCCGCGCAGAAAGCCCGCACCGAGGCAGAGGAAGCCGCCCGTCCTTCGCCGCACGAACTGTGGGAGAGGGCCGGAGGCGACCCCGTGCGGTACCGCGAGCTGATGTACGAGCACGGGCACCTGCTCAAACCCGGCGACGACGGCTACGAGCAGGGTGTCCGGAACCTGTCATGCGGATGGCCGCACCGGAACAGCGAACGAGAGGCAACGACATGAGACGGAACCAGAGAGGACCCGAGTTGAACCTGAAATCAAGACTCGCAGCGCTGACCACGGCAACGGCCATGGCCGCCGCCATCCTGGCGACCGGGGGATGCGGCACGGCGCAGCCCCTCACCTACGCGCCGGCCGCCTACGGCCAGAACGGGCAGTGCTACTACCTGAACTCCCCGGCCGAGGTGACGGCGCTGGAAAACGCCGGGCTGTGCCCCCGGTCCTGGGTGCCCGCCCCGATGCCGCTGAGTTGGGAAGAGGAGTACTACGACTACTACGACAGCCCGGTCTACTACGACACGTACGTCCCTGTCCGGTACCGGACGGTGTACGTCACCCGCGTGACCACGTTCGGCCGGACCTACCGCAGCCAGATCAGCACCCTGTCGAAGTCGGCCACGTACCGCACGTCATCCGGGGGGACCGTCAAGGGCACCGGGATCACCGGGAAGACCCGGTTCGGCTCCGGCTGCTCGTTCTCCTGCGCCGGGTCGAAGTACGGCTCCGGAAGCCTCCGCTCAGGGTCCGGCTCGGGCAGCCGGACCGGCACCAGCCGCACCAGCACGTCGCGGTACGGCAGCGGGTCGCTGCGCGGTTCCAGCGGGCACCGCTGATGATCACCCCGTTCAGCGTCTACGGCTGCTGGCAGGAGACGCAGGAGCGGTTCGCTGAGGTGTACCGGGCCGGGTCGGCACGGCTGGCCGAATCGCTGGCCCAGCTCGACGCCAGCGACCGCGGCGGGACCCTGCTGGTGGCCCGCGTCGTCGCCGGCGAGGTCCCCGCGGTGGACCGGTACACGCTGTTCACCGACCCTGAGGACCCGCGCAACCAGGACGCCGGCGGCATCGAGCCGGACGTGCCCGATCTGCTCCGCGGCCTGGACCCTGACTGGACGGTGTTCGGCATCGCCCTGCCGCCTGATGCCAGGACAGGCGATATCGGGCGCACCGGCGAGCGCTACGGCGACTGGGTGAACGCGTCCAGCGCCAAGGCAGCCGAGGACGTGGCCCGGTCCCGGATCGCGGACAAGGGCGGCTGGCTCTGGGTCTGCGCGGTCCTCGAAGGCTCAGTGCGCGCGGCCGACACATACGCGACGTTCGTCAACCCGGACGTCAAAGCCCGGTAACCCCGCCCCCTCCGGCCGTGAAACCCCGCTGCGGCCGGAGGGACTGAACCCCCGAGCACTGAATGAGAGATTGCGACATGAACGAGCCCAGGCCGCCAGCCGGCGACACGGTCACCCGCCCGGACGGGCGCCTCTACAGGTCCCGGAAAGTGGCTGCCTACCCTGTCACCGATGAGGACGACATGGTCTGCGGGATCATGGTCCTCGGCACCCGCGACATCAGCCGTGCGAAACCGCTGGCGGACAGCAGCGCCGCAGCGTGGGTTGACGGGGGCTACGTCGCCGCCGACCCGCTGGCCGGCTGGTGGCGGGACGGGTACGAGGCCGGCCGCCGCTGCTGGGTGGATGACCCCGTCTCCGGGCGGGCCGGCATCTGGTTCCGCGAGGTCGTGGAGGCGTCATGACCGCGCGACACGATCAGGCGGCGGGCGGGCAGCAGCACCAGGAGCTGCCCGCCCCGGCCGGGGGCGCGCCGCGTTTCCGGCCCGGCGACCAGCCGCCCCCGGTGCCTAACGGCAACCCGTCGATCCACGATCTCGTCATCGGCGACCTGGCCTTCGTCCTGGCCCCCGACCGGGAGAAGGCCGCAGCGGCGGCCCTGGTGCTCGCCCGCAAGCAGCTCGGGCTGGAGCGGTACCAGACGCTTCTCCAGGCCGGCAACCACCGCTCCTGGCGCAAGGATGCGACCGACGAGCTGGCCGACTTCTGCGCGTACGTCAAGCAGGGCATCGAGGAGGGCGCAGCCGGCGAGGAACTCGAGTTCGTCTACTGGGACGCGATGGCCTTGCTGTGCCGGGTGGCGGCCATGGAAGGCGGCGAGCCGTCGTGAGCGCCCCGTACCGCCTGACCCGCGCCGAGCGCCAGCGCCGTGCCGCAGCAGCGCTGATCCGCTGCATGGACGCCATGGACGAAACCGGAGCCGCAGCGGTCATCACCCGCGCGGCGGCCGACGTCAGCGGCGAGCAGAACGTTGACGCGGTCCTGCGCTGGGTGTGGCGGATGGAAGCCGAGCGGGTCATGCAGCGGCGCTACGGAGGCGAGCTGGCCCGGCTGTACCGGACCAGGGTGCTGCTCGCCGACCTGATCGGCGTGCTGGCCGCTGCACTTAACGACGAGACAGCAGAGACGACTGGAGGCCGCCATGCAGCCTGAGAACGAGACCGTACCCGTCCGCAAGGACGACCTGGACATGCTCGTCGCCGCATGCACGAGCTACCTGCCAGCCGATACTGGCCCGGAGGTCCTCGCCGCGTTCGGCCGCGTAGCGGAAGCATTCGACGGCGCGCACGGCATCGGCGAGGAGCCGGAGCAGGCCAGCCCGCCGCTGCCCGAGGGCGGACGCTGGCTGGAGCTCGAACTCCTCGGCCACCGCCAGCGAACCGGCTACGTCACCGAGGTGACTGTTGCCGGCGCGGCCATGCTGCACATCGACCTGCCCGCAAAGATCTTCGGCGGGGAGCCTGACGCCTGGGAAGAGTACGCCCCTTCGGCGCTGTACGGCCTGAGCCCGATACGGGAGGAATCAGTCCGCAGGGCGTGGGAAGCGCAGCGGCGAGCGGCCGAGGAACGTGCACGGCGCGAAGCCGAGTGGCGGCGCATGGACGAGCAGCGCGCCCTGACCACTGGCGAGATCCGGCAGAACGAGGTCCGGCAGAACGACGGCCTGGACGGCGACCCGGATTACGACTGGGCCGATCACTGATGGCCTCGCCTGAGAACGAGCCCGGTCCTGCCCCGGAGCTTGCCGCCGCCATGGCAGAGACCCGGATCTACCGGGACCTGCTAGCCGAAGTGCTGCGCCAGTTCGAGGACGACCCGTACAGGTCCGGTCTCTGGATCGCGCGAGTCCCCGCGCACCAGGTCAGGAAGTGGCGGGAGCTGTCCGGGATCAGGGAATGGCAGTGATGACCGGGGATCTGCCGGGCTCGTACCCGGAGAACTGCCGGGACGGGCTACCCGGCGGGGCGCTTGCGGGACCGGCGCTGGCGAAGCTCCTGATCAGCAGCGGCGAAGGCGGCCTTCTCCTCGTCGGTGCCGTGCCTGCGGATGTCGGCCCACATGAGGTCGAAGAGATGGCGCGCCCGGATCATCTTCCGGCGCTTGCACATCTGCCCGAACGCGGCCCACGCGGCCAGCGGCAGGCGGACGCGCTGGATAGGCGTCTCATCAGGCGAAGGTTCGTCGCCGGGCGTCTCCGGTGTTGTCACGTGACTGATCTTACAGCAATAGCTTGTGTTGTCACAGGACTAAGTGCTAGTGTTGTCACATGAGCACAGCAACCGGAACCCGCAGCCCCTACAACCACTGGTGCTGCAAGGGCTGCGACGGCAGCAAGCCGCTGACCCTCGCCGACCGCGAGCTGATCACGGGCCGGTCGATGACCCAGCTTGACGAGGAAACCGGCGTGGAGTTCTGCGTTGACTGCCTCGCGGACCTGCCTGCCGACGGTTACGAGGCGCTGTTCCACGTCTGCGGCGAGCCTGAGCAGGCATCCGAGTCCGGGCCGCCCGTGGTTCACAAGACGCGCACCACCCAGCCGGCCGGCTATGTGCAGGACGACGCCGGAATCCGCAGATTCGACAAGCGCGGCCGGGTGATGTACGACCGGGGATCGTTCGCACTGTGCTCGTGCGGCTGGGTCGCCGCTGGCGCTACCAGGGAAGAGGCGCGATCTAGTGCCCGCGCGCACCGCCAAGAGTTCGCGACGACGCGAGAGGCCGCAACGCGATGACCAGCCCCTACGGCAGCGCCGATGACATGGCCCGGCTCATGTACGGCCAGAACGCCCGCCACGTCCCCGCCTGGATGTACGTCCAGGATCAGGGTCCGGGAGTCGTCGGCCTCGTCGGCGCGAGCCGGGTACCGGACGGCCAGGAGCACCCGCTCGTCTACGGCGGCGGCCACTACCGGCAACGCGGCGGCGAGCACTACTGGGCGCATCACTTCATCGTCGGCGAGGTCATCGTCCGCCCTCACCTTGTCGTTGCCACCAATGCGCTCAAGGGCGACGGGGCTGGGAGCCTCTACCTCGGCGAGCACGACTTCGACCGGATGCTCGGCGACGGCGAGCTGATCATCGGCTCGGACGCGGCTCTTAGGCGCGTCCGCAAGCAGTGGGAGGGCTGAACCGGTGACCACGAACATCGTCCGCGAGCAGTCCACCCCCGAGTCCAGTGGCACCGAATGCGAGCACAGCAATCTCGCGGAACTCGCAGCGTTCCTGAACGAGATCCGCACTGTCTGGCGCGCGGCGGACAAGGACCAGCGGGACCGCATACGGCGCGGCGTGCTGGTCGTCCTGCGCGGCAACCGCCCGCCTGCTGAGCCCGTCAGTCGCGGTGACAAACGGCCGCTTGACATCACCGACGCCGGCTGGTTCACCGAGCGCGCGGGCGAGTTCGAGCTCATGGACAGGGACCAGCTCCTAGGCGAGGCGCGGAAATGGGCGTTCAACTGCCAGCAGGCCGAGCTCGGACAGAGCCGCGCCAAGGCCGGGGCCGAGGCGCTGGACCGGGACGCCAGGCAAAGGCTCGCACGGGTCGCCGGGCTGCTTGACCCGCGCCGCCCGACCGTCCGGACGAAGGATCTCCAGGCGGCACTCAACCCCGAGATGTACGCAGGCTGGACCGGCTACCCGGTCGCGGCGGATGGCGAGGAGACCGACCGGAACCCGGAGGCTGACCAGTGACCTCCACCATCTGTTGGGCTGACCCGCTGTCTGGCGCAGAGCGGGCAGAGCTAGCCCGGAAACTGGCCCGCGCATGCAGCCGCTTCTGCAACATTCCTGCCGGCACTCCCGGCGCGATGTACTCGCAGATCGTCGCCTCCGCCGAGATGTCCGACCTCCACCTGGATGTGACCGAGCGAGCGGAGGTACCGGAGCGATGACAACTGGCAAATGGCAGTGCGGAGACTGCGGATGGCCCTGGCCGCTTGCGGGAAAGCCGCCAGCCGGAAGCGAGTGCGACAACTGCGGCGGCGAGCTGGTGCAAGAACCGGAGGATGGACGATGAACGAGCCCCGCATCCGCTGGCACGACGAGCCCGAGACCGGCGAGTCCATGGGCAGCGTCGGCACCCTGGACCCGGCCGTGTTCCGCATCTGGGCGCCCGAGGAAGAGGGCGGGGAATGGATGCTGACCGCCGCCATGCTCCCCGGTTTCGTGGGCAGGCGCTTCCATGCCGGCAGTCCCGCAGAGCTGAAAGCCGAGGCTGAGCGATGGCTGGCCGGGTTCGTCTCCTCCCTCGGCGCGATCTTCCCGGAACAGGAGACAGGACAATGACCGGCACCACCACGACACCAGCGACCATGATCACCGCCCCGGCTGACCTGAACATCTACGAGGTACCAAGGTTCCGGCGCATCCTGCGAGATGCCATTGAGCACGGCAGCGCAGATCTGGTGATTGCCGACCTGACCGGGGTGGAGTTCACCGACGCCGTCGGCTGCGGCGTGCTGGTCGCAGCACAGCGGCTCGCGGAATCCCGTGGCCGCCGCCTGGGCGTGGCCTGCGACCGGGAACCGGTACTGAGGCTGTTCCTGGTGCTGGGGCTCACGAAGCATTTCGACATCCGGGACAGCGTGGAAGCGTTCGCCGTGGCCAGCCCGGCAGAGGACGAGACAGCCGCCGTTACGGCGGGAGAGGAGCAAACCAGTGCCTGACTGGTACCGCGACCATGACCTGAGCCCCGAGTGCTACCCGGAGTCCGACTACCTGGCCTGGGCGCAGGACAACGGTCTCTACGTAGACGCTGCGGGAAACGTGGACTACGAGCCACCCGTCATCGCCGATGAGGACGTAATAGGTGCTGACCCGCACGGCGGCGAAGGCCTGGACACCTGGGAGTTCTGAGTTGACCTACGCCGACGACCTGTACGACGACTACGACCCGGACCCGGACGACTACGACGATGACGACCGCTACGACGAATACAAAGACGATCTGGCCATGGGCTACATCAACCCTGATGGCAGCCAGCGCGATCCGGACCCGCCAGAGGACCCGTGGGATTGGCACCCTTCGCTGCGAGAACGGATCAGGTGGCGTATCAGCGGGTGGAAGCGCTGGAATCACCGGGCGAAATACCACCCTGACGGTTACGACGACGAGCCGCCTTTCTAGGCGGGGAGAGGACTCTGACCATGGGCAACCGGGAAGTACGTCCCGTCCCGTTCGGCTGGGAGCATCCGCGCCGGCCCGGCACCTACAGCGACGGCTCGCCGCGCTATGTGCCGCTGTACTCGCGGGCAACCCTCCGCGACCACGTCAGGAGCAACGCAGGGAACCCGCACCCGGACGATTACATCAAGATCGACCCGGACAGGTACATGCCGGCGATCCCCGAAGGCACCCCGTACGGCTACCAGCTGTACGAGACCACCAGCGAGGGCACCCCGCTGTCGCCTGTCTTCCGGACGCTGGACGAGCTGGCTGCGTGGTGCGAGCACGGCGCTACCGTCTTCGCCAGCGACCGGTGGACGAAAGAGCAGTGGCTCGCCTCGTTCGTGAACGACACTCTTGACGCGGACAGTATCCCGATGAGCAGAGGCGGCAGCCTGATCTCGGTTGCGGACCCGCTCAGGAGTGATCATGCCTGACTCAACTGACGGCACAGCAGACCGGCCAGCGGGCACAACAGACGAGCTGTCCGCCATGCTGGAGGAGATCCGGACCTGCCTGCGCGAGGCCGGTCCCGGCACCGGCTATCACCAGCCTGTCCAGCACGGCCACCTGATCGCGCTCCGGGACGCGTACACCCCGGCTCTCATCGCTGCCCTTGAGGCGATACTGACTGACCACCGGTACGTCGGGCGCGGCATGTGCACCGGATGCGCCATCGATCTCAGCGACGAGGACGAGGAGTCGTTCAGTTCGGGCGCGTGGCGGTCCTGGCCGTGCCCGACGTACCGGGCCATCACCCGTGCCCTGCTAGGGGAGGGGGCTGGCGATGCCGGGTAGGTACGCGGCCGGTACAGAGGTCAGCAGCGACAAGAGCCGCACCGAGATTGAGCGGACCCTCCGCAGGTACGGTGCTACCGCGTTCGCCTACAGCTGGGAAGGGAACCAGGCGCAGGTCGCGTTCAAGCTCGGCGACCGGCACATCAGGTTCAGGCTGCCGCTGCCCCACCCTGCATCGGAGGAGTTCACCCTCACCCCGACCGGCCGCGAGCGCTCCGCGCCGGCAGCCGAAGAGGCTTACGAGCAGGCCGTCCGGCAGCGGTGGCGCGCCCTGGCCCTGGTGATCAAGGCCAAGCTCGAAGCCGTCGAAGCGGGCATCTCCACCGTCGAAGACGAGTTCCTCGCGCACATCGCCTTGCCTGACGGCCGGACAGTCGGCGACTGGCTGAGCCCCCAGCTCGCCGCCGTCTACGCGCATAACACGATGCCCGCTCTACTGCCGGGGAGCACCGATGCCTAGGCTCATGTCGGTGTCGCTCACCGAACCCCAGGTCCGCGCCCGGTCCAAGACCGTCACCCGCCGCATGGGCTGGCTCATGCTCAAATCCGGCGACAAGCTCACCTTGTGCCGCAAGGTCATGGGCCGCAAGCCCGGCGAGCCGCTGGAGCGCATCGTGGACGTCGAAGTGGTGTCGGTGCGCCGGGAGCCGCTCTGGGACATCACCGAGGACGACGTGACCGCCGAAGGGTTCGAGGACATGACCCCGGCCGAGTTCACGGAGTTCTTCTGCGGCTCGCACAAGGGGTGCCGGCCGGATACAGAGGTAACCCGCATCGAATGGCGTTACCTGGAGAGCGCCGATGCCTGACTTCCCGCCCGAAGCGGTTAAGGCCGCTGCCCGCGTACTGGGGAACGACTGCCACGGCGGACCGCCCGACGACAACGACATGAGGCTCGCCGCTGATGTCCTCGCCGCCGCCATGCCCGCCCTGGAGCGCTCAATCCGCCGCAGGATGGCCCGGGAAATCCTCGCCCTGGACGAGGCGGACGGGACGCTGGAACGGACCGGTGCCCGCAACGTGGGGCCGTACGGTGACATGCGGACCAGCCTGCGCAGGCTCGCGAGAGGCGAGACGCTGCCGCGGCCGGAGGATCTGCGAGGAGGGGGAGCCGGTGCCCGATCGTGAAGCCTGGGCCATCGAAGGCATCATCAAGGATGCCCTGTTCAACCCGGGCAGCGCTATCGCTCGCATCTCCCCGGATGAGGCCCGCGAGTCCTGGCAGGCCCGTGCGGTCGTGAAGATCCTCGCCGATGCCGGGTACAGCATCGTCCGCACCGGCTCCACGGAGACCGAGTGGGGGTACCGGTTCCCGGATGGCCATGTTCACTACTGCGCCGGCGGCGAAGGGGTAGCCCGGTATGTCGCTTCCCGCGCAGACGCCGTAGCGGTCCGCCGTACGGTGACCTACGGGCCATGGGAGGTGGTGACCGGTGACTAAGCGGAGCGGCAGCAAGTCCCGCCAGCGGCAGCACATGGTTGGCGTGAGGCTCAGCGACGAGGAGCATGCCGCTGTCCTCGCCGGAACGCCAGGATGTCTCACCCGCATCAGTGCTCCGCTATGTGTTCCTGGCAACGCACGCCGAGCCGGTGACGCTGGCAGCCGAGTACGCTCACCAGATGTCCGGTGGCGGCTACCACGTCTGGAACACCGAGGCGAAGGATTGCAGCGAGGAGGTACAGGGGTGAGCGTATCCGCCAAGCATCCTGTCGGCGTCGCAGCGCTCGAGGTCGCCCGCAGTGGCGGGTGGACCGTCAAGAACGTCAGCGAGGCCCTGGTGGCGATTCAACTCGGGCATCCCGGTTACACCCCGCGCGATGTGGAGACCCAGTTCAACCTCGGCCCCTATCGGCTCGACTTCGCCATCCCGGTCGAGCGTATTGCGATCGAGGCAGACGGCTGGGTCCACGGTGCCCAGTCGGTACGCAAGCGCGACGGTGAGCGCGACCGGACGGTGAGAGGCTGGGGCTGGGCCGTCGTCCGCATCGACACCGAGGAGGGCGATGTGGGCACCCAGTTGCGCCGCCATCTGCCGAACAGCAGGGGAATCGCGGCCTACGGCGAAGCACTCAGGCGCATGGACTGTCAAGTCCAGGCCCATCTCGACAAGTTGCAGCGCCGGGGGATCACCGACCCGCAGACTGCGCTGGACCTGCTGTCTGACGCGTTCAGGGTCGCCCGGGAGAACGTTCTTCCTGGTAAACCGCGTGTCGGTGCTTGACAAGGCACCGCAATTTGCGTAACTCTGTGTGCTACTTTCCGGGCGAAGCGCCCTCGCCAGTCAAGGCGAGGGCCAACGATCCGGAAGGAGCGTCCCGTGAGCAACAAGACAATCGCCGTCATCGGCGTGATCATCTCGACGGCATCCCTGCTAGTCGGCATCATGCAACTCCAGCTAATGCGGCAGCAGCTAAACTGACCCCAGGATCCCCGTTTGGGGTGACCGTCTGAGGGATGGGGCATTGCCGGGAAACCGGGAGCTTGCCGGTGCTCAGAGACTGGCTCCCGAGGTCACCTGACGGTCTGGCCCCGTACCGTGACCCACGGGGCAAACCTCCACCCGCCGCTGAAGGTGCAAGTTCCGTTGGAGATCCGGGGCCTAGGTCCAAGCAAACCTGCACTCTGGTTGTAGGTTTAACTCGCGGCGGGCCGTCCGCATCGGGTGATCTTGGCAGTGAACCCTGTCTTGGGACGGCCCGCCCAGGCTTCCCGGCCAGCGCCGCGCCGGACCCCCTCTCCTCGCTGCTGCTCATAATCCCCGCCGGACATGCGCCGGATCGAAGACGTACACGCCCTCGCCGCTATCCAACCGGAGCTTCACGCACCATCTCCGCCGGTCGTCCCTCCACTGCGGTCCTGCTCTCACCCGTACCCAGGCCCCGTTCCTCAGCTCCACCACGGCCGGCTGGTCAACCCAGATGACCGTGTCCTCCAGCAGGCTCCCCGGCGCTGCCTGCTCAAGCTGAGGCTCCAGCCACCACGGCGACCATCCCGGCGGGTCCCACGCCGGCCCTGGCTCACCGCGGACCTCGATCATCACCAGCCCGGTGCCGCGGTGCTCCGCTACGCGGTAACCGCATTCTCCGGTGAGCCATCCCTTGAGCGCTGCGGCCGGTCCCCATCCCTGGTCCGGGGGGACCTCGATCCAGGCCCTACTCGTCGCCCGCACCACCCGACAAGTACTCGGCGAGCTTGTAGCCGGGGGAGCGGTCAAGTAGGCCCCGTGCCCTGTCGTACCGGCGCGTTGTCCGCGGGTCCTTGTGGCCCATCGCGTCCTGGAGATCCCGCAGGCTGCCGCCGGAGTCGAGGTAGAGCGTGGCGAAGCTGTGCCGCATCGAGTGAGCGCCCATCTTCCCTACCAGTTCCGGGGGCAGCTTCGCCGCCCGGCCGAGCCGCCGCATGAGCGCCCACACGTCGGCCGGGCGCATCGGCTGCCCCGAGGCCGTGGCGATGAGCGGGCGTTCGCGGCCTGCGGTACCGGCGACGGCCGGCAGCCGCTCGAGGTCGCCTCGACCGGCGAGGTAGGCGTCCAGCCGCTCGAGCGCGGGCGCCGGGAGAGCGAGCGGCTGCTTCTTGCCGGCTCCCTTGCGCTTGACCAGCAGCACCCTGTGCCCGCGGTCCATGCTGAGATCGGCCAGGGTCGCGCCGCACGCCTCGCTCACACGGGCCCCGGTGAACAGCAGCAGCGCAGCGAGCGCGGCATTGCGCACAGCCTGCGGCCACCGTGCCGAGTCGGCTGCCGAGAGCATCCTGAGAGCCTGATCCTTCGTCAGCCCGGGTGTGGTGGACGTGTCGGCGTCGAGCTGCGGCCGGGCGAGCCCTTCGGCCGGGTTCGCCGGGACATGGCCCTGCTCTCTCATCCAGGCGTACCAGGACGACACGGCCGCCAGCCTGCGGGCCACGGTCGCCCCGGACAGGCCCGCGGCTTCCATGGTGCGCGCCCACGCCCCGATATGCTCCTGGCTCACCCCGGCGAGCGGGTCGATGCCGACGGAGCGGCACCATGCCAGCCAGTCCGGTGCCGCCGCTGGCCGCGGATCGCCGATCCGGGTCGCGCCGGGACGCGGGAGCCGGACACCGAGATCCCGGCCGTAGCCGAACCGGGTATGCGGGGATCGCTTGGTGATCAGCCAGCGGAGTATGAGCTGTTCCGGTGCCGGCCGGCCGCCGTCTCCGGCGGGGACCGGCTCGTATCTCCCGACCTCGTGCATGCATGCAAAGATAACAGGGATTATCTCTGTACCCCTGAAGGGCGGATGACGGGTGCTTGACGCTCGCTTGCCCACCCCATGACAACCGCCCGCCAGGCCTCTACCCTGATCCCGTGCGCCCCGCCGACCTCGCCGCCGCCGTCCGGATCCGCGCCGACCTCGCATCGGATGCGGCACGGGAACGCCGCGAAGCGGCCGGCGTAACAGCCGCCGACATGGCGCGGGTGATCGGCGTCAGCCGGCAGGCCGTCTCCTCGTGGGAAACGGGAGCCGCGGTGCCGACGCTGGAGCACGCGCTGGCGTACGGGAAAGTGCTCACAGCGCTCATCCGCCAAGCCGGTTAGTTGGGTTATGTCGTACGACACTGTAGACTCGCCATGTGAGCAAGGACCGCCAGATCCGCAGCGATGAGGCACGGCGCAACTTCCGGGTTCTGCTGGATCAGGTCGAGCACGGCGGCGCGCATATCACGATCCTCCGGTACGACACTCCTGCAGCAGTGATAGTGCCCGTCGAATGGCATCGCGCAGCCCTTGCTGCGGCTCTGAGGCAAGCGGTGCCCGATGAGTGAGAGGAAGGCGGTCCACCGCCTTCGCGATGAGGGGGGCCGGCTCCTTTATGTCGGTGTCGAGGCGGAAGCCCCTCCGGCGGTCCCCGGTGGCCGCTGACCGGCAGAGCACCCCCGTTCCCGCCATCGGCTACCTGCGGGTGTCGATGAAACGCGAGGAAATGATTTCCCCGCAGATCCAGCGTGCCGCGATCTCCCGCCGGGCACGCCAGACCGGGCGCCGTATCATCGGCTGGGTGGAAGATCTCGACAACAGCGGGCGGAACTTCAGGCGCAAGGTGACCCTGGCCATAGCCCGGATAGAGCAGCGGGAAGCCTCGGAGATCCTCGTCTACCGGTTCGACCGGTGGGGCCGCAACGCGATGGAATCCCTCGCCAACGCCTTCCGCGTCGAGGCGGCCGGCGGGCGGGTCGTGTCAGTCACCGAGCCGTTCGACGTGGAGACCGCGATCGGCAAGTACACCCGGACCAACGCGTTCGCGCTCGCGGAGATGCAGTCGGACATCATCGGCGAGAACTGGAAGGCCGCGCACGCCTCCCGCAGGGACCGCAAGCTCCCCGGCACCGGCGGCCCGCGGTTCGGCTACGTCCGCAAGGGCCGGGTCCGCCGTGAGGACAACCCGAGGCTGTACCGTGCTGACCCGGACGACCCCGGGGAGCGGTACGAGACCGACCCGGTGACCGGCCCTGTCCTGGCGGAGGCGTACGAGCGGTACGTCGCCGGGGAGGGAGCCGCCGCGCTGCTGCGCTGGATCAACGGCACCGGGGCCAGGACGGCCCGCGGCGCGACGTTCGGCCGCCGGGCGCTGTTCTTCGTGCTCGACTCCGGGTTCGGCGCCGGGCTGCTCCGCATCCACGACCCGGACTGCCGGTGCGGGAAGAACCTCAACTTCTGCGGCCGGGCGGCATGGATACCCGGCGGGCAGCCGCCCGTCATCGGCCCGGAACTGTGGGAGAAGTACCTGCGGCGCCGGGAGGAAACCAGGACGGTCCCGCCGCGTCACCAGGATCCCGTCTACCCGCTGGCCGGCCTGGTCCGGTGCGGGACGTGCAAGGCGCGGCTCAGCATCTCCAACGCGGGCGGCGGCAGGACCGGGTGGGCGTACCGGTGCCCGAACTGGGTGCAGCACCGCGGCTGCCCCGGCGTGTGGGTGCAGCGCCGCCGCGTCGAGGAGGCCGTGCTGGCCGAGATCGCGAAGTGGGCCGCTGACATCGATGCCGCGGCCGAGGCAGAGGCGGCGAGGGGCACGACGGTGATCCGGGCGAAGACGGACACGGGCAGGCTCCAGCGGGAAATCGAGCGCATCGACAAGGCGCTCGCCAAGTCGGTGCGGATGCAGGCGATGGACGAGACCACGCCGGCGTCCAGCTACGAGGCGGCGCGGGCGGGGATGCTCGCTGACCGGGCCGCGGCGGAACGGTCGCTGAAGGCGGCGCGGGCTGCGGCGGACGCGAACACCGCCGTGTTCCTCCCCGCGGTGGCGGGCGTCCTCGAGTCGTGGGACCTCCTTCCCGCTGCCCGGCTCCGTGAGATGCTGAGACCGCTCGTCAGGGCTGTCATGGTGACCCGCACCGGGCCGAGGCAGCCCGCGGATATCGCGGTGATACCGGTCTGGGAAGAACCAGGGGAGGAATAGTCTTTTGGGACCTTCATCGTT
>Ga0070741_10000877_pt1 | contig 99948 bp, 95 predicted proteins | sample Coa_R1_4_FD_66440 | JGI IMG/M metagenome (GOLD analysis project Ga0070741, IMG submission 66440) | Surface soil microbial communities from Centralia Pennsylvania, which are recovering from an underground coalmine fire - Coalmine... | ecosystem: Environmental > Terrestrial > Soil > Unclassified ... | reverse complement strand
ATCATGACGGGGTTCAAGGAGGACCTCCAGGCCAAGATCCTGGGCACGACCGCCCACATCATCGTCCAGGACCGCACCAAAGACGGGATCGCCGACTACGATGCGCAGGTGAAACGCATCGAAGAAGTACCGCGAGTCGTCGCCGCGACGCCGTTCGTGCTGCGGCAGGTGCTGCTGACCTCGCAGACCGGCGTGCAAGGCATCATCTTGCGGGGCATCGACCCCGAGCGGGAGGCCCGCGTGACCGATCTGGCCAAGAACCTCCGGGGCGGCGACCTGCTCGGTCTAAACACCCCGGTCAAGGTGACGCAGCCGGTGGAAGGCGGCCAGACCGGAGACACCGAGGTGATCACCAGGCCCGGCATCATTCTGGGCAAGGAACTCTCGCTCCGCTTGGGCGCGTTCATCGGCGACACGGTCAACGTGGTCTCGCCGGTCGGGTCAATTAGCGCGGTCGGCATGATTCCGAAGATCCGCAGCTTCGCCGTCGTCGGCATCTTCGAATCGGGCATGTACGAATACGACTCCTCCCTCGCCTACATCGCGCTCGACGAGGCTCAGAAATTCTTCAACATGGGGCCGACGGTCACCGGGATCGAAGTCAAGGTCACCGATATCTTTCGGGCCGGCGAGATCGCCCGCACGATCGAACAGACGCTCGGCTTCCCCTACTGGGCCCGCGACTGGATGCAACTGAACAGGAATCTGTTCTCCGCGCTGAAGCTCGAGAAGACCATGATGTTCCTGCTGCTGGTCCTCATCACCATCGTGGCCTCGTTCAACATCGTGAGCACCCTCACGATGATCGTGACCGAGAAGCAGCGGGAAATCGCGATCCTGAAAGCGATGGGGGCGACCCGCAAGGCGATCATGCGCATTTTCATGCTGAACGGCCTGATCATCGGATTGACCGGCACCGTCATCGGCGTTCCGCTGGGTTATGCGTTTCTCTGGCTCATCCAGACGTACTGGACCTTCGACCCGACGGTCTATTACATCTCCCGCATCCCGGTTCACGTGCAGGCGGTGGATGTGCTCCTCGTGGCGGGCTCGGCCATCCTGATCAGTTTCGCCGCCACGCTGTATCCGTCGTGGCAAGCCGGCAAACTCGACCCGGCGGCGGCACTGCGGTATGAATAGCACTATCCCTCAATTCCTCATGCTTCGAGTCGTCGATCTTCACAAATCCTTCCCCATGGCCGGACGCGAGTTGAAGGTGTTGAAAGGCATCAATCTTGACCTGCGCCGGGGCGAGTTGGTGGCGATCGTCGGCGCGTCCGGCGCGGGCAAAAGCACCCTGCTGCACATCATGGGAACGTTGGAACGTCCGACCCGCGGCACGGTGCTGTTCGAAGGCGAGGACGTGTTTCGCCTCTCGGAACAGGAGCAAGCCGAGTTCCGGAATCGGCGCATCGGGTTCGTGTTTCAGTTTCACCACCTGCTGCCGGAATTCACCGCGTTGGAAAACGCGTATCTGCCCGCGCTCATCCAGAAACGGCCCAAACCCGAGGTCGTCGCCGACGCGACGGCGCTGCTCAAGGACGTCGGTCTGGGGGATCGTTTGCATCACAAACCCGGCGAGCTTTCCGGGGGCGAACAGCAGCGCGTGGCGGTGGCCCGCGCGCTGATGCAGCGACCGGACCTGGTGCTCGCGGACGAACCGACAGGCAACCTGGATACGCATACCGGCGAAGCGTTGTTCGCACTGATGCGCGAACTGAACCGGGCGCGCGGCACGACCTTCGTGATCGTCACGCACAATGAAAAACTGTCCGCGCAGGCGGATCGGATCATTCATATGGAAGACGGGATGATTATTCAGGCAGAGAGGGCTGAACGATCATGACGCGAACGTTTTTCGCTCTCGGATCCATCGCGTTCCTGTTTGCGGCGCTTCCGCTGCGCGCACCAGCCGTGGAATTCGCCATCGTCGGGCCAAGGGCTATGGGGATGGGCGGAGCCGGCGTCGCCGTGACCACCGACGCGTTGGCGACCTACTGGAACCCGGCCGGATTGGCGATGAGCAAGACGTTCGACATGCGAGTCCAAGGGAGCGCCCAAGGCATCGATCGGCTGGGCGTCATCGACACGGTCAAAGACATCAACGACATCAATCTCAACGATTCATCGGCAAGCAACCAGGCCAGGTTGCAAAATCTTGCGGACCGGATCAATCGACCGGGTTCGACCGTGTCGGGGATCGGAGCCGGGGGAGTCTATATCAAGGGCAACTTGGGAAACCACGCCTTCGGATTCAACGTGTCGGATGTGGCCACGGGCGGTGCGTTCGTCTCGTCCCCACTCACCATCACCAATACGGGGACGCAATTAACGACCAGCGGCCAGTTCGCGCTCCGCGGCCTCGAAGCCCGCCAGGCGGCCTTCTCCTATGCCTATGCGTTCGCCGACAAAACCTTCGCCATCGGCGTGACCGGCAAACTCATTGAAGGCGCGGCCTATGCCGGCGCCACCAACATCCGGGGGACCGACACTGATTTCGATGTCTTCCAGGACTTCGGCAAGGCGAAGATTTCGACGGCCTACGCCCTCGACATAGGCGCCATCTATCGCCCCGCCTCCTGGCTGCGGCTGGGGGTGGTTGCGAAAGACATCAATGAACCGGGCTTCGACGCGCCGAACGGGCAGGAATTCAAACTCACCCGCCAAGTCCGCGGCGGCATCGCAGTGAATCCGTATCCGTCTTTGACGATCAGCTTCGACGGCGATATTCTCTCCAATACGACGCTCTTGCCGGGAGTCAGAAGCCGCGTCCTCAGTCTGGGCGCCGAACAGACTTTGTTCTCGGAAGCTCTTTCGTTCCGCGTGGGCGCTCTGAAAAACGTGGAGGATGCGGCGTCCACGGTCACGCCCACCGCCGGTTTCGGGATCCGGATCTTCGCCTTGCGGGTGGATATCGGCGGCGGATATGATTTTCGAGAGCGCGGTGCTTTGGCGTCGGGGTCGCTGGCGCTCACCTTTTAACGGACTCGGAAGAATAGAGCGTATGCGCCGGAATGAACGAGCGCTGTATCGGTTCTGTCTGATCCTAGGGTTGGCCGTACTCATGCTCACGGGCTGCGGCGGCCTGCAGGAAGTGTGGGAAGGCCCGGCTGCAAAAGGGTTTCATCCAAAGTCGATCGCGATCCTGCAACTGGCCGGCCCGTACGATGCCGCGCGCGAGGATGTGGAAGAAGTGCTCGCCGCCGCGCTGATGCGAAGCAACAAATTCGAGCGGGTGGTCCCTCCCGAGGATGTCACGGATATTTTCCAGGCGACCAAGGACGCCTTCGACGCGCTCGTGGTGTACTTCACCAAGATGGAGACCACCGGACAGTCGGACAAGCAGGCGGCGGTCAAGATCGGCCAGGCATTGAAAGCGGATGCGTTGCTTGTGGTGAAGGTCAACGCGTGGGAATATACCCGTCAGGACGGCGACAACATCGCCAAAGTCGGACTGGGACTCCGCCTGGTCGACGCCGCCACCGGCGCCATCGTGTGGAAAGCCCGCCATCAGGTGGTCAAGAGCTACATCTTTTTTCGCCCGAATATGAAAGAGGTGGCAATGGAACTCGGCCAGGAGATGATCCGTTTCATGCCGCCGGAACGGCGGTGAGCGGAGCGGTTACGACTCTGCGCGGCTGAGACGGGCGTGATCCAACGCCAAAGCCAGTTGGTTGGACAGGCTGGAGAGTTCCAGGAGGTCCCAGTTGCTGAACGGCCTGTTCCCGCGTTTGTTCACGACTTCCAAGACTCCCAGGCTTCTGGTGCCGACGCGGACCAGGACCGATACCACGGTTCGAACAGGAAAGAGCGCCCCCCACCCGTTCGACTCCCCGACCCTGGGGTCCAGTCGCGCATCCTTCACCAGCATCGACTTGCCGTCGCGCATGACGGACTCGGCGATGCCGGACCGTATCCCCTTGGCAGCCGACGCCTGGTCCCCCGCCACGACGGCGGCCGTCAAGGTGTGCCCGGCGTTCTCCGCCAGGAACAGCGCGCCGGCCTCCCCGTCCACCAGGCGGAGCGACGTTTCGAGGGCGCGCCGAAGTTTTTCATCTCTGTCCAGAATCGAGTTGAGGAGATCGCTCACCTCCTCCAGGCACTGAATGCGGATGATCTTCTGCGCGTACTTCTGCGCCAGCCTGGCATGGTCCAAGGCCACGGCGAGCCACGGCGACACGGCGTCGAGCAGACCGACGATCGCGCGATCCGACAGTTTGCCGGGTTGGCCGTTTTGAACGACCAGGAGCCCGTCCAGCCGGCCGATCTGCTTCATCGGATAGACGAGCAAGGGATTACTGGTCACCACGCGACCGCCGCGCTCGATCCGCTCCAAGACGCCTTTCCACTGTTCGGCCAACGGACCCTGCGGACCTCCGGCCTCGGCCAATCCCCGCATCTCCCTCGTCTGCTCGTCCCGAAGATACACGGCGATCCCGCCGACCTTGGTGAGCTTGCGGAAAAGCCGAACGAACATGTCCGCGACGCCGGCCGGAGAGCGGCGTCGCTCCTCGGCGCTGCTGATGGTCTCTAGCAACCGTCGTTGGACGGTGGCGACCAGGTCGGCCGATACGGCCGGGGCGGGGGATAGACGAGCCTGCCGAGAACGGCGCTGCACCCGTGTCGGGGAAGACACCCGGTTGCGCGGTCGAACCATCGTCGATCTCGAACGCGGAGACGCAGTCATGACTTCTCCCTTTATCAGGAGAATCTTCAAAAGGAAAGCAAAAGATGGGAAGCGAGCGGCCCGAAGAGATTAGCCTTCGGCGACGCGGGGAGCGCGCACGGCGTGATGCATGGCGGCCTTCAGCGACCGGACGAAGGCGCCGATCTGTGCGGCCAACTGCGGATCCTGTAAGCGCTCGCCGATCCGCCGAACGATGGCGCTGCCGACAATCACGCCGTCCGCTATCTGTGCGACGCGGGCAGCATCGTCGGCCGTCGCAACACCGAACCCGACGGCGACCGGCGCTTCGGCTAGACGGCGAATCTTGGCCACATTCCGCCCGACCTCGTTCATGTCGGTGAGCTTCGCCCCGGTGATGCCGGTCAGCGAGACATAGTACACGAACCCCCGCGACCGTTCGGCGACCATGGCGCGGCGGGCTTCGGTGCTGGTCGGGGCCAGGAGGAAGATCAGCGCCAGACCGGCCTGTCCGGCCGGTCTCTCCAGCGGCCCGGCTTCCTCCGGCGGCATATCCGGCACGATAAGGCCGTCCACGCCCGCTTCGACGGCGTTTCGACAAAACTCGGCTTCACCGAACGCATGGATGGTGTTGTAGTAGGCCATGAGCACAAGGGGAATTTGCGTCTTGGTTCGCAGCGCCTTGACGGTCGCAAGGATCTTGCGCAGCGACGTGCCGCTGCGCAAGGCCCGCTCGGCGGCTTGCTGAATCACCGGCCCGTCGGCGATCGGATCGGAAAACGGCACGCCCAGCTCGATGATGTCCGCGCCGGATCGCTCCAATTCCAGAACGAGCTGTTCCGTCTCGGCCAAGGATGGATCGCCGGCCATGAGATAGGCGATCAGCGCCTTCTCCCCTTTCCCCTTGAGTCTCTGAAATGTCTCGTCAAGCCGATTCATGGTTTGAGTGGTCCACCCGACATCTCCCGCTCCCATCGCGCTGAACATGCGGGTGGCGACAGGACCCGCATTTTCCTACAACGTCACCCCTTTGATTCTCGCCGCCTGCTGCACATCCTTGTCCCCTCGGCCGGACAGGTTCACGATCACGATCTGGCTCTTCTTGAGCTTCGGCGCCAGCTTGACCACCTCCGCGACGGCGTGGGCGCTTTCCAGCGCCGGCATGATGCCTTCCTCGCGCGTGAGCAGGTCGAACGCCGCCAATGCTTCCTCATCCGTCGCGTACGTGTACCGGACACGACCGGCGTCGTGGTAAAAGGCGTGTTCGGGTCCGACGGCGGCGTAGTCCAGGCCGGCCGACACCGAATGAGTCAGATTGATCTGCCCGTCGTCATCCTGTAGCAGATAGGTCATGGTGCCGTGCAGCACGCCCGGCCGGCCGCCGGAGAAACGAGCCGCATGTTTTCCGCTCTCGATGCCCAACCCGCCCGCTTCGACCCCCACCATCTTGACCTTGGCGTCGCCGACGAACGCGTGGAATAGTCCGATCGAGTTGCTGCCGCCGCCGACGCAGGCCACCAAATAATCCGGCAATCGCCCCGCTTCCGCCAGAATTTGCTTTCTCGTCTCCCGCCCGATTACGGCCTGAAAATCGCGGATCATCATGGGATAGGGATGGGCGCCCAATACCGAGCCCAGAATGTAATGGGTCGTGCGCACGTTGGTTGTCCAATCCCGCATGGCCTCGCTGATGGCGTCCTTCAGCGTGCGGCTGCCGGCATCGACCCCGGTTACCGTGGCGCCGAGCAACCGCATCCGGAACACGTTCAAGGCCTGGCGTCGCATGTCCTCCGTGCCCATGTAGATTTCACACTGGAGCCCGAACATTGCGGCCACCGTCGCCACCGCCACGCCGTGCTGGCCGGCGCCGGTCTCGGCGATGACGCGCGGTTTCCGCATCCGCTTGGCCAGCAGGGCCTGCCCGATCGAATTGTTGATCTTGTGCGCGCCGGTGTGACAGAGATCTTCGCGCTTGAGATAGATCTTCGCGCCGCCGAGTTTCCGAGTCAGCCGCTCCGCAAAATAGAGGGGAGTCGGGCGGCCGACATAGCGTTTCAGATAGTGATTGAATTCGGCCTGGAACCGGCGGTCTTTGCGCGCCTTCAGATAGGCGTCCTCCAGCTCCAGCAGGGCCGGCATGAGGGTCTCTGGAACATACCGGCCGCCGTACTGGCCGAACCGGCCGCGTTTGTCGGGAAGGGAAGGCATAACTCCAAACGTTCAGTTATCAGCGCGAACTGGACACACCTCTCACCGCACGGACGAAGGCGCGGATCTTTTCAGGGTCCTTCTTTCCCGGGCTCGCCTCCACGCCGCTGCTCACGTCGACGCCGTAGGGCCGAACCCGCTCAATCGCCTCGCCGACGTTGGCCGGTGTGAGTCCGCCGGCGAGCAGAATCCTGGCGGCCTTCGCCGCCTCAGCCGCGAGGTTCCAATCGGCGGTCTGTCCCGTGCCCCCGTACGCCTCTTCGGAGAACGCATCCACCACGAAGCCGCGCACCTGCGCCCGTCCTTGAAATTCCGCCAAAGCCAGAAACGATCCGCGATCCCTGAGGCGAATCGCTTTCAAAACCGGCCGGCCCAATCGTTCGCAATACGAAGCGGATTCATCCCCGTGAAGCTGCGCGAGCGCCAGTCCGCACTCATCCATGAGATCGCGCACGACTTTCGCGTCCTCATCGACGAACACCCCGACCGGCAGAACGAAGGGCGGCAACTCCGACACGATCGCCTTTACAACCTTCGCTTCCACCCAGCGCGGGCTCTTTCGGTGAAAGACGAATCCCAACGCATCCGCGCCGGCCTCGACCGCCGCCTGCGCATCCGTCGCGTTGGTGATGCCGCAGATTTTGATTTTGCACGCCATCCGTGCCGGTCTCCGCCTGTCAACAGGATCCCTGGCTGCGACGGTCTCCGTACACACTGCGCAACGTCCACTGGCAGACCGTTCCCCTCGAATCGAACGTGAGCGCCAGCGTGTCGGTGGTGTCGGGGGCCCATCTGACCGGCCATTCGCACACTTCCCCGCCGTCTTTAAACGCGTGGCACCGTGTGGGAATGCCCAGGTCTCGCACCCGCTCATCCTTGGAGGATCCGATCCAGGCATCCCATTTCCTGGACGCCTCGTTCACCGTGTCGGCCGCGCAACCGGCAAATGCCAGCAGCAGGCTCATCACGAACGCTACGCGCCGCCGCATGGGAACCCTTCCTTCGACCGCGTCGACATGCGATATCTCACCGGCCTCCGTTCCGTGCAACTCCGGTGAGTTCACGAATCTTCGCGCCGATGTCGTCCGCCTTGATCAGCGACTCGCCCACCAGCATCGCGTGCACTCCGGCCTCGAGCAGCCGCAATACGTCGTCCCGCTTGTGGATACCGCTCTCGCTCACGATCAATTTGTCCGAAGGTATCCGCTTGGCCAGTCTGAGCGTGACACTCAGGTCCGTCGAGAACGTCCTGAGGTCACGATTGTTGACGCCGATCATCCGAACATCGGGCAGCCATTCCAGCACCGTATCGAGTTCACGCTCGTGATGAGTCTCGACCAACACGTCCAGCGAGAGTTCGCGCGCCAAGGCGAAAAAGTCGCTCAACTGCCGGCGTTCCAACGCGGCGACGATCAGCAACACGGCGTCGGCGCCGTAGGCCCGCGCTTCGTAGAACTGAATCTCGCCGACCATGAATTCCTTGTTCAGGGTCGGAAGTCCCACAGCCTGTTTCACCGCCCGCAGGTCGTCCAGACTACCCTGGAAATAGTCCTTGTCCGTGAGCACCGACACAGCCGACGCCCCGTGCTCCTTGTACTGCCTTGCGATCTCGACCGGCTCGAACTGGTCCTTGAATTCCTCCCGCAACAGGCCTAGGCTGGGCGAAGCTTTTTTTACTTCGGCGATCAGGGCGGGGCTTTCCGGCCGCCTCGTCGCGTCCAGCGCCACCGCAAACTCCAACGGCGGCTCCGCATCGCGGATCTTCGCCTTCAAGTCAGCCCAGTACCCGCGACTCTGTTTGTGTCTCAACTCCGCCTTTTTATGTTCCAGAATTCGATCGAGGATCATATCAAATGACAGCCCGCTTCTTGTCCATAGCCCAGTGCCTTATTTGTTCGTAAACGCGATGAGCCGCTCCAACTTTTCCGCCGCCGCGCCGCTATCGATCACCCTCCCCGCCAACTGATAGCCTTCCTGAAGCGTCCTGGCCTTTCGTCCGGCCACCAACGCCGGCGCGGCGTTCAGACACACCACGTCGCGCTTGGGTCCCTTCCGCCCCTGGAGAATATCGCGTGTAATGTGCGCGTTCTCCTGAGCCGTGCCTCCGACCATGTCCTTCAGCGCCGCCCGCCTGAGCCCGAACTCGGCAGGCTCGATGTAATAACTGGAGACCACCCCGGCCTTGCCTTCCGAGATTCTCGTGCGGTCCGTCAGGGTCACCTCGTCCAATCCGTCCATTCCATGGACCAGAAAACAATGCTGCGACCCCAGGTGCACCAACACCTTCGCTAGTAATTCCGTCAACCCCGCGTCATAGACGCCCATGACCTGAACGGTGGCGCCCGCCGGGTTGGTCAGAGGCCCAAGGACATTCAAGATGGTCCGGACTCCCATCTCCTGCCGCGGTCCGGCGCAGTGCTTCATGGCGCCGTGATAGAGAGGGGCGAAGAGAAATCCGATGCCCACTTCATTGATGCAATCGACCACCCGCCCGACCGGCAGGTCGATCTTCACGCCCAGGGCGGCCAGCACGTCGGCGCTCCCCGACTTGGACGACACCGACCGATTGCCATGTTTGGCCACCGTCAGTCCGGCGCCGGCCACGACGAAGGCCGCGGTCGTCGAGATATTGAACGTCTGGGAACGGTCCCCTCCGGTGCCACAGGTGTCGACCACCAGCGGATCCCCGACGCGAATGCGGACCGCTTTCGCCCGCATCGCCCGCACCGAGCCGGCGATTTCGTCGACGGTCTCGCCCTTCATCCGCAATCCCATCAGGTAAGCTGCGATCTGCGCAGGCGTGGCTTCGCCGTTCATGATCTCGAGCATGACCTCCTCGGCTTCCTTCTCCGAGAGATCCACCCGTTCCGTCAATTTGGCGAGGGCGTCTTTGATCATGGAGAAACAGGGCGAGGGGCAAGAGACTCTTGGCGATGGGTTGAGGAATTGACACTTGGCATTCCTGCTTCTTGCCTATAGCCCATGGCCCATAGCCTATTGCCCGAATCGGCGACCTACAGCTTCAAAAAGTTGCGCAATAAATCCTTGCCGGCCGCGGTCAGGATCGATTCCGGGTGAAATTGCACCCCTTCGATCGCCAACGTCCGGTGCCGCAACCCCATGATTTCCCCTTCCTCGCTCTCGGCGGAGATCTCCAAGCAGGCCGGCAGATTCGCCCGGTTGACGATCAGCGAATGGTAGCGGGTCGCTTCGAACGGGTTGGGTAATTCGCGAAAGATGGTTTTGCCGTCGTGGCGAATCATCGAGGTCTTGCCGTGCATGAGCCGCTGGGCCCTGATGACTTCGCCGCCGAACGCCACGGCCATGGACTGGTGCCCGAGACAGACGCCGAGGATGGGCAGACGCCCCGCAAAATGTCGGATGGTGTCCACCGAGATACCGGCCTCCTTCGGCGTGCACGGTCCCGGCGAGATCACGATGCGGCTCGGTTTGAGCCCTTCGATCTCCTCGATCGTGATCCTATTGTTGCGATAGACCCTGACATCCTCCCCCAGTTCCCCGAAATACTGAACTAGGTTGTAGGTGAACGAGTCGTAGTTGTCGATCATCAACAGCATGGTATGGATACGGCTATAGGCACGAGGCTATGGGCTATAGGTATGGACCGGCTTCTTTTCTTCCCCCTAGCCCATTGCCCATTGCCCATCGCCCCTCTTTATTCAAGTCCCTGTTCCGCCAGTTCGATCGCGTTCATCATGGCGCGGGCCTTGTTGCAGGTCTCCTCGTACTCATGCTCGGGGTTGGAATCCGCAACGATGCCCGCGCCAGCCTGGATATAGGCCTGCTTGCCTTTGATCACGACGGTGCGGATGTTGATGCACATGTCCATGTTGCCGGAGAAGCTGAAGTAGCCGACCGCGCCGGCATACGGTCCTCGCCGGGTCGGCTCCAACTCCTCGATGATCTCCATCGCGCGGATCTTCGGCGCGCCGGAGACGGTCCCGGCAGGAAAGCAGGCCTGCAGGACATCGTACACAGTCATCGAGGGAGCCAACCGGCCCGTAACCTGCGACACGATGTGCATGACGTGGGAGTAGCGTTCGATTTGCATCAGTGCCTCCACCCGCACCGATCCAAAACGCGCCACCCGGCCGACGTCGTTCCGCCCCAGATCGACCAGCATGACGTGTTCCGCCCGCTCCTTCTCATCCGCCAGCAGTTCCAGTTCCAACTGCCGGTCCTGCTCCGGCGTCTGGCCGCGCCGGCGCGTGCCCGCGATCGGCCGCACGGAGATCACCCCGTCCTCGCACCGCACCAGCGTTTCCGGCGAGGACCCGACCAACTCCACGCCGGCCACCCGGAGGTAATACATGTAGGGCGAAGGATTGATCACGCGCAACGCCCGGTAGAGCTGAAAGGGGGTTGTTTGGATGCGCGTTTCCCATCGTTGCGAGAGCACCGCCTGCACGATGTCGCCGGCCCTGATGTACTCCTTGGTTCTCATCACCATCTTTTCGAAGTCCGTCCGGCTCATGTTCGGGGTGAAGGTGATCGGTTTGCGCCGGTGCTTCGGCCGCGTTCGGCGCAGCGGCCGTTTCAAACGGGCGATCATCTTCTCGATCCTCGCGGCTGCCTCCGCATAGGCGCGCCGGACGTCCGTTTCGCGAGCGGACCTCACATGGGCGTTCGCCACGACTTTGATCTTCTGCGACACATTGTCGAAAATCAGGAGCGTGTCGGCGAGGAGAAAAGCGAAATTCGGCAGCCCCAGGCTGTCCTTGCGTCCGGCCGGAATCTCCTCGAACGTACGAACCACATCGTACCCTAGATAGCCGACCGCGCCGCCGACGAACCGCGGCAGTCCGGGCACCGTGACGGGCCGGTACTGGTCCATCAACTCCCGCAGCCGTTCGAGGGGCCTGCCCTTGCTCGGCACCCGGCGCAGACTGGTCCCTCGGGAGATCAGGAGATCGCCGCGATCTTCGCGAATGACCACGGGCGAGCCGCTGCCGAGAAACGAGTACCGCGCCCAGTTTTCGCCCCCTTCGACGCTCTCCAGCAAATAGGCTGACGGCCCGTGATCGATCTTAGCGAAGGCCGAGACCGGCGTCTCATAGTCCGCCAGGATCTCCCGATAGAGCGGAATCAGGTTCCCTTGGCGGGCAAGGGCCCGAAATTCATCAAGATCGAGGGAATAGGCAGGCTTGCTCATGCAGCGATCCCCGGCCCGCTTCTCTCCCTAACGCGCCGCCGACCGGGCGCGGGTCGTCGGACGCCGGCGGTCGGCAAGGCACGAGCACGACGCGCGACAGGCTCACTCATAACCGACGATCAGCCGCTGGCCGACTTCGATGATGTCGTCCGGGAGTTTGTTCCATTCCTTGACCTTGTCGACCGACACGCCGTATTTACGGCTGAGGCGGAAGAGCGTTTCTCCCGGCTTCACCTGGTGATAGATCGGGGTGGTCTTTGAGAGTTGCGCCGCGTCCGGTTTGACGACCGGCTCGGCCATCTCCAAATCCATCCCCGGCACCTCCGCTTTTTTCGGCTTGCCAGACGGCTTCGCCATCCGTCTCATCTCTTCGCTGGCCTTGCGTTCAAGAAGCGCGGCCTCCTTCATCGCGTCGGCCTCTTCCTGGAGCCGAGCCATTTGCTCCCGCAGCGCCTGCACCTGCGCGGCCAGTTCCCGATTCTTCGCTTCCAACTCCGCCGCTTCGCGTTTGGTCCGCTTGACCTCGCTATCCAACTCCGCCGTCCGCTTTTCTTCCTGCGCCAGCAAGCGTTGAAAATTCAAGCTCCTGGCTTTTTCCGCCTCGTACTTTTCGGCCATGACGCAGCCGGTCAACAGGAGAAGCCCGACCAGGGTCACCGCCAGTCGTACCGTCTTGATCATCCTCATGATCCTCCCATCCGATGTATCCGGCTCATGCCTTCTCGGAGACACGACCCCGGAAGCATGCCGGTCTCCGCCGATCCGTGAAGCCCGTGGAGAGCGTCGCGCTCCGACGTGTCCGACGGCCGGAAGCCTAAGAATAGAGAGCCATGCGCCGAAAGTCAAAGCGGAAGAGGCCGATCCGACCGGTTTGACCCTTTACCTGAGGCTGTGTTACGGTTGGTTCCGCCAGCGGCAGACCCAGCCAAACTCCGCACGCCGGACTCGGACTTCCATGGGAAAAACACCGCCATCCAGCGCCGGTCGGACCGTGGTCATCGACGGGGTGACACTCCGTCTCGCGCAGCCGATCACCGGCTCGCAGGAGTGGATCGGCGAGCGGGAAATCCTCCGGCAACTACTGGCCTGCTGGCTGGTCGTCGACGAGAAAGATCTGCCGCTGTCGCCGCGTATCACCGGCCCGCCCGGCATCGGCAAGACGACGCTCGCCATGTCCGGCGCGCGCGAGCGGAAACAAGACCTGTACATCTTTCAATGCACGGCCGACACCAGGCCGGAAGACCTGCTGATCACACCCGTCCTGGCGGAGTCCGGGTCCATCGCCTACCACGCGTCCCCGCTGGTCACCGCCATGCTGACCGGCGGCGTGTGCGTGCTGGACGAAGGCAACCGCATGAACGAGAAGAGTTGGGCGTCGCTCGCCTCGCTCCTGGACCATCGCCGATGCGTGGAATCGATCGTCGCCGGCATTCTCGTCACGGCCCATCCCGAGTTCCGGTGCTGCGTCACGATGAACGAAGACGCGTCCACCTACGAAGTACCGGATTACATCCTGTCCCGGCTCCAGCCGACGTTGAACATGGGCTTTCCCGGCAAGGAGGATGAGTTGGCCATCCTCCGCTACCATCTCCCCTTTGCGCCGGCCGAGATGCTGGCCATGACCGTAGAGTTTCTCCAGCAGGCGCATCAGCTCAATCTGGAATATTCGGTCCGGGACGGCATTCACATCCTGCAATACGCGCTCAAGCGCCTGGCACAGGACCCCTCGCATCCGCTCTCGAAAGACGAAGCCTGGCGCGAAGCCTTGGTCAAGGTGCTGAGCGAAGAGGCCTTGGACCTGGAAGCCCTGGCGCGCCGGCGCAAACGGGCGCTGGGCGATCAGCCGTTGCCGAAAGGCCTGGGGGACTTCTTCTTCGAAAGCGACGATCCGTTGCATCCGGGCCGTTGATCGATCGCCCCGCCACGATGAACGACGACGCAGTCTTCAGACTTTCCGGTCGGATCGAGATTCTCCCCATCCTGCACGCGAGCGGGGACGTCGCGCAGGAAGTGCGCGAGCGGCTGATCGGGCGGCGCTATGATTGCCTGGCTTTACCCATCCCCCCGTCCTTCGAGGAACCGCTGGAGCGCGCGATCGACCGGTTGCCCCGCATCGGCCTCGTGGTCATGCCGGAACCGGATCACGACGGGGAAGCCGCGGTCAGCTTCGTCCCCGTCGATCCGTGTCAAGCCGTCATCATGGGAGCCCGGGTCGCGATGGTCGAAAGCATCGCGCGGGCCTATATCGACCGCGAGGTCCGCGTCTTTGAACCCTCGCCGTTCGTCTCGCCCGATCCCTACAGTCTCAAGCGCGTCCCGCTGGCCGCCTTTGCGGCCGCCGTGCTACCGTCGTTGCCGCCGCCGACATCCGGCACGCAGCGCTGGGAGCGCATCTGCTGGATGGCGTTCAGGCTGCACGAACTGGAGTTGGACTACGAGTCGATCCTCTGCCTCTGCCACGCGGCCGATTGGCCCTGGCTTCGGGATGCGTACCGGGAGCGGCGACCGTACACGGCGCCCGAGTCGACCGCAGCTTCTCCTTCCCTGTATTCCGTCACCCCCTCCACGCTGTACTTTGTGCTGGGGGAACTGCCCTTCATCACCGAGCTGTACGAGCGGCGTCGCGCGGAACTTCGTTCCGACCGCCACCTCGCCGTGGACGGCATCAAGCAATTGCTCATCGAAACGCGCGCCCGATGGAAGGCCGAGCATGAAACGGACGGTCATCATTCGGTGGCGAACTGGGTGACCCCTCAGTTGCTCCAGACTTACCTGCAATACGTGCGCAACCTCGCGCTGCTGGAACGACGCCTGACGCCGGACCTGTATACGCTGGTGCTGGCGGCCAAGCAGACCGCCGGCGACGAGTTCGCGATCAAGCTCTTGGAGACGGCCAAGACCTATTCGTTTCAAAAGGACATCGAGCGCGAGTTCATTCCGACCGTGGCTGCCGGGATCGAACAGTTGGAGTTGCCGGACGGACAGATCGTCCGGGCGAAGAACCGGCTCCAAGGTCCGCCGTTGGTATGGAGATCCTTGTCCCTCCGCCCCAAACCGACGCGGGCGAAGAGCCGGCGATGGGCGCTCTTGTGGAATCCCTTTCGCCAGTGTTCCTGGCCGCCGGAAGACGAGAAGATCGAAAGCTTCACCAGCCACGTCCGCGAGCAGGCGCGGGCCATTCTCGGCGCCGACCTGGCGAAGGTCGAAAAGTTCATGTCATCGATCAAGGACGGGATCGATCTCCGTGAAAGTTTGCGACATTGGTGTGCGAGTCGGCTGGGCGCCCGAGCGGCAGTGCCGGTTTCCACGGAGCGCCGGCCCCGTATGGACATTTATGTGAAGGAAATCCCCCCGGCCAGAGGCAATGTCGAAGTCGTGGTCTTTCTCTTCGACACGCCGGCCGATCCGGACGAATATCGTTGGCGGGCGACTTGGTATGCGGAACACGCCGAGGAATCCACGCTGTGCTTCTATGCCACTCCGTTCGAGGACAACATGGTCGGACCGGGGATCGCACAGTCCCGTTACGGCGGCGCCATGTTTCTGTTCCCTCCCCGTCCCATCCCGGACATCTGGACCGATCCCAGCTTCGATTTCGCCAAGACGCTGGAGGATCGCCTGATCGCCGCCGCGGCCGTGCATTCCCGCGAACCCCATATCGCCTTGGTCTCTCCTATCCCCCCGCGCGCCTCATGGCGACGGATCGCCCGACATTTCGGACGGAGACTGGTCCCGATTCCCTTGAGCCGATTCTCCGGACAGACGATCGATCGCCTGCGCCGCTTTCATGTGCTGAATGGACACGAAATCAGGAGCTATGCGGCGAGGTTCATCAGGGAGTGAAAGAGGCCATAGGCGATGGGCGATAGGCGATGGGCCGGAGATGGGGCGGCGATTTCCTTCCCATAGCTAGCCCATGGCCTGCAATTCACATAAGCAGAACCGATCATGACTCAGCTCACACGTGCGGAAGCCCAACGCCGCATCGAAGCTCTAAGAAAAGAAATCCGCCGGCACGATTATCTGTACTACGTCAAAGACCGGCCGGAGATTTCCGATTCCGAATATGATCGGCTGTTCCGTGAACTAGTGGAGTTGGAAACCGCCTATCCGGAACTCGTCACGCCCGACTCCCCCACCCAACGTGTCGGCGCGCCGCCGCTCGACGAACTTAACAAGGTCGAGCATGAGAAACCAATGCTCAGCCTGGATTCGGTCGCCGATCAGGAGGAAGTGCTCGCCTTCGATAAACGCATGAAGCGCGAACTCGGCGCGGGGACCGTGGAGTACACGGCCGAACCCAAGTTCGACGGGCTCTCGGTCGAACTGGTGTACGACAACGGCCGCTTCGTCCGGGGCGCCACCAGAGGAGACGGCGTGACCGGCGAGGACGTCACCGTGAACCTGCGAACCGTCAAGCCGTTGCCGCTGCAACTCCTGCCGGAACCGGACCTGCCCGCTCATCTGGTCGTGCGGGGTGAAGTGTATATGCGGCTCGACGACTTCCAGGCGCTCAACCGGCGCATGACGGAACGGGGCGAAGAGGCATTCGCCAACCCGCGCAACGCCGCGTCAGGCTCTCTGCGGCAACTGGATTCCCGTATCACTGCGGAACGCCCGCTCGTCGTCACCTGTTACGAGATCATGGCCTCCTCGTCCAATCTGCCGCCGACCCACTGGGATGAGCTGGAGGCGTTGGCCCGCTGGGGTTTGCCAATCCCGATTCAGCGGCGTCGCTGCCCGACCATCGAAGACGTCATCGCCTTTCACCATGAGACGGAGGCTATCCGCGACGACCTCCCGTTCGAAATCGACGGGATCGTGGTGAAGGTCAACCGCCGCGACTGGCAGGAGCGGCTCGGCGAGAAATCCCGCAGCCCCCGCTGGGCCATCGCGTACAAGTTCACGCCGCGGAAGGAAATCACCGTCATCCAGGATATCGTGGTCTCGGTCGGACGCACCGGCACCCTGACCCCGCTTGCCTTGTTGAAACCGGTCGAAGTCGGAGGCGTGACGATCAGCCGGGCGACGCTTCACAACGCGGACGAAGTGGCGCGAAAAGACATCCGGGTGGGCGACACCGTCAAAGTCGAGCGGGCCGGCGACGTGATTCCGGCGATCACCGAGCGCGTGCCCGTCCCCGGCGAGCGCCGTTCAGAACCCTTCCGCATGCCGGACCATTGTCCGGTGTGCGGATCGGCGGTCGCGCGGGAAGGCGCCTATTACTACTGCACCGGCCAGGCCGTCTGTTTGGCGCAATTGAAAGGGGCTCTGGAGCACTATGCCTCCAAGCACGCGCTGAACATCGACGGCCTGGGCAAGAAGACCGTCGCGCAATTGGTCGATCGAGGGTTGGTCAAGAACCTGGCCGATCTCTACACGCTGACCAAGGAACAACTCCTGACACTGGACGGATTTGCCGATCGATCGGCGACGCTGTTGCTGGAGGCGATCGAGCGGAGCAAACAGGTCAGTCTCGAGCGCTTCCTGTTCGGGTTGGGCATCAGACAAGTGGGCCAACACATCGCCCGGGTCCTGGCCAGACACTTCGGCACGCTGGAAGCTATCATGGCCGCCGACCGCGAGCAGTTCCTTCAGGTCCGCGAGATCGGCCCGGAGATCTCCGCCAGCCTGGAGTCCTTCTTCAAGGAAGCACGCAATCGGCAGGTCATCGAACGTTTGTTGCGGTTGGGCTTACAGATCGAGTCGCCTGCCGACTTCGCCCACCGCGATCAGAAGGCTAAGAGGCTCGCCGGCAAGATTTTTGTCTTCACCGGCGGTCTGGAAAGATACAGCCGCGAAGAGGCCAGACGGCTGGTGGAAGAACTGGGAGGACACGTGACCTCCAGTGTCAGCAAGAAGACCGACTATGTGGTGGTGGGGAAAGAAGCCGGAACCAAACTGGACCAGGCCAAGAAATTGGGGATCACGCTGCTGACCGAGGACGAATTCTCGGCGCTGGTGGAGAAACCTTCGAACACCCAGGGCGGCTAGCTCGCCACATCCACCCTGGCCGCTTCCGGTGGCTCGACCGCCACGCCGGCTTTCTCCTCCTTGAAGATCTGCACGCTTTTGATTGACTTCGGGTCCGCCTCATGCACCACGAGGCGGCAGTTTCCCAGGCGCAGTTCCTCGCCGACGGCGGGAATCCGGCCCAGTTCCTCTTGAATCAACCCGCTGATCGTGTTGGCCTCGTCGCCCAAGTCCACTTTCAGGAAGTCGTTCACCTTGCGCACTTCGGTCCGGCCGTGAACCAGGATCTGGTTCTTGCCGATCCGTTTGATCAATTCCTCGGTGATGTCCGTCTCGTCCATAATCTCGCCGACGACTTCCTCCAGCAGATCCTCCAGCGTCACCAGGCCCATGACGCCGCCGAACTCGTTCACCACGATCGCCATGTGCCGTTTTTCCTGCTGGAACTGCTTCATTAAATCGTCGGCCGGCTTGCCCCGCGGGACGAAGAGGGCCGGATGGGCGATGTCTTTCAGCCTGACATCGGAATGCCCTAGGGCTAGTTCCATCAGCGCCTTGGTCTTGTAGAGGATGCCGGTGATGTTATCGAGCGTGCCGTCGTACACCGGGATCCGTGAGTATTTGGATTGAAAGAGCTGGTCCTGGGCTTCCTTCAGCCGTAGATTCCCATCCAACGCAAAGACGTAAATGCGCGGGGTCATCGCGTCTTCGGCCGTGATGTCGTTCAACTGAAAGACGTTCTTGATCATCTTCACTTCTTCGGACTCGATCGCGCCGGCCTTGCCGCCGACATCCAGCATGATCTTGAGCTCTTCTTCGGTCACGAACGGGACCGTCAGACCTTTCCCGCCCGTGATTTTGTCGATCATTGGCTCGATGACGAACAACACCGGCTGCAGCACCCATTCGATCCAATAGACCGGGTAGGCCATCGCCAGGACGAGGGGGACGGCATGTTTGGCGGCCAGGGTCTTGGGCACCACATCGCCGAAAATCATCAAGACGAAGGTCAAGATTCCGATCGCAACCGCGAGAGCTTCCGAGCCGAAGAGCCGGATGGTAATGATGGTGGCGAACGAGGCGGCACCCGCATTGACCAGGTTATCCCCGATCATAATGGTGGAGAGCAGTCGTTGGGGGTTGCTGCGAAGGTGGAGGGCCATGGCGGCCCGCTTCCCGCCACCCTCGGCCAGGGCACGAAGCCTGGTTTCATTGACCGAGAAAAATCCGATCTCAGCCGCAGAAATAATGGCCGACAGCACGATCAGAGAAAAGAGAATGAGAATGTCCATGGAAGTCGAGAATTAGAGGCGAATAACCGGCACAAGAAGCCGGACAAGACACTGCGCCGAGGCCCGATCCGGGCCGGCGAGCCGTGTGATTGGGGTACTGAGGAACAGAATGACCTGGTGAGGTCCTATCGGGCCGTCGTCATCCATGCGCAGTACATTTACCACAGGCAGAGCGGCTCATCAAGCGTTTGAGAAATTCCCGATATAAAATCAACGGGTTGCCAAGCTTGATGGAGGGATGTTTTCTAAAAGTCAGGGGTCGGATTGAGCTAAGTGTCGTCTCTCACGACGAAGGGATCCACGTCCAGCAGGTCACCCAGCCGCCCGGCTACAGCCTCGGCCTGGGTTTCGTTTGTAAACCGACCGACCTGGACACGGTATCGTTTGCCTTCCGGCAGCTCGACCATCACGATCCGGCTATCCGGGTAACGGCCCTTTAACCGATCGATCAGCGCCCGTGCGTTCGCCGGGTCGGCGAATGAACCGACCTGAACCCGCAGGAACCCCATACTGCCAGGTCTGCCCTCATAACCGATCACGTGCAGCTCGACCTCGTCCGTCCCGGAACCGGTCATCCCGAGCGCCCTCGCCCCGGCGTAGGACAGGTCAAGGATGCGGCCCCTCGCAAACGGCCCCCGGTCGTTGATCCGCACGGTCACCTGCCGGCCGGTCGTCAACGAACGGACGACCGCCACGGAGCCCAGAGGCAGGGTCCGATGCGCCGCCGTCAACTTGTGCATGTCGAACCGTTCCCCATTGGCCGTGTAGTTCCCATGAAAGCCGGGGCCATACCAGGACGCCATCCCCCGTTCGACGTAGCCGATGGGATAGCCGGGTGGATACGCACGAGGGGATGGAGCGTCGGCGCAGCCGGTTAGCGTCGAGACCCCCGCCAGGAAGAAAACAAAAATGGGAAATCGAGCCAGAGGCGTGTGGAGGTCTGCTCGCATGTCAGAATTCGTCGAGAGACCTATCGCGCAGAACGTCCAAAGCCTTCTGTGTGTTTGAGACGGTCAAGACCACAATGGCCCGTTTGCCCTCGCGGGACGGCGTGCAATAGCCGCACTTGATGTTGATCCTGGCCTTATTCAGCAGATCGGCGACCTCCTTCAAGGCGCCGGGCTTATTTTCCAGGCTCAAGACCAGGGCCACTTCCTCCCGAAAGCGGATCTTCGCCGCCCGCAAGGCCGCCCGCGCTCCCTCCAGGTCTGCCACCAGCAACCGAAGATTCCCGGTACCCGTCACTTCCGGAGCCGAGAAAGCCTTGATGTTCACCCCGGCGCCGCCCAGAACCGAGGCCACCTGCGCCAGCACCCCCGGCTTACTGCGTTCACTGATCACCAACTGCGTCGTCGTCGGCATGTCAAATCTCCACACTCCGGCTGTAGGCCATGGGCTCTTGGCTATAGGTTTTAAAGAACAGCGTTCCGGTCTATTTATGCCTATCGCCTATAGCCTATTGCCCATCGCCCGTCTTCTTATACCCGTACAGCCACCGCGCGGTGGTCCCGCCTATGTTTCGGACGGAATGTACCACATTGGCTGGGATAAAGACTTCTTCCACGGGCTTGGGCCTGAACGTCCTCCCTTGCATTTCCAGTTCCAACTCTCCTTCAACGACCATCAGGAGTTCATCTACGGAATGAACATAATCCTCCCATACCTGACCCGGCGGATCAACCCACAGGTCGCAGGAGAAACCGCGGGAGAGCCAGAGTTGTTGAACCTTTCGGCGATCTACCGGCATCTCCGCACCCGATCTATGTGGCGACATCGATCCCCTTTGATTATTCATCGCATTCCTATGCGAAACACCAAAGATACTTCCCGCTTGATCCCATCCTTTCTATATTCCTTCTCTGCGGCAAAAACTAGCCTTTGCACCGAAGCAAAAGCCGAAGATGCGGAAATCTCTTTCCGCAAAACCTCTCGCCCGTATGGTTCGCTTTCCAAGACCACCTCCCAGACCCTATGCTGGCGGGGCGGACTTAGTGATTTCTTTTTCATAGGTTCACCAACCCACAATCGCAAACAAGCCCCAACTGGCACCCGCTAACCATCGATGGCAGTGACCTAGCTACTGTGATTGGCCAAGGTAGGCCTGCCATGCTGAAGAACAATCTGCGGAGCGAAATAAGCAACGCACCTCTTAAGCCGTTCCGCCGGATTTTTCACACCGAAGGTATGTGTTCTTCCGCCTCGGCCTTCCTCTGCCCGGCTTCCTTCATACTTCCAATCTTTTCGTTGAAGAAACGCAACATCGACACGCCAAATCAAGACCTCACGACCTCGCTTCATACTCCTGGTCGGATCTACGGCATATCGCCATACGATGTACCATCCTGGATGATTATAGTGAGACTGAATCGCCCAAGGACGCGTACTACCCTTTGATTCCAGGGCATTTTCCGGCGGCGGATTTAACTTGCCATTGAGTGAAAGATCCGGAAACCTTTGCTGGGCAATATCGGGATGCTTATGTTTCTTGTATGGACTAAAAGCATTCAATGCTCTTACACCAAGGATACCGATCAAGCCGCTGAAGACGTTGCTCTGTTCGAAGTACACATCGACAAACTCCTTCGCTTCCCTTTCGATGTAGTCGATCGCATGACGAATGTGGGCGATGGTCAATTTCGGAGGGAGCGAGACTGACCGGTCGAATCCGTCTGAATCGAAAGACACCGGCTTATCAGTCCCTAGACGAACGGAAGTGGGACCACATCGGGTTTCGTCTGAGCACCAGCCACGCGGCCGTTTTGATTGACGGGAAAGACCGCAAGCTTGGGAATGGCACGAAGCGCCATCCGGTAATACGTTGGGTCGACCTCCAGGCCGATGCTTTCGTAGCCGACTGAGAGCGCCGCGGCGATCGTCGAGCCGCCGCCCATAAAGGGATCGAGCACCACTCCAACGCCTAAGGGCAGAGCCGCCCGCACGATCTGCCGCATAAACGCCTGCGGCTTCAATGACGGATGGTTCGCGATTGCCCGCTCCTCCGGTCGTGTCGGTGCAGATGCGATCACGTCCGCGAACGGCAAACCCTCGGAAGGTCGTCTGAGTCCGCCCGTCTTGTATTTCCTGAGATTATCCTGAACCCGGCCCTCGCAAGGCTTGCGAAAGAGCCCCCATGGTTCCCAACACGATCGCGGCATGACGGTGACTTCAGAAAATTCTTCATGCGCGTTCTTTGGGCGATCCCCGCCGCGCAACGTCTGGACGAGCCGGATGATCTCACCTCGCTTCTCGAAGCCCGCTTCAATGAGCGGCAGATACACCAGGTGCGAAAGCAAGGGATTCGTGGCGATAAACACATGCCCGCCGGGAACTACAATCCGAAACGCTCGTTCGGCAAACTTGACAAAAAACTCCCTCAAACGTTCCCGATCCGCTTCGGTCAAGACCGTGAAACGAGGAAGCGGATTCCGTTCGCAACCGTCAAACGACGGCGGGATACGCCAGACGCCTCCCTTTCTCCTTCGTAACTTTTCGGTCTGCTCAGGAGTGTATTCTTTCAACCCATACGGCGGATCCGTCACGATCGCATGAACGGAACGTTCGGGACGCCGGTCCATCCATTCGAAGCAATCGATACGGGCAATGCTGTACGGCACACCGCCGATGCGGCCGGACACGCCGCGCCGCCCATAGTTCGTCGCTTCTGGAAGTGCGTGCATGGAGAGTTTCCCCAAAAACGGCTCACAGCAACTGCAACATCCCGTTCACGAAGGCGTACTCGTACATGCCATTGAAGGCGACCTCGGCGGCCGACGCCGCTTTTCGGGCGATGTCCTTGTGGCCGCGGGGGACGAACAGATAGAACGGCACGCCTAATTCCGCGCCTCGCTTCCACCTGCTCTGCGCGGCCGGTGCGGACAGCGACTCTTCCGTTTCGACTTCGGCGATCCATTGGATGCTGTTGCCCCGCGGGCTTATCATCCAACCCATGATGTCCGCCTTCTGATCCACCCAGGCCCACCGATTCTGTTCCAGACACGTATTGATGGTGACCCGGCACTGAAAGGCCTTGGCCCACCGTTGCGCGAGTAGGCTGACCACCCGATCGTGCAATGTCTCGATGCCCGGTTCGCGGAGGACCGTACTCATAGCGCACCCCTTCTCCGTCGTTTCACGAACAGCCGCTGGTAGCGCCGCAGTTCACGCACTTGAGGCACGTCCCGTTCCGGACCATGGTGAACTGCTTGCATTCGGGGCACGGATCGCCCTCGTAGCCTTTCAGCCGCGCCGTGTCGCGAACAGCCATGACGGTGAGCGATTCGCGCGTGATCTCCACATGGTGAGCCACGGCGTGCCCGTTTCCTTGACCGTTCCCCTTCGCGCCGTTTCCCGCGTCATGCCGGGAGGGAAACTTGTCCGCGATGATCGAGGCCGACTGGAGCGCCTGGATGTCCGCCTCCTCGTCGGTGCACTCCGGATCCTGGTCGTCCTTCTTCACCGAATCCATCCGCAAGTCTTCGGGCTGCACCTGCGCCAAGTCGTAGCGATCCAGATACGTCACGGCCAGCTCGCGAAAGATGTAGTCGATAATCGACGTCGCCATCTTGATCCGGTCGTTGAGCTTGACCGGCCCGTTCGGCTCGAACCTGGTGAAGACGAAGGCCTCGACGAACTCTTCCAGCGGCACGCCGTGTTGCAGCCCCAAGGAGATGGCGATCGCGAAGCAGTTCATCAGACTCCGGAAGGCCGCTCCTTCTTTGTGCATATCGAGGAAGATCTCGCCCAATGTCCCGTCTTCGTACTCGCCGGTCCTGAGATAGATCTTGTGGCCCCCGACGATCGCCTTCTGCGTGTAACCGTTCCGCCGCGCCGGCAAGGGTCGCCGTTTCGCCAGGTACCGGTAACGCACCAGCACCCGCTCGGTCATTTTTTCGGCGGCGCTCAGCACGTCGGCGCTCGGTTCGACCGTCTTTCCGCTGTCCGAGGAAGCATTCAGCGGTTGGCTCAGCTTGGACCCGTCGCGGTAGAGCGCGACCGCCTTGACCATACTTCTCCAGGCCAGGAGATAGGCGGCTTTCACGTCCTCCACCGTGGCGTCGGCCGGCATATTGATCGTGTTGTGGTTGACGATCCCATTGCCGATGAAGGCACGGGTCTCCGGCACCGAGAGATCGAAGACTTCACGCTCCCCCGCATCGGCTACCTGCACCACCGGACTGAAGTGCAGACCATCCCGAAGGACCGTGTGCAGCCACGCGGGCAGTTGGACGCCGGGCACTCGTGCAATGCGAGCGAGCGTGGTGCGACTGACGTGCGTGGTGCGCGGGTCGCAGAGGAAGCTGAACTCCGACCGCCAACCGTACCCGTGTCTCCCCGACTTGCCCTCCGGAATCAACTCGTACAGTTCTCGCGGAGCGATGCCCGGCACCACATCCGCGGTGCTCTGATGCGGAGCGCTTGCGAGAAGCTCGGCAGATCGAGCCGCCTTGGCTGGCTCAAAGAACGGGACGAGGCGGATCAATCGCAGGGCTTCTTCACCGCACACATAGACTTCGTCGTAGCTCTTCGCGTATTGGGTGTTCCACTTCGAGATCCGGCTGTGCACGATGCCGAGATTCGTCAGCACCGCTTGCAAGTCATCGAGTAATCGAGGCGCATTGAGACAGATGCCGAACTTGGGAGACGTACCTTCCCATGCCGGGTAGGCATCGAGGAACAGGCCTTGGAGAAAGGCCAGTACCATCGGCTTCGGTGAGCGCAAGACCGCATCTGGAATACGTTTCGTTGAGGACTCGTCGCCGCACCCAAGGTAGGCGAAGAATTCCACGAGGGTCTTGGAAGCCACGGCGACCCGCGGACACCTGTTTTGCTGACGGATCACCTGGGGTTCGACTCCAAAGATGGACCGCCAAGCCACTGCTACTCGGTCCAGAACTGCCTCGACTGAATTCGTGATGGTAATCGTCCAGGTGGAGCGGACGATATGTCCCTCCGCGACATACGCACCGAGCAGAAACGCCAACTCTTCGGTCATCTCGATCGGGAGCCGGACGGCTTTTTGGGACCCATAGGCCTTGGAAGGCGTAAAGCCGTCGAGAGGGGCAGGGAATGATGCCCACAGATCCGCGCCATAGTGCTGCGCAACAAAATCCCCTTCTTGGATCTCGTCGAGTCTCCGCCATGCAAGCCCACCGTTCGCTGCCACCAGGAGACGGTGGTTCGGCGTCCCGGTGATGCGGTGTCCCGATCGCAGCACCACCTCGCGGACTGGTCTTATTCCGCCATAGTAGAACGCGTCGGTCTTGTGTGTCCCGTCCAGCGAGGCCACGATCATGTGGTGATCCCGGAACGTGTCGGGTTGCTCCTGGCGATAGAGCTGCCCGATCCGGATCAGCCCCTCGGCGGTAGTCACGAGCGTATCGCCTGTCACGCATTTCGAGATCGCTCCGCTGATGAAGGGTTGCGCAGCCGCCATCATGCGAATGTGGGCCTCGACCGGAATGTAGCGTTGCCCGATCCGGCCGCACCGGTTGGCGCAATCGAACACCGGCAAGTGTTCCGCCTTGAGATGCGGCGCGCCTTCCACGGTCATAGTGCCGCAGCAGTAGTCGTTGGCCGCCGCGACTTCTTCCTGCGTAAAACCCAGTGCTTTGAGCATGTTGAAATGAGGCTCGTTCAGTTGCTCATCCGTGAAACCCAGCTTCTCGCGACAGAACTCCTCGCCCAGCACGAACTTGTTGAAAGCGAACTGGATCTCGAAGGCCTGCTTGAGCGAGTGTTCCAGCCGCTCCAGCGCCGCGTCATCGAACCCTTTCTCCTTCAACGTCTCGTGATTGATGAACGGCGCGCCCTTGAGCGTCTGCCGTCCCATGCAGTAATGGACGATGTCTTGGATCTGCGCCGTCGTGTAGCCGAGGGTCGTCAGCGCCGGCGGCAGGCTCTGGTTGATGATCTTGAAATAGCCTCCGCCCGCCAGTTTCTTGAACTTGACCAGGGCGAAGTCCGGCTCGATGCCGGTCGTATCGCAATCCATGACCAACCCGATCGTGCCGGTCGGGGCGATGCACGTCACCTGGGCGTTGCGGAACCCGTAGGCCGTACCCAGTTCCAATGCCCGATCCCATGCCCGCCTGGCCGCCAGCAGCAAGTCGGGCGGACAATGTTCCGGCTGGATGCCCATCGGCTTGACACTCAGCCCTTCATATTCCTCCGAAGGCGCGTTGTAGGCCGCGCGGCGGTGGTTTCTGATCACCCGCAGCATGTGCTCGCGATTCTTCGCATAGCCGGGAAAGGGCCACAACTCGGCCGCCATTTCGGCGGAGGTTCCATAGGCCTCGCCGGTCATGATGGCCGTAATGGCGCCGCAGATCGCCAGGGCCTGCGGCGAATCGTAGGGAATGCCCTGCCGCATCAGGATGGTGCCCAGGTTGGCGTACCCCAATCCCAATGTCCGGAACGTGTAGCTCTTCTCCGCGATCGCACGGCTGGGGAACGAAGCCATCAACACGCTGATCTCCAGCACGATGGTCCAGAGACGCACCGCGTGCCGGAAGCTCTCCAGATCGAACCGGCCGTCCGGCGTGAAGAACTGGGCAAGGTTCAGGGAGGCGAGGTTGCAGTTGTGGACAATCAACCCCTCGGCGATCAGTGAATGTGTGACCGGTTCGGATACGTCATAAACCTCTTCGATACCCTCTTCGACTATGTCTATCACGCGTGCACGGCGCCCCTCGTTGACATTACCCGGCCAGGCATTCTCAGCCACCGCCATCGCTTCCTTCTGCTTCCGAGGCGAAAGCGGGAAACCGATAAGATGGCAAAATTTGTACGCTTGATAGCCATCGAGGCGAAGCTGGCCTTGTGCGTTTTTTCGGCTCGCCGGGTGATACCAGCCGATATACGAACGGATCCCAAAATCAGCAAGCAGGACTTGGACGTCACGAAGCAATTCGCGCGAGCTAGAGGCAAGATGTACCGACAACAACGAGGTCTTGCCCAGAGTGTCAGTGCTTACACAACCGTCGGCACTGAACAATGCCCCAATGAACGCTGCTTGCTCGGCCTTAGACGCGGTAAAGATCGTTTTCGGTACACGTTTATCTGTCGCGGTGGCCGGAGTCATCCCGCATGCCAGCAAGTGCTCGATCACAGCCGCAGCGGTCGTCCCGATCTGCGCCACCCCGTTGCTTTGCTCATGAACAGAAATGCTCCCGCGCGCCGATCCGGCAAGCCGCTGATGCAGTTTTTGGAAATACTCGGACAGTCGTTCGCGGGCGTAGATATCCTCCGGGCCAAATACAAGATGCGCCCCGGATTCCAGTGTGAACACCCCATCGCCCAGCAACCAACCGAGAAACAAGGCATCGTCTTGCCGTGAAGGATCACCTTCGCTGAAATCAATCGGCGCAGATTCGCGCTGCATTTCTATCGCGTCATGATTGATGAGGAGCTTACGGACCTCTTTCCACCCTTCTTCGGTCAGAACCTTATGATCTTCGGTCAGACGCAACTCCTGGCCCGTGGAGAGTATGACGCGATACACCCGTTTATGACCGGTCTTGACGATCGTTGCGGGGCGATACGCAAGCTGCCGATGGTCGGTCGCCGTTTCCGATACTAATTCCGTCTTGATGAAGATCGTTTCTCCACGCTGCTGACGATGGAACAGCTCAGCAACCGGCACCACTCCATCACGCGTCGCAATGCGGACATCCCCGGCCAAACATGCCGTATCGTCCAGGAACATGTACTCGCTGCAGGGATTCGACGCGTTGATACGCCCGTCTTCCGGGCAGGTATGCCATTCGTTGATGGTCGTGTCGTACTGCGTGCCCGGATCGGCGCAGATCCAAGCGGCCCAGGCGATCTTGTCCCACAGCTCCCGCGCCTTGACGACCTTGCAGACCTTGCCGTCCGTCCGCCGCCGGAGCGGCCAATCGCCGTCTTTTTCCAGCACCTCGAAGAACTCGTTTGGGATACGAATGCTGTTGTTGGAGTTCTGTCCCGACACGGTCTGATAGGCCTTGCCGTCCCAATTCGTGTCGTATTCGTGAAAGACGAAATGCGTGAAGCCCTGCTGGGCATAGGCGAACATGCGCTGGATGTAGGCGTCCGGCACGTGGTCGCGCCGCGCCGCGTTAATGGCCTCCCGGAGCGCTGGATTCTTCTTGGGATCGATCTCCACTTTTACCTGGCCGTCGCCGCCGACCATGTGGCAGGCCTTCAACACCGCGTTCAATCGTTGTGCGCATATTTTCGACCCGGTGACCATGGCGGCCACTTTCTGCTCTTCGATCACCTTCCAGTCGATGAACTCCTCGACATCCGGATGGTCCAGATCCAGGCAGACCATCTTGGCCGCTCGCCTGGTCGTCCCTCCCGATTTGATCGCGCCGGCGGCCCGGTCCCCGATCTTCAGAAACGACATCAGCCCCGACGACCGGCCGCCGCCGGACAGCGGTTCCCCATCGCCCCGCAGCTTGGAGAAATTCGTTCCCGTGCCCGACCCGTATTTGAACAGCCGCGCCTCGCGGACCCACAGGTCCATGATGCCGTTCTCGTTGACGAGGTCGTCTTCGATCGATTGGATGAAGCAGGCATGGGGTTGAGGATGCTCGAAGGCATTCGTTGCTTTGACCACTTCGCGGGTCTTGGGATCGACGTAGTAGTGGCCTTGGGCGGGGCCGGTCAGACCGTAGGCGTAATGAAGCCCCGTGTTGAACCATTGGGGCGAGTTGGGCGCCGCCATTTGGCGCGCGAGCATGTAGCAGATTTCGTCATGAAAGGCGGCGGCGTCTTCGGCCGTCTTGAAGTAACCGTAGTTCCTGCCCCAATGCGTCCAGCACCCGGCCAATCGTTCGAAGACCTGGCGCGCATCGCGCTCTCCACCGAGAACCGGTTTTCCCTCCGGTCCGGTCAGGACCTTCCCGTCCGGCCCGATCTGGGGCACGCCGGCTTTACGGAAATATTTCTGCGCCAGAATATCGACGGCCAATTGAGACCACCATTCCGGAACCTCGATGTTGTCCAACTTGAAGACCGTGGACCCGTCCGGGTTGCGGATTTCCGACGACCGCTTCACGAACTTCATCCCCTCGTAAGGGCTCTGCCCGCTCCGCGTGAATTTCCGTTCGATTCTCACGATATCCCTCCCTGGAAAGCTGCCGATGAAGGTGGTCCCGACCGCCTGTGCTTGACTAGAACCTCGAAGCCGTCTGGCTGGAAAACCGACTGTCCGATTCAGTAAGCCTGTTCGGGATGCAGCTACATATAGCGATTCGATTTTTTTGTCAATACTAAATATTGTGGATTTAACTGGGGAAAGCGAGGAAAACCTGGGGATAGCGAAATCAGCCGATCGGCCCTGGCTCAGGCCGATTTGTTCACGAGGTTATCCACAGTAGGGAAGGCTACATCCGGGGGTGATTCCGTCGACTGAACCGTCATTTCCCGACCCTTGTGGACTCAGAACACGGCGCGACCGAGCCTCAGCGTCGCCTCTTCCACGCCCTTGATCGGAACAAACCACCCCACCGCGCCCAGCACCACGACCCGAACATCCAATACCTGCGTTTCGAACAGGCTCACCAGCCCCCAATTCCGCCTGACAGTGTTCGGACGCACGAGGCCCTCGATCAGCCGCTTGCCCTGCATTCGGAAGACAGAGCGGATGAGATTCTGTTCTCGGCTCGGCGCGGTTTGATCCATGCGGTCGAGCGCCTCGGAGAGTTTCGCCTCGAGGAACAGGAGGTAGTCGTCGGTGGTGGGATTTGTCGCCGCCAATACGACGCAGATACCGAGGAACGCGGTCAGAAGGGCTAAGGTACTGGTTCTCATCATGCTATCCAAGCTTCACCCGGGCAAGGGGCTCGGAAAGCGGCCGTGCGATTCACCTCCGGCTGCCGACCCATGCATTGACAATTCACCATACGGTGATTAGCCTAGCCCGCCGTCACATGGACCGCTCGTGCGCCGTGAGCCAACTCATCGATTAGCTAGGTTAGGAGGATGTTATGTATGTCTGGAGCAAGCGTCTGGTCGCCGGACTGTTGGGAGCGTTTCTCATCCTGCTCGGGGTTTTTTTCCTTCACGGAACGCCCGACGCCGCGAGCGGGCTCAAAATCCACACGACGCGCTGGATCACGATGAACTACGCCGGGCTCGTGATCTGGGTTTTCGTCTGGATGATCGACCAGGCCCGAGTGAGAGGGAAAAATGTCTGGCTGTGGGTCGTTCCGTTCCTGTTCGCGCCACTTCCGGTTCTCATGCTTTACGTGCTCTTCCTTCAGCGCCGCTTGAAGACGTGACGTTTATTCGACTGCGGGAGAGGTCGGAGAGAGCCCCGCGCTTCGCCGGGACTCTGGCGACCGGTGATTGTCCAGCGCCTCGCGCAATCTCCAGAGCAACAGGAGGCCCGGCAAAGCGGCCAGAAACGTGACGACGAAAAATTGCGCCCAGCCCAAGAATTCGACCAATTCCGCCGCCGGCCGACCGAGCAACACACGGCCAAGGGCTTCCAGAGATGACAGCAAGGCGAACTGGGTCGCGGTATAGCGGTGGTCGCACAGGGACATCACGAAGGCGACGAACGCGGAGGTTCCCATCCCACCGGAAAAATTTTCGAAGACGACCGCCGCTACCGTCGCGATGTAATTCTTCCCGACCCACGCCAGCGCCACGAACGAGAGGTTCGAGACGGCCTGCAGTGCTCCGAAGGCCAGCAACGCGCGAAAGAGGCCCATGCGCGCCATGGCGACGCCCCCGGCCAAAGCGCCGAGCAACGTCGCGGCGATCCCCACGCCCCTCATCAGGCCGACATCGGTGGCCGTGAACCCGATCCCCCCGATCAGAAACGCCGTCGAGAGCGTCGCCGCAAAGGCATCACCCGCTTTATACAGCACGATCAGCAGCAAGAAGACGACCGCTTCCGGGCGGGAGAAGAATTCCGTGATCGGTCCCCAGACCGCTTCCGCCAGGCTCCGCGGAATGGCCCCGGGATCCGCCGGCTCCGGGCTGAGCAGGATCGTCGCCACCCCTGCCGTCATGAGCCCGGCCATCAGCCAATACGTGTCTCGCCAGCCGATCGAATCCGCCAAGATCAGCGCGAGCGCCCCGGCGACGACCAGCGCCAGCCGATATCCGTTTACCCAGACCGCCGCGCCAAAACCCCGTTCCTGCGGCTGCAGCACATCCGTCCGGTAGGCGTCGAAGACGATGTCGAGCGACGCCGACATGAAGGCCACGGCGAGGGCCAGGACCCCGAGCGCCCACGGATGATCGCTTGGTCCGGTCACCCCCATGGCGATCAGCCCGGCCGCCACGCCGAACTGGGTCACGACCATCCAGCCGCGCCGGCGCCCGAGCCACGGTAGCGCGAAACGATCCATGAGGGGCGCCCAGAGAAATTTCATCGCATAGGGCAGCCCGGCGAGCGTGAAAATCCCGACGGTCCGCAGGTCGACTCCCGCAACGGTCAGCCAGGCCTGGAGCGTCCCGGATGTGAGCGCCAAGGGCAAGCCGGAGGCGAACCCCAGCGGCAACATGACGGCGACGCGACGATTGGTGAGCACGGTCCACAGATGTCGGGATATCATTCGGGGGCAATCCAAGAACGAGTGATACGGGGCAGCATACCACCATCCGCCCGCACGACGAGAGTAGTTTCGCTAGAACAGCGAAGGAACCGGCCCGTCCGAATAGGGCACGATCGAGAGGTTTCGAGCGAGACCGGCGGAAAAGGCGTGTTCCCGTTCAGTTCAGCAAGGCTGGCCGTTGAAGAGACAGGGCTTGTAACGCGTGACGTCGAAGTCGATATTCTCTTGATACACCAGTTCGTTCCCGTTCACGCCGTCGCGCTGGGGATCGTTCCACATCGTGTGGTTCCACCAATAGAACAGAGGATAGCTCTCGGTATAGTAGACCGGATTGCCATAGTTGCTTCGCGTGTAGTCTTCCACCAGGCGTCCCGTCACGTAATCGACCACGCCGTTGCCCTGCAACGAGTACAAGATAAGAAAGAGACGGGCCTCGTGGTCATACAGCTCATCGATTCGCGTATTGAAATCCGGTTCGACCGGCAGGGATTCATGGCTCCATCCGGCTTGAGCCGGCGGCAGCACCGTGAGGAGAAGCGCAACACCGAGGGCGAACCGCCACGTGGCCATCGGATCATCCTCCCGCGTTGTCCAGCAGCGCGACTGAAATTTCCGGGAATCGTACCACGACAATCTCGCTTGTTCAACAGGAACTCTCGAGTCGCCGGGCGACGCTCCCCGGCTTGCCGCCGCACTACGGCCTTCCCTATAATGACGCTGCTATGCAAACATCTCGCCCCCGCGCTTCCTTGCACACGCTTGGCTGCCGGCTCAACCAGGCGGAGACCGCTCTACTGGCCGACCGGTTGCGACGCGACGGGTATGAGCTAGTCGAGTTCGGCCGGCCGACCGATCTGCTCGTGCTCAACACCTGCTCCGTCACGGAGAATGCGGAAAAGGATTGTCGCTATGCCTTGCGGAAAACCCTGCGCCATTCCCCCCATGCCTTCGTGGCCGTGACCGGCTGCTATGCGCAAACCGGCATGCAGGTCCTGCGCGATCTGCCGGGGATCGATTTGATCGTCGGCACCCAATACAAGATGCATCTGCCGGACTACCTGCCGGCGCCGGCCGCTTTGAAGAAACAACCGGCTCCCCAGGTACTTCATACCAAAACGATCGGCCGTGAGGATTTCCTGTTGCCCGGCGCCGGCGAGTGCGGCACGGTGCGGGCGCCCCTGAAAATTCAGGACGGCTGCAATTTCATGTGCAGCTTTTGTCTCATTCCGTTTGCGCGAGGACGGGAACGGAGCCGCCAAACCGACGACGCCGTCCGCGAAGCCGAGGACCTGGTCGCCAAAGGCCACCGTGAAGTGGTGCTGACCGGCGTGAACATCGGACGATACGAACAGGACGGGCGCGGGCTGATCGACCTGATCCGACGGTTGGAAAGCATCGCCGGCCTGGAACGGATCCGCATCTCGTCGATCGAGCCGACGACGATCCCGGACGAGTTGCTCGAATACATGGCTTCATCTTCCAAACTCTGCCGTTATCTCCATATCCCGCTTCAAAGCGGCGACGACGGCATCCTGCGGGCCATGAACCGGCGCTATACGGTCGGCGACTATGCGAGCCTGATCGAAAAAGCGGTCGGGACGATCCCCGATCTGGGGTTGGGCACCGATCTTCTCGTCGGGTTTCCCGGCGAAGGCGAAAAAGAATTCTCGAACACCCTGCGGGTCGCGGAAGAGCTTCCGTTTTCCTACTTTCATGTCTTCAGCTTCTCCAAGCGTCCCGGAACGGCCGCGGCCCGTCTGGCCAATCCCGTGAACCCGGCGACGATCAAGGCGCGGACGCGGATCCTCTCGGAACTCTCCCGAGCGAAACGCCTGGCCTTTTACCAAAAGCAAATCGGCCGGACGGTCGAGGTGCTGTTCGAAACCAAACAGGACGACGGACTGTGGACCGGCTTGACGAGGAACTTCACGAAAGTCGGGGTCCCCTCGGATGCCGACCTCACCAACCGCATCAGAAACGTGGTCATCACCGGAACGATGGACGGCCTTGCGGTCGGGCGCCTCGAACCCTCGACGGGAATTCCTTCGCCGCCGCGGCTCCGGGAACTCCAATTGGTTGCTTCATGACGAACCCGACGCCCGCCAAGACCGTGCACATTGAAACGTTCGGCTGTCAAATGAACGAATACGACAGCGAACTGGTCCGAACGATCCTCCGGAAGGATGGCTTCACCTTCACTGAGGACAAGGAACGGGCCGACATCGTGCTGATGAACACCTGCGCCGTCCGGGAGAACGCCCACAACCGGGTCTACGGGCACCTCGCCGAGCTGAAGGCCATCAAGAAGCAGCGTCCGCTCGTCGTCGGCGTGCTGGGCTGCATGGCGCAGAATCTGAAGAAGGAACTGACCGAGGCCGAACCGATCGTGGACGTGCTGGTCGGGCCGGATGCCTATCGCCAGCTTCCCGGTTTGCTCAACCGGGCGATCGAATCGCAAGAGCAGGGACTCTGGCGAAAAGGGATCGCGGTCGACCTGTCGGAATACGAGACCTATGAAGACATCTTGCCGGAACGCGCCGAAGGCGTGAACGCGTGGATCGCAATCATGCGGGGATGCGACAACTTCTGCACCTTCTGCGTGGTGCCGTACACGAGGGGTCGGGAACGGTCGCGCGATCCCCAGGGCGTGATTCGGGAGGCCGAGCAGTTGATCGCGCAGGGGTTCAAGCAGATCACGTTGCTCGGGCAAAACGTCAACTCCTATCGGTTCGGAGACTGGGACTTCGCCCGGCTAATCGCCGCCGTGGCCGACCTTCCTGGAATCGCGCGGGTCCGCTTCACTTCCCCCCATCCGAAAGATTTTCCGCCGGAGCTGCTGGATGCGGTGGCAGGACATCCGAAGATCTGCAAGCACATCCATTTGCCTCTGCAATCCGGCAACGACCGCGTCCTGGACTTGATGAACCGCACCTACACGCGACGGGAATACCTCGCGCTGGTCGAGGAGATCAGGCGCCGCAATCCGGAGATCGCTCTGACGACGGACATTATCTGCGGGTTCTGCTCGGAAACGGAGGACGAGTTTCTGGACACGTACCGCACCGTCGAAGCGGTCGGGTATCATTCCGCCTTCATTTTCAAGTATTCCGAACGCAAGAACACGATCGCCGCCCGCAAATATCCAGACGACGTGCCGGACGCAGTCAAGGCCGACCGGGTCACGCGACTTGTCGACCTCCAGAAAAGCGTGTCGCTTCGGAAAAACCGGGAACTGCTCGGCCGGACGGTGGAAGTTCTGGTCGAAGGCGACGCCAAACGGTCGCCCAGTCAATGGATGGGACGGACCGACGGGAACATCACGGTGGTCTGGGAGAAAGACGGCCGCGAGACCAAGCCGGGAGACCTGGTCTCAATCGTCATTCAGGATGCCTCGGCCACGACGTTGTTCGGCCGGCCGGTTGCGCGGGCCGGATTCTGAGTAGATCAGTCTGTACCCGTCTTCACTCTCCTCCCGCCTCCCCTTGGAACTCGCAATGCCTCGCCGATTTGGTCAGACCGTCTCTCACTTCCTTGGCTGGAGGAACAGACAATATTGCACATCATTTTTCCTAATCTGCACAGTCGCCCTTTGAATCCCGTCTTCTCGCTTAAATGGAAGCCGGGGCGCGACTCCTGAAAAAAGTTCCTCTACGCTTTTCACTCCATTCCGCCAGAAGCATATGCCGGCTGATAAAAACAAAGCGTACTTTCAAGTGGTTACGAATTGCTATCACAAGTGATCGTTGAGGAAAAATCTTCCCTGCGACTATCCTGCACAGCACCCAACGGCCTTGGAACTGAAACCTTGGAAATCTTGACCACAGTATGGATCGAGAGGGCATAACCTTTGCTTCGAAAATGAGCAATCGCTGCGTCACACACAGCCGAACCACATCAGCGGCAATTCGAACAATCGGGAGAGCGGTCATCATGGAGCGACGGAAAGACGAGCAAATCGATCGGAAGGGAAGTGGCATGAGCCTGGAAACTGTGATCTCGGTCGGCGTGTTTGGTTGGCTGGCGATCGGAATGGTCTTGATGGGGCTGGGAATCTGGTAACCGGGTCTGACACCCCATCTTTCCCGCCGCAGTTTCTCGACAACTCAATTCAACTCTCGACTCTTTCAAAGGAGACATTCGATGAACGCCTGCGCCCGTTATTCACCGCTTTCCTCCTGGCTGGCGACCGGTCTCGTGCTCGGCCTGATCTGCGTTGTTCAGCTCGGGTGCTCCTCACTGGGCGGCCACGGCTCGAAGATTCATCAAAGTTCCCAAGGAGCCGTCTATCTCGATGAAGCGTCGGACTGGTCGTTCGAGGCGGGCCATCCGACCGTCGTCGACCCGGCCACCATCGCAGCCGCGCTTCGCGGCGTGGCGATCGAAGTGATCCCTTCCATGTCCCAACGAGGGTCGACCGGCATGATGAAGTCGGCCCGCGTGTTCAGCGACGAAGACGTCGCGTTTCTGGCTCCCCTCTTGGCGCAGGGTCTCCTGCACGCAAAACCCGAACATCTCGTCGTCTTTCGCGTGAACCAGCCGACACCGTCGGGAACGGAGCCGACGTCCGGCATCCTCTATGTGCAGAAGGGATCCCTTTATCTCACGTTGACGCATTATCTAGGAAAAAAGTGGAAGTCGCCGGATGTGCAGGCCCGGATCGGCGCGATCCGATTTCTTCCGGAAACAGCGGCCCGCATCGAGACCGCCGCGGCGATCGGAGAACCCGATCTAACCAGCCTGGCGATCGACCATCGGCTCCTGGCCAAAACCGCTCCCTTTCCAGCCATCCCGGTCAAGACCGCGCCGGCTAAACCGGAACCGATGCCCGCCGCCGCTGCCATGCCCGTCAGCATGCCGGAGCCCCAACCGGCGCCCACGGCGACCGCACCGCTGCAAGACCAGAAGGATGTGGAATTCCTGACCCTTAAACTGGAAGAGCTGCGCCAGGCCAAGGAAGCGCTCGACGCGAAGGACGGGCAAATCAAGGCGATGAAAAAGGAAGTCGATTCGCTCCGCCGTCAACTGGTCGAACGAGAAACGGAGATCAAGGCCTTGAAAGCCAAAGGCGTATCGGCCAAATTGCCGCAAAAGAGGGCCGCGAAGGTGACGAAAAAGTAGGGCAAGAGCCGGCCGGAGATGAACGTCTACGCCACTTCGATCAACTCGGGCTGGAGAAGCACCACTTCCTTGGACAGAGGCGGCCGGAAATTCATCCGGCAGTAGCAGGCATAGGTCACGTAGGTGTCCTGCAAGCAATAGAGCGCAATTTCTTTTCCTTGCCCCTTCGCCCACATCTCCGCGACTTGGAAACCGCTGCCGGATTTGGTTTCGACGTTCAGCGCGCGAGCGAGCACATCCAATTTGATCCAGCCGCGCGAATCCCAGTTGCTCCACACCGCCATGGTGTCGTACACCGGCTCGGTCCGGAACTTGGCCAAGTTGATGTCGATGCTGGGCCTGACCTGGTGAATAACGGACCGTTTCTTGATAAACGGCAGGTCGAAACCCAGCCCGTTATGCGTAATAAACAGGCTCGGACGTTCCTGCCCCACCCTGGTCCAGAACTGCCGCAGCAATTCTCGCTCGTTCGCCCCGTACCAGGCGATCCCTCCGCGCGGCTCCATTGCATCGGAGAATTCGATCAGGCCGATGCAGACGATCCGGCTGAAGGTGCCGTCGAAGGCCGACTTTTCATAGAGCTCGTCCTCGATCCGCTTCCGGTCCTGCGCTTCGCCCAGCGTGAAGAGGTCGTAGTCCCCCTCAGCCAGCACATCGTCAGGACGGGCCGGCGTGACGCCGACGAGTCTGGCCCATTCCTCGCGAGGCGCTTGCACGGTTTCGATGTCGAGGACGACTTTCATAAATACAGGCTATGGGTTAGAGGCAATGGGCGATAGGCCAGAGCCACATGAAGGATCTGAACTTCTGGTGACCCCATTGCCCATAGCCTATCGCCTATAGCCCCCCTTCTTCAGTCTTCAACCAGGGATCGAAACATCACGATCGCGTCCTGATACGTCCCGTCGTTTTTCCGCACCGCGCCGGGGATGACGGCCAGTTCGTGGAAGCCGAGCTTTTCCCAGAGGCGGCGCGCGACCAGGTTTTCCGCGAATACGAGATTGAAGATCACGCTCCGATACCCGAGCTGTTTGGCGTAGTCCAGCATCGTCGCGCCCAACAACCAGCCCAGGCCTTTGTTGCGCCATTCGGGCGCGACGATGAAACCGGCGTTGGCCACATGCCTCGCCCGTCCCGGCCAGTTCGGTTTGAGATAGAACGCTCCTGCCATATCCGAAGCGCCCAAGCGGTCGGGCGAGTAGGCCGCCACGGTGCTCTTGCCGCGAAACCAGTACTCTATAAAGTCATCCGGATCCGGAAGCCGTTCATGGGGATACGAAGTCCCCTCCTCGACGATCACCCGGTACAGCCGTCGCAGGGGCTCCACGTCCTGTTGGTCGGCCAGCACCAACTGAACCGGCGAATCGTCTTTGAGTTTCGCCTCGACGGGAAAGCGTACGCTCATTCCGCCGAACCTTCGCCTTGTCGGCGCTGCAGCGCCTCGAGCACGGGTCGATCCGCCGGCGGAAAGGCGAATTGTCCGAATTCCTCCGGCGCAATCCATTTGACCTCCGCGCAGTCCACCGGTTTCGCCTGTCCCTCCGCGATCGCGCAGCGAAAGAAATGCATCTCGACCGTTCGTTCCGGGTATTCATGTCGAATCACCTGAAAGTGGACCGGCTCAGTCACCGTGATCGACAGTTCCTCGCGTAACTCGCGCCGCAGACAGTCTTCCAACGTTTCACCGGCCTCTCGCTTCCCACCCGGAAACTCCCACAACCCTCCGAGGTGAACGCCGGACTTGCGGCGCGCAATCAGATAACGACCTTCATGGCAGATGAGCCCGGCGGCCACCTGGATGACCGGGACGGTCTTTTCTTCGCTCATGACTTGGCATCCTGCGCCGCAGACCGGAACGACGCGTCAGACGCCGTTCGGATCGAACGGATAGGTTTTGCAAAACTCCTTCATCGGACAAAGCAGGCAATAGGGATTTCTCGCGGTACAGACCATTGCTCCGAAATCCATCAACGCCTGGTTGAAGTCGTACCCCTTGCCCTTGGGAATCAGCGCCTCCGACAACGCCCAGAGCTTGTTCTTTTGCGTCTTCGGATCGCCCTCTCCGACAAAGATCCGATGCAACACCCGCATGACGTTGGTGTCCAGAATCGGCGCATCTTCGTTGAAGGCGAACGCCCGGATGGCGCCGGCTGTGTATCGGCCGATGCCTTTGAAGGACAACAGATCCTCCGATTCCTTGGGCAGCACGCCGCCGTACCGCGCGACGGTTTCGCACGCGATACTGTGCAACCGGTGTGGCCGGATGTTGTAGCCCAAAGGGTACCAGGTTTTGCAGACCTCCTCGACCGGCGCCTCCGCCAGATGCGTTAATGTGGGATAGCGCTGCAGGAACTCATGATACTTGGGGACAACCCGATCCACCTGTGTCTGCTGCAGCATCACTTCGGACACCAGAATCTTGTAGGGATCGGAAGTCTTCCGCCAGGGCAGGTCGCGCCCGTGCTGCTTGTACCATTTCAAGAGACGTATCTGGAATCGCCGCTTGATCCCTGGCGGGATGGGAAAGGTTACGGGCTCAGCCCGGCGGGCGGATCGCGACGACGGCTTCGCGTTGGATCGGGAACGGCGAGGCATGGCGGATTGGCGGCATTCTAGGAGCCTGCCGCATGAAATGCAAACGCCCTTCTTGACCCTTTTTCAAGCAGCCCCTACACTCCCCGCACGAATGGGCCGATCTCGATCAGAACCCAACGGAGCGAAGAAGCGGACCCGCGTCGTCATCATCGGCGGCGGCTTCGGCGGGTTGACAGCCGCGCAATCGCTCCGCAGACCAGGACTCGAAGTCGTCCTGATCGACCGGACCAACCATCACCTGTTTCAGCCGCTGCTCTATCAGGTCGCCACCGCCGCACTCTCCCCCAGCGACATCGCCTGGCCGCTCCGCACGATCTTCCGATCGCGACCGAACGTACAAGTCGTGATGGGCGAGGTCCAGGCTATCGAGAGGGTCGGACGCCAGGTCGTGCTGGCGGAAGGCTGGGCCATTCCTTTCGACGCGCTCATCGTCGCGCCGGGCTCCCGCCATTCCTACTTCGGACACAACGAGTGGGAGGCTCATGCGCCGGGATTGAAGACATTGACCGATGCGTTGACCCTGCGCGAGCGGCTGCTGCTCTCATTCGAGAAGGCGGAGCAACTGAAAGGCTCAGCCGAAGCGCAACGGTATCTCACCTTCGTGATCGTCGGAGGAGGTCCGACCGGCGTCGAACTGGCCGGGGCCTTGGCGGAAATCGGCCGCAAGGCCATGATGCCGGACTATCCCTCCCTCCGCTCAGCCAACCTGAAGATTCTGTTGCTGGAGGGAACCGAACGGATCCTCTCGGCGTATCCGCCCATGCTAAGCGCCAAGGCGCAATGGGCGCTCCAGGCCATGGGTGTCACGGTCATGTTGAACACCAAGGTCGTGCAGGTCACGCCGAGGGGGGTCTCCACCGGCCGCGAGTTCATCGAAACCGCCAACGTCATCTGGGCTGCCGGTAACACCGCCTCGCCGCTCATCCAATCCCTCAAGACCCCGGTCGATGCCGCCGGGCGGGCCATCGTGCGTCCGGACCTGACCATCCAGGATGATCCATGGATCTTCGTCATCGGAGACGCCGCCTGCTGTATCGGAACAGACGGCAAGCCTCTTCCCGGTCTCGCGCCGGTGGCCATGCAGCAAGGGCGCTACGTCGCGCGGGTGATCGCCAAGAATATTCCTCCGGACCGGCGCCGCCCATTTCGCTACGTCGATCGCGGCATGATGACGACGATCGGCCGGGCCAAGGCCGTCGCGCAACTGGGGCCGCTCAAGCTGTCGGGCCTACCGGCTTGGCTTATCTGGTGCATGGTCCATATCTTTTTCCTGATCGGCGTCCGCAATCGGCTCCGGGTCATGTCCGAATGGATCTGGTACTACCTCACCTTCCGCCCCGGTGCCAGACTGATCTATTGGAAGCGGGAGAAGTTGGAATGAACGCAACTTTGCTTTTCAAATCCCGCCCCTTTCCGCCCGGCATCTCGTTAAGAGCATGAGTCAGCCAGGGTTATCCCAAGTTTCTGTCCCCATAAAGTGAGATTGTCCTATTGATCTCTCACTGCGCGCATCATCGACCCCTTACCTAGCAGGATGTTGAAAAAGTCCGCCAGACGGTTACCCGTCTGACGGGTGATCGCGTCGCTCGGAGGCCCAACGTACGGCAAAGAATACGCGCCTCGCCTCCTCGCTCGCTGCGGCCCGGGTACCCGCCTGGCGGGTGCGACAGCCTTTTTGAACATCCTGCGGCGTATTGTGACGCCACCTGGGATCGCTTGCCTTAGCGTATCTCCAGAGTGTTCACTCGGTTTTTCAACAAACTGCTAGACCCATTGCAGTACGAGGAGCAATGGATAGCTCACGCCGGCGAGATGGTGAGCCGGCCGTGTCTTCAAGGGTCCAACCAGGTCGCCCCCTCCCTTCTTCACCACTCCGCTCCCAATCGATCCACCACGATCTGGTGCACGACCGCGTATCGCCCCAACGTGGCGAGGTAGAGTGCCGTCTCGGCGATATCGTAGGGGCTGATCTTCTCGCTCCGCTCGATCTCTTTCGGAGAGGCATCGACCAAGTCGTCCGCCACTGCGCCGGGGCAGATCGCGCTGGCTTTGATGTTGTAGGCGCGCCCCTCGTCCGCCAGCGACTTGGTCAGCGCCATGATCCCGTGCTTCGATGCGCTGTAGGTTCCGGTGCCGGCCCAGGCCTGCACGCCTGCCACGCTGGACATGTTGATGATCGTCCCGCCTCCCTGATGCATCATCTGGCGAAAGCCGGCCCGGCAGCAGAAGAACGTGCCGCGCAGATTCGTGTTGATCACCCGATCGAAGTCCTCGGTTTTGGTCTCCGCGATCCGACCGCCGCCTCCAACGCCGGCGTTGTTGACCAAAATGTCCAGCCGCCCGTACCGCGCGACGGTCTCGCCGATGAGGCGCTCGACCTGCGTTTCGTCGGTCACGTCCGTCGGAATCGCCACCGCTTTCCCGCCTCGTTCCTGGATCTGCGCCACCGTCCGTTCGCAGAGGTTCTTTCGCCGCGCGGCCACCACGACCTTGGCCCCTTCCTCAGCGAATCGCAACGCAATGGCCTTCCCGATGCCGCTGCTGCTTCCGGTGACGATCGCGATCTTGCCGGCCAGACGTTTCATGGGGACTCCTTTGTCGCCATATTGCTTTTGCCCGCGTCTCCTCCGTATGCTTCACTTGCTCCCGCTCATGTGCGGAGCAATAGCCCGAATTATAGTCCAGCACGCACTCCTCTTGAAGGTTTCAGACCTCACGCTCGACGAGCTGAAGGAATTGATCAAGGGCATCGTGGACGATCGCCTGCGGGAATTGCTCGGTGATCCGGACCTCGGCCTGCAACTGGGCGAGGCCGTTCGAGCGAGACTGAAGGCATCCCTCGCCTCCACGGCGCGGATCAGCGGGGATGAGATTGCGGACAGACTCGGCCTCACGTGGTGATGGGAATGGCTTGGTACCGTCTCGCCTTCAAGCCGGAGGTCATCGCCGATCTGGCCAAACTGGAGAAGCCGATGGCGCAGCGGCTGTTCGACAAGACCAAATGGCTCGCCTCCAATGTCGAGAACCTGCGCCATGAACAGGCAACGCCGGATCTTCCCGGCCTCTCCAAGTACGCGGTCGGCGACTGGCGTATCTTCTACTCGGTGGATCGTGCCGAACAGGTGCTCGACATCCACTATATCGCGCACCGCAACGACCTGACCGAACCGTGAAAGGTCAGTGGTTAGGCGTGAGGGGTGGGGAGAGATGGTGACCGTCACCTGGTCCGCTGTTCAACAGCTCAAGGCGTTGATCGTCGAACACCCCGATGATTCCGTCGTGCGGCTGACGCTGCGCGACGTCGATGAAACCCGGCTGGCGTTCAGCATCACGCTGGAGAACGCCGCACGGCCGGATGACGAGGTTCAGACCATCGAAGGCCTGACCGTCGCGGTGGAAGGAAAGAGCGCGCCGCGCATGGACGGGATCGTCCTGGATTACCGGGAGCCGCAGGGCTTCAAGTTCCTCCATCCCGGCCAGACGGAAGAGTTTACGCTGACCTTGCCGAATCTGAATTAGCAGGGGTGGAACATGCCTATCGCATCGGCGGCAAGACGCTGCCGACATGGAGCGCAAAACACCCCTGCTCCAGATCCCGCACATAACGAGCCAGGGTTTCGCGGATGACCGGAAAGGCCAGCAGGTCCCAGGGAATGGTTTCAGGCGGGAACAGTTGAACCTCCAGACTCTCGGCCCCGGGCGCGAACTCCGGGCTTTTCATCCGGCCGCGAAACACCACATAGACTTGGCTGATATGGGGCAGGCTGAAGACCGCGTAGAGCGACGCGATCTCCACGTCCGCATGGGCCTCCTCGAGGGTTTCCCGCAGCGCGGCCTGCTCCGTGCTCTCACCGATTTCCATGAATCCGGCCGGAAAGGTCCACAGGCCGGAACGCGGCTCGATCGCCCGGCGGCAGAGCAGAATCGATCCGTTCCACTCCGGGATACAGGCGGCCACGATCTTGGGGTTCTGATAATGCACGACCTGGCAGGCCTCGCAGACGAACCGGGGCAGGTTGTCGCCGGGCGGCACTTTCTGGACCACCGGCGCACCGCATTGACTGCAATACTTCATAACGGGCTGCCGTTTCGCACGAAAGGCTTTCGCCTGCGGGACGTGCGCGACCCGCGAGTCTCGCCAGTCTCGCTTTTCCCGCTCGTCTCGCCTGCGCTGCGCTCAACATGGATAACACAATCCATCGATTCTTTGCACCTTGCCCGCGAGGGCTCGAACCGGCGCTCGCGGAGGAATTGCGCGGACTCGGGGCGCAATCTGTGAGTCAGACGCCCGGCGGAGTCGGCTTTGCGGGGCCGTTCACGCTGTGTTACCGTGCGAATCTGGACAGCCGTATCGCCAGCCGCGTGTTGTGGCGGATTTGGGAAGCCCCCTACCAAACCGAACAGGACATCTACGAGGCCGCGTTGACAACCCGCTGGGAGGACTGGTTTTCTCCGCTCCACACGATCAAGGTCAAAGTCAGCGCCCGACACTGCCCGCTCAACAGCCTCGACTTCATCACGCTGCGTATCAAAGACGCCGTCTGTGATCGATTCAGAGCGATCGGTCAAGGGCGGCCGAGCGTGGGGATCAGACACCCGGATGTCCGTATCCACGTGTTTCTCGACCGGAGGACCCTGACGTTGTACCTGGACACGTCCGGCGAGCCGCTCTTCAAGCGGGGTCTGCGGCGGAGCGCGATCGAGGCGCCGCTGCGGGAGAATCTGGCGGCGGGGATTTTGAAACTTGCCGGCTGGACGCGGGAGCAGGTCTTGCTCGACCCGATGTGCGGCGGCGGGACGATTCCCATCGAGGCGGCGATGATGGCGCGCGAGATCGCGCCGGGACTGGGCCGGCATTTCGCCTTCGAACGGCTGAAACACTTCGACGCCAAGCTCTGGAGTCGCCTCTGCGAGGACAGGCGGGCGCAGCAATATGACAAGGTCGACGCGGCGATCTACGCCAGCGACCGCGACGCCGGGGCCGTTCGGGTCGCAAAAGCCAACCTGGCAACCGCCGGTCTTGCCGGTTCCGTCCGGCTTGCCCAAGCGGACATCCTGGCCCTAAGCGCACCGGCCAGCACCGGTCTGATCGTCACGAATCCTCCCTACGGAGCGCGGATAGGCGATGAAGGCCGGCTTGCCGCGTTCTATCCGAGGCTCGGCGACGCGTTGAAGCGCCGTTTTCCCGGCTGGACCGCCTATCTCTTTACCGGCGATCTTCGCCTGCCCAAACTGATCGGGCTCGCCCCCTCCCGCCGCATCCCGCTCTTCAACGGCGCCCTCGAATGCCGGTTGTACGAGTTCCGGCTGGTACGCGGCAGCAACAGGCAGAAAGCCGTCCTTTCAGCCCAATGACACTCGACCGTCAGTGCGTGGAGAGGTACTGGTACATCGCCTCGATGTTTTCGAGGAACCAGTCGGGATAGCCGTTCCATTTTTCGTATTTCGGCAGGCGGATGGTCTGTTTGGTTTCTTCCAGGGTCTTCCCTTTCAACACCGCCTGCCGCACTTCCCTCAACAGGTCTTCGAGGTATTCCCGGAACATCCGCACATGCTCCTTACGGCCGACCGGACCATGACCCGGAGCGAGGACATCGAAATCCAACTGCTCGACCCGCCTGAGCGACTCGATCCACTCTTCGGGATAGGAATCGCGCATGCGTCGATAGGCGACGGCCTCCACCGGAATGAAGTCCACGGCAAAGAGCAACCGTTCCTGAGGCAGCAAGAGCACCACGCTGTTGTCCGAATGGTTCCGGCCGACGTGGATCACCTCCACATGTTTTCCGCCCAGATCGATGAACAGCCGGTCGGTGAAGGTCAACTCCGGCACGGGCGTGTCGGCTTGCTTCTTTTCCAGAATGTCCTGCCTGGCTCTCCAGTGGCTGACGAACACGGCCGTGTCCGCGAACACGGTGCCGCCCGTGATGTGGTCGGCATGGTCGTGGCTGTAAATGACGTAGCGCACCGGTTTCGCCGTCAACTTCTTCAATTCCGCCTTGAGCCACGTCGCGGCTTCGACGCTGATCGGGTCCGTCGCGATCACGCCGTCCGCCGTCACCACCACCAGCGCCTTGTGCGCTTTGTGCCGGAAGAGAAACACGTCCTCGGCCAGCTTCGTCAGTTCGTCGGTCGGTTGGGATTCCTGCGCCGGCACGGCGCTCGGAGCCAGAAACAGCCAGACACAGAGAAAGCCCGTAAAAAGTTGTGGTAGTGTACGCATGAGGAATCTCCTTCGATATTCACCGTGATGACGCTCGATGCTACGCACGAACCGGCATCGCGTCAACCGAAGCGAGCTGAAGGCTGATGGCTGCCCGCTGATAGCCGACGGTTGATAGCTGTATTCAAGAAGGACAATGACTTCCCCTATCCCGCGTGCCTGTCTGACCGTCCTGATCCTGACGCTCACCGGCTGCAACTTCTTTCAACATGCCCGGCCGTCAAGCCATCCCCTCCCCGCCAGCCGGATGCGTGAATCGGTCGTGAGTCGCGTCCAACTTCAGATTCAGCCCGACATCGAACGGTATCTTCCTCTTCAGGAAGCCGCAGCCCTCAACGCGCTGGCCGAGACCGATGCAGTTGCCGGCGCGTTCCAGCGGCGCCTGGCGCTCATCAGCTTGACCGATCCTTGGTCTGGCCTTGCCAATCTGGAGCGCCAGGGGCTCCTGATTGCAGAACTGGCCGAGTCGGGCATGGAAAGCCTACCGGCGCTGATCGACGTCATGGAAGCCGGCATGGACCGGACAGCGGCGCTCTTCAACCCTCCGCCCTTTCCCGGAACAACCAACCTTGAGGGTCTTCTGACTTTCCTGACCGACGCCTTGGCGCAAGCGTCCGACTTGCGGGAGAAGGCGCTGCGGAATCTCAGTCAGGAGGACCGGCAATTCCTCTTCGCACACGCCAGCCGGTCGGTCGAACGGTTTACACCGCACGTGGCATCGGTCAACGAAAACACCCTGACGCAAGCTAAGGAAGATCACCGCTTCGTCCGCCTGCTCGAAGAACAGGTGGACTATGCGTCGCTGATCGCGGCGGCCCAGGCTTTGACCCGATTGGCCAACGACCGCTGGCTTGAGCAGCTACGGCTCGCGTTTCGCGACAGCCCGCCCCTCGCGTCGCCGCCCGCCGGGGTCACGGGAGATGTGCTGCTGGCGAAGCCCACCTCCTACGGCATGATCGTGGTTGGCGGACCGGGACCCAACACCTACGATGCGGACACGGGCATCGGCCTCATCCTCGACCTCGGCGGCAACGACACGTACCGCGGCATGATCGCCTCGGCCGGAGACGCCGAACAGGGCAACAGTGTCGTCATCGACGTGGCGGGCAACGACACCTATAGCGCCGCGCCGTTGGGGCTCGCTACGGGCCGCCTCGGCGTGGGCCTGCTGGTCGACCTGGCCGGGGACGACGTGTACCAATTGGCCGACGGGGCGGGCGGGGCCGGCTTCGTCGGTCTGGGCATCCTCTACGACAAAGCCGGAAACGATGTGTACATGGGAAGCCGCTTCACCCAAGGAGCGGCGATCGGCGGGCTGGGTTTGCTCCTGGACGAAGCGGGCGACGATCGTTACACCGGTTACGGCTACGCCGTCGGGTTCGGCGGGCCGTCCGGCGTCGGCGCGGTCCTCGACGTGGCCGGCAACGACTTCTACCAGTGCGGCGAGAAGTATCCTAGCGACTACAACGCGACCGACGCGCCGAACGCCAAGGCCGGCGATCCGGCATTCCAGTACGACTGTTTCGGGCTCGGCACAGGATCCGGCAAACGGATCTTTTCCAGAAGGACCGAGCACCGCGCGCTCAGCCTCGCCGGCGGCTGGGGCCTGCTGATCGATTCGCAGGGTCACGACCGCTACCGCAGCTCGAACTTCTCGCAAGGGGCCGGCTACTTTCTCGGCGTCGGGATCAAATTGGATCTCGACGGCGACGATGAACATACGGCCGCGCGCTACGGCCACGCAGCCGGCGCGCACGGCGGCGTCGCGCTGTTCGTGGACTTGCACGGGGACGACCGCTACGATTCCACCGGGCCGTTTTACAACAACGGCGCGGCCTGGGACCGCAGCGTCGCGTTGTTCATCGATGCAGGCCAAGGCAACGACGTCTACGACTTGCGCCGATCAACCGGCCTCGGGCGAGCCGATCATCGCTCGTGGGGTCTCTTCGTCGATGAGGGCGGACGCGATCGCTATGCCGTTCCCGACGGCATGGGGATGGTCTCGGATCGCAGCGTGAGTGCCTTTTTCGATCTGGCCGGGAACGATGAGTACATGTTGATTCCCACGCCGCCCTCCATAAACCACGAGCGGCGAGGCAACGCGCGGATCATTCTGGATCGGGCCGGCGGCCTTTTCATCGACCGTTGAGCGATCGGCTGAAGAGCAGAATCACACGACTCTCCGCTCGCGCGCACCGCCGGCCGGCAAGCTGAAATCGAGCTCAACTTGACTCATGCGAACCGGTGGCTATCTGATGTGTATTACGACGCAGCGAGGCGCGTTTTCACCGCGATCGCGTCCCGTTCCGACGTTATGTTGAACGTGAATCCACGCGGAGGGAGACCCATGAACGACGAAGCGGTCCTGATGCAATTGCCCGTCCTGCCGATCAAGCGCACCGTCCTGTTTCCCGGTGTCATGATGCCCCTGACGGTCGGCCGGGCGCGGTCCGTCGCTGCGGTGGAAGCGGCCATGCGGACGGAAGAGAAGACGCTCCTGATCGTGGCTCAACGTGATCCGCAGACGGAAGAGCCCGGTCTCGACGATCTCTACACCATCGGAACGAAAGCCGTCATTAAGCAAGTCGGCCGCGCGCCGGAAGGCGTCTTGCACGTGCTGGTTCAGGGACTCGACCGTGTCGTGCTGTTGAAACTCGAGCAGACCGACCCCTTCATGCTCGCCCGCGTCCGGCATTTACCGGTACCGGACGACTCCAGCACGGAGGTCGAGGCGCTGCATAGGGCCATCCAAGACCTCATGACGGATCTCCCGAAGCTCATCCAGTCGCCCGGCATTCAGGAAGCCGTCATGGCGTTGCGGAACGAAGACGACCCGGTCGCGCTCGCTTATCGCATCGCCTCGTTCCTCAACCTCACCGTGGAAGGGGAGCAACAGTTGTTGGAAGCGCAGACCCGGTCGGATTTGCTTCGCGGACTCTACGCCGCTCTGTCGCGGGAAATTCAGATTTTCCAACTGCGCGAGAAAATCGCCAGCGAAGCCCAGGCCAAGATCGGCAAGACGCAGCGCGAGTACATCCTGCGCGAGCAGTTGAAGGCGATCCAGCAGGAGTTGGGCGAATCGGACAGCGAAGAAAGCGAGGTCGCGCACCTCAAGAAACAGATCCAGGAGGCCGATCTCCCCGATCACGTGCGGAAAGAGGCCGAGCGCGAGGTCGCGCGGCTTGCGAAGATCCCGCCGGCTTCGCCGGACCATCAGGTGATCCGCAGCTATCTGGAGTTGGTTCTCGAGCTGCCTTGGAAAAAGGCATCGCAAGACAGCCTCGACCTCGCCCGCGTGCGCCAGGTTCTGGATGAGGACCATTACGGGATCAAAGAGGTCAAGGAACGCATCGTCGAGCATCTGGCGGTGTTGAAACTCAATCCCGGCGCGAAAGCGCCGATCCTCTGTCTGGTCGGCCCGCCGGGCGTGGGCAAGACCAGCCTGGGCCAGTCCATCGCGCGGGCGATGGGCCGGACCTTCGAGCGATTCAGCCTCGGCGGCGTCCACGATGAAGCTGAACTGCGCGGCCACCGTCGAACCTACGTCGGCGCGTTGCCCGGCCGGATCATTCAGGCCATCCGTCGGGCCGGTGTGAACAATCCGGTGCTGATGCTGGACGAAGTGGACAAGATGGGCCGCGACTTCCGGGGCGACCCGGCGGCCGCACTCTTAGAAATTCTCGACCCGGCGCAGAACCACACGTTCCGGGATCATTACCTGGATCTGCCGTTCGACTTGTCGAAGGTCTTCTTCATCACGACGGCGAACACGCTCGATCCGATCAGCCAGCCCCTGTTGGATCGGATGGAAGTCATCCGCCTGCCGGGCTACAGCGAACGGGAAAAGTTGGAGATCGCGGTCCGCTATCTCTGGCCGAGGCGGCTGAAGGAAGCCGGCCTGCAACCGGAGCTCGTCTCGTTGCCGAACGACATGATCGAGCACATCATCAGCCGGTACACCCGAGAAGCGGGCGTGCGGCAACTGGAGCAGATGCTCGGCCGGTTGACGCGAAAGGTGGCGTTGAAATTCGCAGACCAGCCGGACCACCAGCCGCGCGAGCCGGTCACGATTGTGAAGGAGCAGCTCAGCGAGTGGCTCGGATCCGAACGGTTCATGCCGGAAGAGGCGCGCAAGCAACTTCCGCCCGGCGTGGCGACGGGCTTGGCCTGGACGCCGACCGGCGGGGACGTGCTGTATGTCGAAACCAGTCTTCTCCCGGGCAGTCACGAGTTGACGCTGACCGGACAATTGGGCGACGTGATGCAGGAATCCGCCCGCGCGGCGCGCAGCTATCTGTGGGCCCATGCCGAGGCTATGGGGCTGGACATTTCCCGCTTCAAGCGGAACGGTGTGCACATCCACGTGCCGTCCGGCGCGATCCCCAAGGACGGCCCGTCCGCCGGCATCACGATGGCCACGGCCTTGGCCTCGGCCTATGTCGGCACGCCGGTTCGCAGCGATACGGCCATGACCGGGGAGATCAGCCTGAGCGGGTTGGTGCTGCCGGTCGGCGGAATCAAGGAAAAGGTCCTGGCCGCGAACCGGGCCGGCATCAAGCGGATCATCCTGCCCAAGGCCAACGAGAAGGACCTGAAGGACGTGCCGGAAGAAGTGCGGCAGAATCTTGAGTTCATCCTGGTGGAGAAGATCGAGGAAGTGCTGCAAGCTGCGTTTGCGTCGCGGCCCGACACGTCCGCCGCTCATGAACCGACGGAAGGTGTCGAACCGGCGGTCGGTCTGCCGGCATGATGGCAAGAGGAGCCCGGGCATAGATCCTTGTGGCTGGGCGCAGCCATTCCTTCCGAGTTCTGTCGTCGCCCGATCAACTCTCGGATCGAAGCTGCTTGTACCGGAAGCAGCGGACCGTGTGGTCGTTGACCATCCCGACCGCCTGCATGAAGGCATAACAGATGGTCGAGCCGACGAATCGGAATCCTCGTCGTTTAAGGTCCTTGCTCATCGCGTCCGATTCGCGCGTCCGGGCGGGAATCTCCTTCAGCGACCGCCGGCGGTTGACCTTGGGTTTGTCGCCGACGAATCGCCAGATGTAGGCGTCGAAACTGCCGAACTCCCGTTGCACTGCCAAGAAGGCTTTGGCGTTGTCGATCGCAGCCCCGATTTTAAGCCGGTTGCGGATGATGCCGGGATCGGCCAGCAGCCGCCGGATTGTCTTGCCGTCATACTCGGCTATAGTCTCGGCATCGAACCCATCGAAGGCGGCGCGGTACGCGTCCCGCTTTTTCAGTATCGTCTCCCAGCTCAACCCCGCCTGAGCGCCCTCAAGAATCAGAAACTCGAGCAGCCGCCGATCGTCGTGGACCGGCACGCCCCATTCCTCGTCGTGATACCGAATCATCAGCTCGCTCTGGGCCCACTCGCAGCGGGTTGTCATCGGCTCCTCCATCGAGGGATCGGACGGCCAGGCTTGTACTGGTGCCATCTGCCTGCGAGGAAGTCAAGCGACGTTTCGCTCGACAACAACCCGATCCAATCGGTCTGGCAAAAAGATGAGCAAGTCGGTAAGCTACCAGGATGTAAGAACCCGCAGAATAATCCGACCACGTCGTGCTGCTGCATGATGCAGGCTCTATGGAGAGCACGTTCCCTGAGCGCACGGCTTATCGGCTGAAAGGGAGGGCCCAGCGATGGATCAGAAGAAACCCGTGAAAGCGGCGTCGATCCCGGCGCAGATCGTGAAGGTGGTCAAGTCGGATGACGAATGGCGGAAACTGCTCACGCTTGAGCAGTACCAGGTGCTGCGGCACGAGGCGACGGAACGGGCGTTTACCGGCGCCTATCACGATAACAAGGAGCCCGGCGTGTATCTGTGCGCGGGCTGCGATCTACCGTTGTTCTCGTCGGAACATAAGTTCGACAGCGGCACCGGTTGGCCCAGCTTCTGGCAGCCGATCGCGCCCCACGTCATCGGGACCAAAACCGATTTCAAACTGTTCGTGCCGCGGACCGAAGTCCACTGCGCCCGATGCGACGGCCACCAGGGCCACGTGTTCAAAGACGGCCCGCCGCCGACCGGGTTGCGGTACTGCATCAACTCGGCGGCGCTGAAGTTCGTGCCGGCGTAACCTTCGTCAATCGCCATTCGTCAATAATGGTCAACCAACGGAACAGTCTCTTCCGATTGCCGGTCGACCATAGAGCCGACCTAGCCGTCTCTTGACCATGCCGGCAAGGAGGACTAGACTGCCGCCATGCCGATCAAGCTGATCGTTCTCACCGCCTTCTGCTTCGCCGCCCTGCCCGCCTGGGCTGATGACCGTCCGAAGTCGTTGCACTTTGATTCGGACATCGCCGACACCTTACTTTATGAATTGGCGGGAAGGGCGTTGGACGCGTTTCACGACCACTTGGATCTGGAGGGCTCGATCGAGTCCGACGACCAGGCCCAGGAGCGGCGCGGCCGTCTCACGTTCAAGTTTTATCCCAAAGGCAAATCCCGCTCCGACCAGCATATCACGGGCGAGACGACCTTCCGCTTTTCTACCGATCTTGATCACCCATCCCTGCATTTCGAGTTCAAATCCTCAAAAGATTCCCCCCGGTGAGCCGAGCCGGCGCCATCGAATCTCCCGATCCCATTTCCATATAATTTATCGACCTGGCGCCCCGCGAGAGAATCAACGCGGGGCATGAACCGCATGCTCTGCATTTTCAGCGAACGGTGAGATAGAATTTCGGTGTCTCCGTCGGATCGACGCCCGCCATGGATACCCAACCGCGCTGGATCGCGCTGGTTCTCTACACGGCCGGAATGGCGTGGGCCGAATCGGCGACGGTGTTCTACTTGCGAACCCTCGTCGGCCGCGTGGACCCATACCAACCGCACCCGATCCCTGTGCGCGCCGACCTGATTGGGGTGGAACTCGTCAGAGAAACCGCCGCGATGGTCATGCTCGCCGCCGTCGCCTGGCTGGCCGGCCGAACGACACGCAGCCGTTTTGGCTCCTTCCTGATCGCGTTCGGAATCTGGGATATTCTGTACTATGTCTTTCTGCACGCGATCAGCGGCTGGCCCCGATCGCCGTTGGACTGGGACGTCTTGTTCTTGCTCCCTCTGCCTTGGTGGGGACCGGTGCTGGCGCCGGCGACCATCGCGCTCGTCATGATCGCGGGAGGAACTCTGCTTTGCCGGGCCGAGCAGGTGGACCCGGCGCTCAGACCCCGGCGCTGGACCTGGGGCCTAAGCGCCTTCGGGGTGGCTCTGGCACTCTACGTGTTTATGGCTGACGCGATCAGCGTAGCGGCCGAAGGCATGGACGCGATAAACACCGTCAGGCCCGTATGGTTCAACTGGCCGCTCTTCCTGTTGGCCGTCGTGGCCATGACCGGCCCGTTCATCGACCTGGCCGGCCGACTTCACGTCCGGGCGACTCGTGCACGAGGATCTTAGCCCCCGCTACGGCAGGATGGCGATGATCCGCACCGGCCCGCCGGTGCCGCCCTTGATCTTGATCGGCAGCGCGATCAGCGTGGCCCCGGTGGGCGGCAGCTTGTCGAGGTTGGCGATGTTTTCGAGGCCGTACACGTCGGCACCGTTGAGAATCCGGTGCACGATGAAATCACGGGACTGCCCATAGTCGATGCTGGCCGTATCAATCCCGACACCGTCGATTCTTCGCTCCTTGAGCAGAAATTCCGCGGCTTCCTTCGAGAAGCCGGGAAAATGAAGCGTCGTGGGATCGTGCGGCGCGTCGGTCCCGAAATATTTTTTCCGGTCCGGCCAATACCTGGCCCACCCGGTCCGCATGACCACGATCGCGCCGCCGGGGATGCGCCCGTGACGCCGCTCCCAGGCCACGACGTCCGCCACCGTCAACCGGTAGTCCCGATCCTGTTCAACAGCCTTCGTGACGTCGATCACCACCGCAGGACCAACCAGTTTCCGCAGCGGAATCTCGTCCACAGGCAGACGGCCCCGGCCGAAATGGATTGGCGCATCGATGTGCGTCCCGCCGTGTTCCGAGGTGGCGAAGTCGGCGGAGGCGTACCAATACCCGCCCGGCGTCATGCCCCACGACGTCTTCTCCCATGAGAACGGCTTATTCGTCGGCCACGCCACGCTGTGTTCGTCGAAAGGATGGGTGAGATCGACCAGTTTGCTCTCGTCGATCTGCGCCGACACCGTGTGCGGCCATGCCGCCACGAATAATCCTATAAGCCAAATGTGCTTCCCTCGCATATCCGCCTCCGTTGGTTGCTCACCTCTATAGCACGGTGCGACCGCCGCGACCAGCCTGACCACTTGAACCTATCTCGAACCGTCAAAAGCTGACATCCGCTCCGTTTCCAGGGTACGCTTGGCGTATCCATCCCGGCTTTCACGACTGACGCGGCCGTTGAGGCATAATGCCATGACCTCCGACCCACGGATGACTCTCTCCGGAACACGCTTTGGTGTCGCCTACCGCGTGCGAGGTCCGGAGGCGGAAGCGCGCGCCCAGGCGGATCTGATCTGCATCGATCAGACGGTGGAAGCGCCGGAGGCAATCCTGCCGGCCGGCACGATTCGCGACGAGATCCTCGGACGGATCGAAAGCTTCCGTTCTCTCGGCTCCGACCGGCACGAGGCCGTGATCAGCTTTCCCATCGAGCTGCTGACCGACGATTGTTCGCAACTGCTCAACGTGGTCTTTGGCATCAGCAGTCTGAAGGCGGGCATCCGGGTGACGGAGATCTCGCTCCCCGAACAAGCCTTGCAAAGATGGCCCGGCCCCCGCTTCGGCCGGATCGGCTTGCGCGTGTTGGTCGACGTTCCCGACCGGCCTCTCGTCTGCGGCGTCCTGAAACCCTTGGGCCTTTCACCCACCGCCCTCGCCGACCTGGCCTATCAGTTCGCGCTCGGCGGGCTCGACCTCGTCAAAGACGACCAAAGCCTGAGCGACCAGCCGTTCTGTCCTTTTCGCGAACGAGTGCGACGGTGCGCCGAGGCGGTCTCCAAAGCCAATCGAGAAACCGGACGACATTGCCTCTACGTGTCCCATGTGAGCGGACCGTGGGAGACGATGCACGAGCGCTGCCTGATCGCCGAAAAAGCCGGGGCGGGCGGGCTCCTGATCTGTCCGGGACTGACCGGGTACGACGGGCTCCGTCTTATAGCGCAGGACGACGCGATCGGGCTGCCCATCCTCAGTCACCCTGCATTCCTGGGCACCTACTACGTCGATCCCGACAGCGGCATCGCGCCTCCGGTCTTGTTCGGCCAACTGCCTCGCCTCGCCGGCGCCGACGCCAGCATCTACCCGACCTTCGGGCTGGACTTTCCCATCACCCGGGACGATTGCCGGCAAATCGCCGCCGCGACTGCTGTTCCCTGGAACCGTCTCAAGCCGATCTTCCCGACCGCCGCGGGGCGGATGGGATTCGACCGGATCAAGGAGATGCGCGACCTCTACGGCGACGACGTGCTGTTCATTCTTGGAAGCAGCATCCAACGCGATGAAAATGGATTAACGCGGGCCTGCCGCAGGTTCGTCGAAGAAGTCGGAAGACGAACGTAGCTCGACCGGCGGCATCCCGACCTTGCACTCAACGTGACTAGCAGTCCGGCCAGCCGATGTGATATCCGACTTTTATGACCGCGCCCTCTCTCCTTCTACTCATTCCACCCTTGACCCAACTCAATACGCCTTACCCGTCGACCGCCTATCTGACCGGTTTTCTCCGGTCCCGGGGATATGCAGTTGCGCAGGCCGACATCGGCCTCGAAATGGTGCTGGGTCTGTTCTCGCGGGCCGGTCTCGAACAGGTCTTCGATCGGATTCGCCCGTTACGTTCCGAGTTGCCCGGCGAAGCCAAACAAATGCTCACCCTGGAGCGGGCCTATCTGGATTCCATCGACCCGGTCGTGAACTTTCTCCAAGGCCGCGATCCTTCTCTCGCGTCACGCATCTGTCAAGGTCATTTTCTCCCGCAGGGTCCTCGATTCTCAGCCGGCCTCGATCGAATCGCGTCGCCGCAGACCGTGCCGACCTTCGATCGGGCCCGGCTTCTAGCTTCCCTGTATTTGGAAGACTTGGCCGACTTGGTCCGCGCCACCGTCGCTCCGCAACTCGCCTTGAGCCGCTATGCGGAACAGATTGGCATGGCCGCCTCGTCGTTCGATTCGATTCTTCGCGCCCTCGCCGCGCCGCCCAGTCTGACCGACGAACTGATGCTCGCCGCGCTCTGGCGCCACATTGAAGAGAAGAACCCGGCGGTCATCGGACTGACGGTCCCCTTCCCCGGCAATCTCTACGGGGCGTTTCGCATCGCCCAGACGCTCAAACAGCGCCGTCCATCTGTCACCGTTGTGCTCGGCGGCGGCTACGCCAACACGGAATTGCGACGGCTCCGAGACCCCCGCGTGTTCGATTATCTGGACTATGTCACGCTGGACGACGGAGAACGTCCCCTGCTCTGCCTCCTTGAACATCTGGCCGGCAAGCGCGAAGACGCCGAACTCTGCCGGACCTTCCTGCGAGCGAACGACCGAGTGGTCTTCCGAAACGGAAACCGCGAGCCGGACTTCGGCATGGCGGAGACGGGTGCGCCGACCTACGACGGATTGCCGCTGACCCGATATCTCTCGATCCTCGACACGTTGAATCCCATGCATCGGCTCTGGTCCGACGGGCACTGGAACAAGCTCACGGTGGCGCACGGCTGTTACTGGAAGCAATGCACGTTCTGCGACGTGGGGTTGGACTATATCAGCCGGTATGAAGCCACGCCGAGCGAGGTTCTCGCCGATCGAATCGAGGCGCTGATCGCGGAAACCGGCCGGCGCGGGTTTCATTTCGTGGACGAGGCGGCCCCGCCCGCCGGTCTCAAGGCGCTGGCATTGACGCTTCTGGAACGAGGCATCACGATCTCCTGGTGGGGAAACATCCGGTTCGAGGAGGCCTTTACGGCCGACCTGTGCCGGTTGTTGGCGGCCTCGGGCTGCGTCGCCGTCAGCGCCGGTTTGGAGGCCGCTTCGGACCGCTTGCTGGAGGCAATAAAGAAGGGCATCACCGTCTCACAGGCGGCCCGTGTGGCCGACGCGTTTCGGCAGGCCGGCATTCTCGTCCATGCGTACCTCATGTACGGGTGCCCGGGAGAAACCGTCGCGGAAACCGTAGAGAGCCTCGAGCGAGTGCGCCAGTTGTTCTCCGCTGGACTGATTCAGTCCGCCTTCTGGCACAAGTTCACCGCAACGGCCCATAGCCCCATTGGACTGGCTCCGGATGCTTACGGGATTCGGATTACCGGTCCGGTCTTCCGAGGATTCGCGGAGAACGATCTGGCGCACGAGGACCCAACCGGCCAGGCACCTGCCTGGCTGGGCGAAGGACTGCGCCGCGCGTTGTTCAATTACATGGAAGGACGAGGGCTGACCGTCGACGTACGCCGGTGGTTCGATCGGCCGGTCCCGCAGCCCAAGGTGCCGCGCGATTGGGTGGACCGAGCGCTTGGGGAGGGATCACGCGAAGAAGATGACCCGACCGCTGAGCGGCGCTTTGTCTGGGTTGGAGGGGAGCCGGTCATCGAGCGGCATCGACGCACTCGATCCCGGCTGATCCTGCCTAATCGAGTCGAAGACGCTGAAATCAGACTTTCGCTCGGCAAAGCCGAGTGGCTGGCGACGTTGATCCGGACCGCCATGCCATCGCCCACGAAACGCGGCCAGGGTTATCCTCTGCTCCGCGACGTGCGAACCCGCTTCCCCTTCGGTGGTCCTCACGCATTCGATGCCATGGTGCACTCAGCCGCCTGGCAGGAGGCTAGGGCGATCGGCTTATTACTCGTTTAGATAAGGCAAAGAGCCCCCTCTCCCTTTACCCTCTCCCTAGCAGGGAGAGGGTAGGGTGAGGGAAGAAAGATCTTACTTGTTCGGCTGCGGCGTGTAACGGAGGTAAGGTTTCACAGTGCGGAAGCCCTTGGGGAAGAGCGTCTTGGCCTCCTCGTCGCTCACCGCCGGCGTGATGATGCAGTCCTGCCCGTCCTTCCAGTTCACCGGCGTCGCGACCTTGTACTTGGCCGTCAACTGGAGCGAGTCCACCACCCGAAGCAGTTCGTCGAAGTTCCGACCGCAGGACGCGGGATACGTGATCATCAACTTGATTTTTTTGTCCGGACCAATGACGAACACCGACCGCACCGTCATATTGTCCAGCGCGTTGGGATGGATCATGTCGTAGAGCGTCGCGATCTTCTTCTCGGGATCGGCGATCAACGGGAAATTGACCGTACAGTTCTGGGTCTCGTTGATGTCCTTGGTCCACCCCTTGTGCGCGTCCAGCGGGTCCACGCTGATTGCGATCACCTTCACGTTCCGCTTTTCAAACTCGGACTTGATCCGCGCCATGTAGCCCAGTTCGGTCGTGCAGACCGGCGTGAAGTCCTTCGGATGCGAGAAAAGAATTCCCCAACTGTTCCCCAACCATTCGTGGAAATTGATCCTGCCCTCGGTCGTCTCAGCCGTGAAATTCGGCGCCTCATCACCCAATCGCAGTGCCATAACACTCCCTCCTTCCTCTAAAAATCGCAGTGTATGAACTGATCGTGCCCTTGAGGTGGAAACGCCTTTTACCATACTGACCTCTACGGGCAAGTTCAAGGGTCGGGAACCCGGCGCGGATTGTGCCCCCGCGCGGGCGATGGTCCAGTGCCTCCTGCATCAAGCAGAGAGAACGAGCCTGAGCACACCGCGGCGGCCCATCCCCACGGCCGGACCCGAAGACGACTCGGCGCGGCAGCGCTTCCGGTCACGCTTGACCGAAGCGGCCGCCGCGGGGTACCGGTCGAGCACGCACCCCCTGCGGCCACCCGGGTGGACGCGATCGAGTTGGACGAGAAACGGATGTGAGGCGGACTCCGGCGCCAGCGGAACCGATCAGGTTTCCATCATTTCCAATCGGGCGTCAAATTCATGCCCGCAAGCCACGCAGCGGATGCAATCGGATTCGACGGTGATCTCTTCGATCCTGACCCCCATGCCTCCGCAGTCCGGGCAACGGGCCAGGTGGAGCGACTGATCGTCCAGCGACTCGTAGCGCGCTCCGCGGAGACAGTAGACCGGCCGGCCTTCCCATTCCCACGGCCTGCCCGCTTTGTCCACTTCCGGCAGGACGATATAATGGCGCGCCGCATACGCTTCCATTGCCCGGCGGTCGGCAAGCCCGCCTTGAATCAACTTGCCGGTTTTTGCGTCGTAGAGGGCGTCGCCCTTGATGATCACCTTGGTCGGTCCCATACTCTCCCTCCCTGTGCGCGGGGGCAATGGCCATTACCTTACGCCGCAGCCGCAGCCAAATCAATGGCGTCGCGTATCGGTCCGCGAACGGGCACTCGCCGTGACCCGGAGAGCCTCGCTCCCGCGTAGAGCACGCGCACCTAGCCGGCGGTTGAAGAGAAGCTGAAAAAGGGCTGGCGCGCCCGGCAGGAATCGAACCTGCGACCCACAGCTTAGAAGGCTGTTGCTCTATCCGACTGAGCTACGGGCGCGGACTGGAGAGAAATTATGAATTCTGTCGGCGCTCACCAGCTTCACATCCTCTCGAAAACCCGATTCGAAATAGCACCAGAACTGCTGAGGTGTTCCCCCCCTCGTGCGAGGAAGCATCCGATGGCGCTCGTCTTCGCAATTGCGACAAAGCTCCGATCGAGTAACCAAGCATCGGAACACTTGAGGTTTTATCCGCCCGCCTCAATTTGATAGGTGGGCGGTACGCGCAAGCGAGGTTTGGTCGGGGCGAGAGGATTTGAACCTCCGACATCCTGCTCCCAAAGCAGGCGCGCTACCGGGCTGCGCTACGCCCCGACGCCTTTGCCCAATTAGGAATGAGGGATGTGGCATGAGGAATTAGTGTGCAAAAACGCTTGCTGTCGTCATCCACGATTCCACATTCCTCATTCCACATTCCTCATTATTAGAATCTCGCGGACCTTGGCAAAAGCACGCCCCCGATGACTGATACGGTTTTTCTCCTCGGGTGAAAGTTCCGCCAAGGTTTTTCCCAGTTCGGGCACGCAGAACACTGGGTCGTAGCCGAACCCTTCGGTACCGGCCGGCTTCTCCGCGATGAATCCTTCAAGCAACCCGGTCGCGGTGCGGACCGAGCCGTTCGGCTCGGCCAGAGCCGCCACGGTCACGAAACGCGCCCGGCGCTTCTCCCGAGGAACACCCTCCAATTCCCGCAGCAACTTGCGCCAGTTGTCTTCATACGTCGCATCCTCGCCCGCATACCGCGCCGCATAGACCCCCGGTCGGCCGCCCAACGCCTCCACCTCCAACCCCGTGTCATCAGCCACGGCGGGCAGCCCTGTGTAGTGGGCGATAGCGACGGCCTTCTTCACCGCGTTGGCTTCGCAAGTTTCTCCGTCCTCGATCACTTCCGGAGCATCGGGAAATTCAGCCAGGGTCTTGATCACGATCCCCAAATCGCCCAACAGCGCCGCGAGTTCCCTCCCCTTGTCCTTATTGCGCGTCGCCAACACCAACTCTTTGACCATCGCCCGCTGTTACTCGGTTAAGGGTCATCGCTCAATCGTGTGCCAGGACGACCGCGCCCTTCCGTTGAGCATTGACCAACGACCCCTTTCCCGTTACTCTAAGCTCCCCACCAATTCTTTCTGCATCTCGACCAAGCCCTGGATGGCCTTCCAGCCGAGCGCCAGAAATTCATCCATATCTCTCTTCTCGAACGGGGTCCGTTCGGCTGTTCCCTGGATTTCCACGAACCGTCCCTGCCCGGTCATGACGAGGTTCATATCGACGTCGGCCAGCACGTCCTCTTCGTAGGCCAGATCGACCATGATCTCCCCGCCGACCTTGCCCACGCTGACCGCCGCCAGGTAATCAAGCAGCGGACACTTCTTGATCAAACCCTGCTTCTTGAGCACCGCAAACGCATCCGCCAGGGCGATGAACGATCCAGTGATGGACGCGGTGCGGGTCCCCCCGTCGGCTTGGATGACATCACAGTCGATCCAGATCGTGCGCTCACCCATTTGCGTCATATCCGTGACGGCACGGAGCGCCCGCCCGACCAGCCGCTGGATTTCCAGAGTGCGGCCCCCTTGCTTGCCTTTCACCGCTTCTCGAGGAGAACGTTCATGCGTGGCGCGCGGCAACATGGCATATTCGGCCGTCACCCAGCCCCTGCCCTTGTCTTTGAGAAAAGGAGGGACCTTGTCTTCCACAGACGCGGTGCAGATCACCTTGGTCTCTCCCATCTGAATCAGCACCGAGCCTTCGGCATATTTATTGAAATTTCTGGTGATGGTCACGGGCCGGACCTGGTCCTTCCCCCGCCCGTCGATGCGGATCAACCCCATGCCACCGCTCATACCCGGCCTCCTCCCTGCTTCAAGGAAACGGATTATAGAAGAGGATCGGAGAAAGAGCAATGAAACCGGCGGCGCAGGATGAGATCCGCTAGCCACGCGATCGGTGCCGATCCATCCGCGCCCCACGGCTGCGGACAAGCCGTACCCGGATGTACACGAGACCGGCGATCAGCAGGCTAATTGTGTACACAAAGAGGTCTTCATGGGGGAACACATAAGGCATATGCCAGAGTAGTTCGTTCGGCAAGAAGAAGCAAGAAAGAACCTGCCGCCTAGGGCTTAGAAGACATTAGCGCAGGGTAGATGACAACTATGAAAAGTTTCTTGAAAATGAAATTTGAAACCCTATACTGGCACAAAAGGTGCACCCGTATTTGATCCATCCGGCGGGTTTTCACGCTCAAGACTTCGTCTACGAGACCGATAACGGAACAGACCGCAATCCCTGACCCGACTCGCACGACCGACCAAACGGAAGCCGCATGCCAACGTCGATTCCTTTCAACGGTTACCAGTCTCTGATTGAGGAAAAAAACATTTTAGTGGTCGACGACGAGGAGCCGATCCGGCGCCTGTTGGGATACTTGCTCCAGACCCACGGCTACCCGATCGCCCTGGCCGCCGACGCCCGTGAGGCGCGGCGGCAATTGGAAGAGCGGACTTTCGCGCTGATCCTCTGCGACGTGAATATGCCGGGGGAATCCGGCATGGATCTCTTGCAGCATGTGCTGACCGAATATCCCCACACCGCGGCAATTATGGTGACCGGACTCGACAGCCCGCTCCTGGCGAACGCCGCGCTGGACATGGGGGCTTTCGGCTATATCATCAAGCCCTTCGAAGCGAACGAGGTCCTCATCAACGTCGCCAATGCCTTCCGGCGCCGGCGACTGGAGATTGAAAACCGGGCTCATTGCCAGAACCTCGAAGACATTGTGCGGACCCGCACCATGGCCTTGCAACAGGCCCTCGAATGGCTGGAGCGGAGCGAAAAAGAGCTCCGGTTGTCCCGGGAGGAGACGATCCAACGACTGGCCATCGCCGCCGAGTTCCGCGACAACTCGACCGCCAAACACATTCAACGGATGAGCCACTACTGCGAGCTGCTCGCGCGTAAGATCGGCCTATCGGCCGAACGCTGCGACCTCATCCGCACGGCCAGTCCCATGCACGATATCGGAAAGATCGGGACACCCGACCATGTCCTCCTCAAACCCGGCAAGTTCACTCCCGAGGAATTCAACGTCATCGCCCAACACGCGGAGATCGGCTACCGCATTCTGGGCGGGTCGGACGCGGAGCTGCTGAAAGTCGCCGCCGTCATTGCGTGGACGCACCACGAGCGGTGGGATGGGAGCGGCTATCCGCGCGGGTTGAAAGGCGAAGGGATTCCGATCGAAGGCCGGATCGCCGCGATCGCCGACGCCTTCGACGCCCTGACGACCGAACGAGTCTACAAGCCGGCCTTCGAGCTGGATCATGCGGTCGATCTGATGTTGAAGCACCGCGGGGAACATTACGATCCCGATCTCTTGGACGTCTTCCTGGCCTCTATGGAGGACGTGAGGAAGATTCACGAGCGGTATGCCGATCTTGCCAACCGACCTATTCTTCCTCAATAACGTTTCTATCAAGCCCGGATTATTCACGACGCTTTGTCACGAAAACGCGCAGACGCGTTGTGTTGGACCCATTGCACAGAGCAGAGCAATGGGTGCCCCAAGCGCAGCCACGAGGGAGGGAGGCGTACTTGAAACAGTACGTTGACCGACTAAATGGCGAGCACGCCCGTCGGAGCAGCGTATCCGCGTTTGCAGTAGAAGTGTTGTGAATAATCCGGGCTAGCATTGACCATCGGCTTGCAGATCGGTATGATCCCGCCGCTCTTGTCGATGAACCGCTACGGGACTTGACCTTCAGCCGCCAAGCGGATCGGCCGTCGGATGGAAGAGGAGCGGAGCGTGGAACGAACGCACATCGAACAGCGGGCGGACGTAACCAGAAACTGGCTCGGCTATGTCTGCGAAGCCATCGTCACGTCCGGCACCATGCCGGCATGGGAAGCCGTCGACTATTTGGCGGAGCATCTCATTGGAGAAGCGCCGAACCGGCACCTGCTTGAGACCAAAGCTCCCTATGAAGCAACCTCCCAATTCCTGAACCGGCTGTACAACCCCCTCGTCGAGGCCGCTTCCCGCGATGTGTCACTCCCCTCTTCCGCAATGCTCCATGCCTTCACCGACATCAGCCTAACCGGCAACTCGGCCGTGCTGGTCGTCTATTTCCCCGGGCACAATCTTCCGCATCAATTGCTGTTGCTCGACACGGTCCGGGCCTGGGACCTGATGTTTCCAGACGAAGACCGCTTCAACCGTTGGGCGGAAGAACGGTATCGCTGGATCAAAACGGCCTTGGCCACGGCGATCGCCAAAACCAGGCTGTCGCCGCTCGTGGTTCAGGAACTGACGGCGTGACACGGCGCCGCGCCACTGATTCTTCACGCAATTCCTCGGACGGCTGACCGGTGATCGCCGACAGCTGATGGCTGATCGCTATTGGCCGCTCGCTGTTTGCTGCTTTCTCGGCAAAAACTAAGCCGGATCGTAATTCAGATTGGAGGCGAGCCACCGCTCGATTTCGGCGAGGGGCAGTTTCTTGCGGGCCTGGTAGTCCAACACCTGATCGCGCCCGATCTTGCCGACCGCGAAGTATTTCGCCTGCGGATGCGCGAAGTAGAGGCCGCTGACGGACGCGGCCGGATACATCGCGAAGGTCTCGGTCAGGCGGATGCCGGCGTGCTTCTCGACCTGGAGGAGATCGAACAGCAGCCGCTTCTCCGTGTGATCGGGGCAAGCCGGATAGCCCGGCGCCGGACGGATGCCGCGGTACCGTTCACGGATTAAATCGTCGTTCGTCAACCGTTCGGACTTCCCGTAGCCCCAGTCCTCGCGGGCTTGCTTGTGCAACCATTCCGCAAAGGCCTCGGCCAGCCGATCCGCCAGAGCCTTGGCCATGATCGAATTGTAGTCGTCATGGTCCCGCTCGAAACGCCCGCACAGCGCCTCGATCCCGACCCCCGCCGTCACCGCAAAGGCTCCGAGGTAATCGAGGCGCCCCGAGCCTTTCGGCGCAATAAAGTCGGCCAACGCCAGGTTGTACTGGCCTTCGGGTTTCTCCATTTGCTGTCGGAGTGTATGGAAAGTGGCCAGGACCGTCCTCCGGGATTCGTCGGCGTACAGTTCGATATCGTCCTCCACGCTGTTGGCCAGGAAAAAGCCGTAGACGCCGCGCGCCGTCAGGAGTTGTTTGGCCACGATCTCGTCGAGCAGTTTTCGCGCATCGGCGAACAGCTCCCTCGCCTTGGGACCGAGAGTGGGATCGTCGAGGATCTGGGGGTATCGCCCCTTCAACTCCCAGGTGTGGAAGAACGGCGACCAGTCGATGAACGGCACCAGTTGTTCGAGCGGCAGGCGGTCCAGGACTTTGACGCCGATGAAGCCGGGCGTCGGAATATCGACGGCCGCCCAATCGGTCGGCAGCCGGTTCGCCCGCGCATCGGCCAGCGGTTTGAGCGCCTTGGGGCCCCGGTCGCGATGGGCTTGCCGGATCTGCTCCTGCTCCAGCCGGATCTTTTCGACAAACGCAGGCCGTTGGTCGGAGCTTAGCAAGCTCCCCACCACCCCCACCGCCCGCGATGCATCGAGAACGTGCACGACCGGGTAGGCATAGGCCGGCGCGATCTTCACCGCGGTGTGGGCTTTGCTCGTCGTGGCCCCGCCGATCAGCAGCGGGACTCGGAACCCCTCGCGCGTCATCTCGCGCGCGACATGGACCATCTCGTCCAGCGACGGCGTAATCAACCCACTCAGACCGATGACGTCCGCCTTCTGCTCGCGAGCGGCCGCCAAAATCTTCTCGCACGGCACCATGACCCCGAGATCGAGCACCTCGTAATTGTTGCAGCCCAGCACCACGCCGACGATGTTCTTGCCGATATCGTGCACATCGCCCTTCACCGTCGCGAGCACGACTTTGCCGGCCGATTGCCGCCGGCCGGACTTCCGCTTCTCCGCCTCCATGAACGGCAACAGATAGGCCACCGCCTTTTTCATCACGCGCGCGCTTTTGACCACCTGCGGCAGAAACATCTTGCCGGACCCGAACAGGTCGCCGACGACGTTCATGCCCGCCATCAACGGTCCTTCGATCACGTCGAGCGGCTTGGCGTATTTCCGCCTGGCTTCCTCGACATCCGCTTCGACATAGTCGGCAATCCCCTTGACCAACGCGTGCGACAACCGCTCTTCCACGGTGCCGCGTCGCCACTCGTCGTCCTTCACGGCGGCCTTGCCCTTGTGTTTGACGGTCTCGGCAAAGGCCACCAGCCGCTCGGTCGCGTCCGGCCGCCGGTTGAGCAACACGTCTTCGACGAGCTCCAGGAGGTCCTTGGGGATCTCTTCGTACACGGCCAATTGGCCGGCGTTGACGATGCCCATATCGAGACCGGCGCGGATCGCATGGTAGAGAAACGCCGCGTGCATCGCCTCGCGGACGACGTTGTTCCCCCGGAACGAGAACGAGATGTTGCTGATCCCGCCGCTCACCTTGGCGAGCGGCAGGTTCCGCTTGATCCACCGGGTAGCTTCGATGAAATCGATCGCGTAATTGTTGTGCTCTTCGATCCCCGTGGCAACCGTCAGAATGTTCGGGTCGAAGATGATGTCCTGCGGCGGAAAGCCGACCTGTTCGGTGAGAATCCTGTACGAACGGGCGCAGATTTCGATCTTGCGCTCGAAGGTGTCGGCCTGCCCCCGCTCGTCGAAGGCCATGACGATCACCGCCGCGCCATATCGGCGGATGAGGCGGGCCTGTTCGACGAACTTCGCCTCGCCTTCTTTCAGGCTGACGGAGTTCACCACGCCCTTGCCCTGGACGCACTTCAACCCGGCCTCGATCACTTCCCACTTGGAGCTGTCGATCATGACCGGCACGCGGGCGATGTCCGGCTCCGAGGCGATCAGATGGAGGAATTGCTCCATCGCGGCCTTGGAATCCAGCATGCCCTCGTCCATGTTCACATCGATCATCTGCGCGCCGCCTTCCACCTGCTGGCGGGCCACCGAAAGGGCGGATTCGTAGTCGCCCGCAAGGATCAACTTGGCGAAGGCCGGCGACCCGGTGACGTTGGTGCGCTCGCCGATGTTGACGAAGTTCGTCTCGGGCCGGATGGTCAACGGCTCCAGGCCGCTCAGGCGCGTGTAGGGCTCGACGCTCGGCCGCACCCTGGGCGGGAACGGCTTGACCGCCTCGGCAATCGCCCGGATATGCGCGGGCGTCGTGCCGCAGCAGCCGCCGACGATATTCAGCCAGCCGTTGGACGCGAACTCTCTCAGATCGGACGACATGATCTCCGGCGTTTCGTCGAACCCGCCGAAAGCGTTCGGCAGTCCCGCATTCGGATAGCAACTGATAAACACCGGCGCGATGCCGGACAACTCTTCGAGATACGGCCGCATCTGCTTGGCGCCCAGCGCGCAGTTGATCCCGACGCTCAGCAGCGGCATATGGGAGATACTGTTCCAGAACGCCTCCACCGTCTGACCGGAGAGGGTTCTGCCGCTCCGGTCCGTGATGGTGACCGATACCATCACCGGCACGCGACGGCCGACCCGCTCGAAGTATTGGTCGATCGCAAACAGCGCCGCTTTGCAGTTGAGCGTGTCGAAGACGGTTTCGACGAGCAGGACGTCCACGCCTCCGTCCATCAGGCCGCGGACCTGTTCCGTGTAGGCCTCCACCAACTGGTCGAACGACACCGACCGGAACGCCGGATTGTTCACATCCGGGGACATGGAGGCCGTGCGATTGGTCGGTCCGATGGCGCCGGCGACGAAGCGGGGGCGAGACGGGTCCTTGGCCGTCACAGCCTCGACCGCCTTGCGGGCCGTTTGGGCGCCGGCCAGGTTGAGGTCGTACACCAAAGGCTCCAGCCGATAGTCGGCCATCGAGATCGCGGTGGAGTTGAACGTATTGGTCTCGATGATGTCCGCGCCGGCTTCCAAATACTGGACGTGGATGTCCTGAATCAGCTTGGGCTGGGTGATGCAGAGGAGATCGTTGCAGCCCTTGAGGTCGAACGGGTGCCGCGCGAACCGCTCCCCGCGGAACGCCGCCTCGTCCAACTTGTGGGCCTGAATCATCGTCCCCATCGCGCCGTCGAGGACGACGATTCGCTCCCGGAGAATCTGTTCCAATTCCATTGCGGACCCTGCCGCCACGCGCCCAGCCGATGCCCGCTCAGACGTGGGGCCATGATACTTGGAAGGGCTCAAGACGGGCAAGTCGCCCGCTGCAAGCGGTCACTTGCACCCGGCTACAGAATCGCCCTATGATGCCCATACCTTACCTTATCAGTGGCACGTCGAGAGAGAGAACACCAGTGGTCATGGGCTGTAGGCTACCGGCTACTCGCCATATGCCAACCGGCCGAATGACGCCGGCGACTCGATGATGGAACGGAAGCCCGACCAACCCTGCGCCGAGACGCCGACATCGAGGTACTGTGCCCTCCTGGGGGTGTCTGAAGCCATCGCCGCTCACCGCGACCTCAGCGCCTTGTTCCACGATCTGGCGAAACGCCTGCCCGCGGTCGTGCCGTTCGAATTCATCGGTCTCATCCTCCACGATCCTGAACGCAACGTGATGCGCGTGCACGTGTTGGAGGGGACCGAAGAGGCCAAGCGCATCGCGCTCGGCATGGAACTGCCGGTCGAGGAGTCCGCCGGCGGCTGGGTGTGGACCCACCAGCAACCGTTGGTCGTCCCGTGCACGCAGGAAGAGACACGTTTCCCGAAAGCCACCGGACCTCTTCGTCAAATGGGCGTCGCGTCCTTCGTCATGGTCCCGCTCACCACGGCCTTGCGACGACTCGGCGCAATGGGATTCGGCAGCCTGACTCCGTGCGCATTCGGCGAGGAAGAGATCGATTTTCTCCAGCAAGTCGCCAAGCAGGTGGCCGTCGCCGTGGACAACGTGCTGAACTACGAACGCGCGCAGACCGCGCAGCAGCAACTGACCCGTGAACGGGATCATCTCAGACTGCTGCTCGAGATCAATAACGCGGTCGTGTCCCGCCTGGACCTGAAGGACCTGTTTGGAGCCATCGCGACGTGCCTCCGCAAGGTCATTCCCCACGACTACACCAGTCTCGCCTTCTACGAGCCCGAGCGGAACGGGTTCGTCGTGTACGCGCTGGATTTCCCGGCCGGGAAGGGGTTCATCACCGAGGGGTTGCGCACGACGCTTGATTCGCCGGCCGGCGAGGCGTTCCGCGCCGGCCGGCCGTTTGTGGTCGCGCCTGGTGAAGCGGGCCGATGCCAATCGGATTTCGGCCAGCGCGCCGCCGCCGAAGGACTTAAGGCCGCGTGCTGTCTCCCATTGATGTCGGGCGAGCGGAAGCTCGGCACGCTGAACGTGGCGCGGCTTCGGGACGAGCCGTTCACGCCGGTGGATGTCGAACTGCTCGGCCAAGCCGCCAGCCAGATCGCCATCGCGGTCGACAATGCGCTCACGCACGAGGAAGTGCGAACGCTCAAGGACAAGTTGGCGAAAGAAAAGCTCTACCTCGAAGACGAGATCCGGACCGAGCACAACTTCGAAGAGATCGTCGGAGACAGCCCCGCGCTGAAGAAGGTGCTCAAACAGGTCGAGATCGTGGCGCCGACGGACTCGACGGTGTTAATCCTCGGCGAGACCGGGACCGGCAAGGAGTTGCTGGCCCGCGCCATTCACGATCTGAGCGGACGGCGCGGCCGGACCTTCGTGAAGCTGAACTGTGCGGCCATTCCTTCGGGCTTGTTGGAAAGCGAACTGTTCGGCCATGAAAAGGGCGCGTTCACCGGAGCCATCGCGCAAAAGATCGGCCGCTTCGAGCTGGCCGACGGCGGCACCTTGTTTCTCGACGAGGTCGGCGACGTGCCCCTGGAGCTCCAGTCCAAGTTGTTGCGCGTCTTGCAGGAACAGGAGTTCGAACGGCTCGGGAGCAACAGGACCATCAAGGTCAACGTCCGCCTGGTCGCCGCGACCAACCGGGACTTGGGCCAGATGGTGGCCGACAAGCAGTTTCGGAGCGACTTGTATTACCGGCTCAACGTCTTCCCGCTCACGGTACCGGCGTTGCGCGAGCGGCGCGAGGACATTCCCCAGCTCGTCCGCTACTTCGCGCAGAAATTCGGGCGCCGGATGAACAAACGGATTGAGACCGTCCCCGCCGAGACGTTAGCGGCTCTGACCCGTTATCATTGGCCGGGCAACGTCCGCGAGCTGGAGAATCTGATCGAACGAGCTGTCATTCTGTCGGAAGGCCCGGATCTGTACGTACCCGTCGCAGAATTGAAACACCCGCCGGCGGAAACGGATGGGAAGGATGAGACACAATCCCTGGTCACCCTTGAGACCGCTGAACGCGAGCACATCCTGCGTGCGCTTCGCGAAGCCAACTGGGTGATCGGCGGTCCGTCCGGCGCCGCTGCCAAGCTCGGCATGAAGCGGACCACCCTCCAATCGAAAATGCAGAAGCTCGGGATTTCCCGTCCGCAGTAGCGCCGACATTTCGGCGCCGTGCCTGTCCCTCGGCACGGCGCGCTCGTCATCAAGACAGCGTGTTTCCCTCACTGACTCTCCCTGAACTTTAATATCTCCTCGTTTTCATTGCATGATCCCGATGTTCCTCCGGTCATGACCGACGTGGAACGGTCGTTGCCATCTTTAGGGCGCAGAGGAATGCGAGAGGACTGAGCAACAGGAGGAACGATCATGGTTGCCGCGCACGAGGAGAAAGCCACCGCGCACCGGGACCACCACGCCCATCATCATGATCATGGCGGGCATCACGCTCATGATGAAGCGGCGCATCCGGCGACCTCGTTGAACCAAGTCGCTCTCTCCGCAACCATACACTGCCTCACCGGCTGCGCGATCGGTGAAGTACTCGGGATGATCATCGGCACCGCGTTGGGCTGGGACAACTGGGAGACGGTGGAGCTCGCCGTCGGCCTCGCCTTTGTCTCCGGCTATGGCATGACATTGTTGCCCCTGGCGCGAGCCGGTATGCCGCTGAGTACGGCGCTCCCCCTCGCCTTTGCGTCGGACACCCTGTCCATTACGACCATGGAAATCGTGGACAACGCGGTGATCTTGCTGATTCCCGGCGCGATGAATGCGGGCCTGACGGACTCTCTGTTTTGGAGCAGCTTGTTGGTGTCGCTCATCTTTGCCGGAATTGCCGCGTTTCCGGTGAATCGATGGCTGATCCAACGGGGCCGAGGACACGCCTTGGTACACGCTCATCACCGTTGATCGGACAGATGGTGATTTATGACGGACAGGACTCGACGGAACAGCCAGTCCCAAAAACTGAACATGAAATGGATGGGGGGCAGTGTCAGCCTCCTGCTGATCAGTGCCGCGCTTAAGATGTTTGTGAGCTATCCGCCAGTGGATACCGGCGCAGGCACCATGATTCTGGCTGTCTTTCTGGCTTTCTGGTCCTCCGTTCTCGGTGTTGTCGGCGTGTCTGTCGCCGCACTGTGGTGGCTTGTCGGACAGCTGAGCCGGCAGACCAAAAAGACCGCCTGTGTCCCAAGTCGATCGCCCAAGGAAAGCGCCGACGAGAACAAGCCGAACAGTTTCACCAGGGTCGCGTGAGACCGACGCCGGTTCGAAGGAGCGTTTCGGTCTGATCGTTTGGTCGTCCGGAACCGTTGCTTTCCATCGAGTGCAACCAAGAGAAAGGAGCAAAAAACGATGAGTTCGCTCACGGGAAAAGTCGCGATCGTGACCGGCGCCTCGCGGGGAATCGGTCGAGCCATCGCGGAGAGGCTGGCTCGCGACGGCGCGACGGTCGTCGTGAATTACAGCCAGAGCGCCGAGGCCGCCGGACAGGTCGTCGCCGATATCGAAGCGAAAGGCGGGACAGCCGTCGCGGTTCAGGTCGATATGAGCAATGTTCCCGAGGTCAGGCGGCTTGTTCAGGACACGGTGAAAAGATTCGGTCGGCTGGATATCCTCGTCAACAACGCCGGGATGTTCACGTACAAGCCCTTGATCGAGACGACAGAGGAAGAGTTCGACCACATATTCAATCTCAACACCAAGGGGCCGTATTTTGCCATGCAGGAAGCCGCAAGGGTCATCAATGATGGTGGACGGATCATAAACATCTCCACCGACGGCACTCATTTGGGATTTGCCGGCGCCACCGCCTACCTGGGCAGCAAGGGGGCCCTCGAACAATTCACCAAAGGCCTCGCGCACGAGTTGGCACCCAAAGGGGTCACAGTGAATACGGTCTCCCCGGGGTATACAATCACCGACATGCTCCCCGCCGATCCGGCCTTCCGCCGGATCGGCGAGCAGGCCTCGCCGCTGAAGCGACTCGGCACACCGGAGGACATCGCGGATGTCGTAGCCTTTGTGGTCAGCGAAGAGGCGCGGTGGCTGACGGGACAAAACCTCCATGCCGGCGGCGGCGTGGTGATGTGAAGGAACCCGAGGAAGATGCCGGCATGCATGAATGAACGCTCACACCGAAAACAGGAGCCCCAGTGATGGATAGAGCGAGAGTGACGGAGATTGCCCCAGATCTTTTTCAGATTTCGATTTATGTGCCGGAGTTCAACCTCCGGTTCAACCACTTTCTGGTTAAGGACGAGGAGCCGGTCTTGTTTCACACCGGCATGAAGTGGATGTTCCCATTGGTGCGGGATGCAGTGGCGCGTGTCATCGAGCTCTCCGCGCTGCGATGGATCTCGTTCAGTCATTTCGAAGCGGACGAATGCGGAGCGCTGAACGAGTGGCTCGCCTTGGCGCCTCGCGCGGAACCGGCGTGCGGTCTGGTCGGGGCGCAGGTCAGCGTAAATGACTTCTCGCTTCGTCAGGCAAGAGTGCTCGCGCACGACGAGATTCTCAAGACCGGGAAATACCGTTTTCGGTTCCGCCAGACCCCGCATGTCCCGCATAACTGGGAAGCCGGCCTCCTGTTCGAAGAAGTGACGCGCACGCTGCTGTGCTCGGATCTCTTCACGCACGACGGAGACGCGGAAGCCGTCACCGAAGCGGACGTGGTCGATCGCGCCAAACGGGCGCTGATCGAAGGCCAGCACGGCCCGTTTGCCAACGCCTATCCTTACACGCCCTTGACCGACTCGATTCTGCACGGGCTGGCGGATCTCCGGCCGAAACAGTTGGCGCTCATGCACGGGTCGGCGTTCGTCGGCGACGGCGAACAGGCGCTCAGGGACTTGGCGATGGTCATGCGGGAGGTATTGGGACGGAACACCGATGGATCGTATCGACGATGAAAGGGAGGCGCACCATGCCGGTTCCATTCGCCAACGTCTTCTCAGTCCCAATGAGCAACGAAGATGAGTTCGTGACGTGGCGGCAGGACATGAGCGATGGAATCATGAAGGAGCTCCCATGAAATCCCAGCCGCGAAGGATCGCGAAGATCATCGAGCCGAAACTTGTCACGGAAGGCGCCGGGGTCAAGCTCATGAGAAGCATTGCCACGCGGACGTTGGACTATCTCGATCCGTTCCTCCTACTGGATCACTTCGAGTCGAGCAATCCTCGCGACTACCAGGCCGGGTTCCCGTTACATCCCCATCGCGGCATTGGAACCATGACCTATGTGTTGCGCGGAGCGGTGCACCATAAGGATACCCTGGGCAATTCCGGGACCATCGGAGCGGGTGCCGTGCAGTGGATGACGGCCGGACGCGGGATCATGCACGAGGAGATGCCGCAGGTTCGCCCGGAAGGGATCGCCGGATTCCAACTCTGGGTCAATCTGCCGGCGAAGCTCAAGATGTCCCGGCTGCGTTACCAGGACATCCGGGCCGCCGAGGTCCCGGAAATCACACGAGCAGGCGGAGGCAAGATTCGGGTGATCACGGGAACCGTGGACGGAGTCAGCGGTCCGGTGACCGGGATCGCCGCCGCTCCCGCCTACTTGGACGTCTCCCTCCCCGCCCATGCCTCGTTCGGTCAGCCGATCGAACGGGGACACGCGGCATTTGTCTATGTGTGCGAGGGGGAGGCACAATTTACCGGAGAGGAGCAAACAAACCGAACTGGGGTGTCACGCCCCAGGCTCGTCGTGTTGCATCATGACCGCGATGAGGTGAGACTCGTCACCGGTGAGCGCCCTGCCCGCTTGCTGTTGGTTTCCGGAAAACCGCTGCGCGAGCCCATCGCGCGGTACGGTCCGTTCGTCATGAACACGCAAGAGAAAATCGAACAAACCTTGCTAGAACTCCGACAGGGAACGTTCGTGCCCAGGCGAATGACAACACGCGCAGAGCTGGCACAAAGGAGGTTCGACCATGCTACCCACACGCGGATATGCAGCCAAAGGCCCCACCTCGCTTCTCGAACCCTTCGACTTCGAACGGCGCGACCCGGGTCCGCGCGACGTGCTCATCGAGATTCTCTACTGCGGCATCTGTCACTCCGACATCCATCAGGCGCGGGACGAGTGGGGCGGCGCGATCTTCCCCATGGTCCCCGGCCATGAAATCGTCGGAAAGGTGACACGGGTCGGACCCGAAGTGAAACGATTCCGCGTCGGCGAACTGGCCGGCGTCGGCTGTTTCGTGAATTCTTGCCGCACGTGCGAAAGCTGCCGAGCCGGCTTGGAGCAGTACTGCGAAGGCCACATCACCTGGACCTACAACGGCACCGAGAAAGACGGAAAGACTCCGACGTACGGCGGTTACTCGACGCAGATCGTGGTGGACGAGAACTACACGCTCAAGATCCCCACGAACCTGCCGCTGGCGAACGTCGCTCCCCTCCTCTGCGCCGGCATTACCACCTACTCGCCGCTCAGACACTTTCAGGTCGGGCCAGGGCAGCGGGTCGCCGTGGTCGGGTTAGGCGGATTGGGCCATATGGCGGTGAAGCTGGCCGCGTCGATGGGGGCCGAGGTCACCGTCCTGAGCACATCCAAAACGAAAGAGGCAGACGCACGCCGCCTTGGCGCGCAGGACTTCGTCGTGTCGCTCGACCCGAAGAACCTCGCTGCCCTGGCCAATCGGTTTCATCTCATCCTTGACGCGGTCTCCGCGCCCCATGATCTCAATGCCTACCTGAATCTCCTGCGCAGGGACGGGGTGCTGGCGCTGGTGGGGGCTCCACCCAAGCCGATTCCGGTCCAGGCATTCTCGCTCATCCTCAAGCGAAGAACACTGGCAGGCTCGGTCATCGGCGGCATTCGCGAGACCCAGGAGATGCTCGACTACTGCGCCCAACAGAACATCACGTCGGATGTCGAGGTGATCCCCATCCAGCAGGTCAACGAGGCGTACGAGCGGACGCTCAAAGGCGATGTACGCTATCGCTTCGTCATCGATATGAAAACACTGTGACCGGTCAGGCGTTACGTCGCCACACGGAAGACCACAAAACCGGGCTCCGGCATTATCATGCCGTTGAGCCCCTACCAACCGGGTTCGGCAAGCGGTGACGCATGCCGTTTTCGAGGTTTTGATCTTGACCGGTGACGCTGCGGAGTCGCTCGAAGTGCTGTACCCATAATCAGCGCCTGAAAGAGGAAGGCTACGAAGTCCACATCGCCGCGCCCAGCAAGAAGACATGGCGTGTCGTCGTGCATGACTTCGAGCCAGGCCACAGTTGGGACGCCGACTTAGCGTTTACCGATGTGGATCCTGTCGATTTTGCGGCCCTCGTGATCCACAGCGGGCGGGCGCCCGAGTACCTCCGCAACAACCCGGCCTGCACACGGATCATCCGCACTGACAGCAAGGAGTTCACCGATGAAAACGCTCATGTTGGCGATCGTGATGGTCGGTGTCATGTCGAACGATGCGTCGGCCCAGCCGCAGGACATCGAGTTTACGCCGGGTCCGCGGATGATCCGCGCCATCGAGCAACTGGCCGGACACTATGCGCACCTCGGCCGTCAACTCGGGTTGACGACGGAGCAGAAGGAAGCGATGAACGGACTCGTTCAGCGGATAAAGACCCAGATGTGGATGAAGGAGATTGAGACCGACGAGCTCAACCTCTTCATCGAGACCCTCGCCGACCCGCGCGGCGTGCTCACGGCCGATCAGCAGGCCAAGCTTCGCGCAGCGTTGCATCCGACCATGGGGTTCCGGCTCTCGCAGGGGTTCAACACGAAAATCGGCTTGATGTCCCTGGAAGGGATCGGACGGGTCTCCAACGGCTACCGCGATCAACTGCGTCTGACCGAGGCTCAGGCGCAAGTCGTTCACTCGCTGCTCGAAGGCGCCCGGCGCGAGGTGCTTCGATGTCGTGGAGCACGGGCCTGAAGGCACGCTCGGGGTCAATCTGAGACGATGTCACAGTCTTGGACCGCCCGGGCCCGGCGCATATCAGTCGGCAACCTTCCAGAAGAAGACCACAGCCATTCGCTTGGAGGCCAGTTCATGGCTCCAGCCGAAACAGGCCGTTGCCGAATGGACGATGTCGGACTTGTAGAGCAACAGGCGGTTGAAGACTAGGGTACTTCGAGTTCTTCCTGCCACATCGTAAGATCCATATACTTCATCCCGGGAATTTCGCTGATGCTCTCATATCCCGGTGGACAGACATTGCCGCCCAAGGTCCCGTCAGGCAGTCTCAGCCGATAGAACGAGATGCCACAATGGGGGGTGGGAGGAGCGAGATGCAGATAGAGCACGCCGGCGTAGTCGCAGACTTTGGCGGAGTCCACGTGCGGTCTTGCCACACCCTCCCCGCCCCCAACCAAGGCGAGGGGACGGATAGCGAGGCGGAGTCATGAATAGGCCATGGGCCAGGTATGCCCTTGTTCAACGGATAGGAAAAGCGTAAGAAAGATCTATCAGGCGAGTCGTCTCTATGGCCTACCTTCGCTATTCACGAGAGTGCGATTGGCATGTCTTCGAGGAGACCAAAGAAGGCGAGGCTGAAAGTCGTCTTGCCGTACACCACAAGGATCACCAGGCTGAGGGTGCGTCGTTTACCGTGAGCATGATTCAGAGGATGTTGGAGTCTGAAGATTATTCCAGCATCCCCGGGTACCACCCGCGCTATCGACGACTGCTCCGCGAGGCGTTCGAAGCGTGGTTGAGCGAGCAATCCAGCGAGGAAATTTAGCGGCGGCGCTCTATCAGCTACCGGCTATCAGCCATCAGATATCAGCTTTCAGCTACCAGCTATTCGCTCCGGCCCCTGACGGAGGGGTTACGACGCCTGGCCCGGCTCCATGATCCGGAACCTGACTTCATCGACGTGCGCATAGGCGGACGTCCGTTCGCCCTCGAACAACCCGCAGCGATAGAGACCCGGTGTCCATCCGGCTTCAGGACGGGATAACAGGAAGTAGCCGGACCGATCATTCGTAGATATAACGACCCGGTCCTGCGCTAAGGCGCGCTGCTGTCCGGCCACCTCCGAGGTTTCCCAAAAGCATTGCGCCGTGAGCGGCACTGCCTCATAAGAGGCCGACACCAGTCCAAACACCAAATAGATCTCTTGTTGAGTGGTGGGAAAACTATCCGACGGGTCAATCGGAAGAAATTCGTGCGCACCGATGGAAGCCCACTCCTGGCGCTGTGCCCCTGTCCCCTCCGGAGTCAGAACAATGTGCGAGCGCCGGCCTCGTTCAGAGGTGTCCATCTCCTGCAGGCAACGGGATGGGGCGAGAACGTCACCGCTAATTTGCGCAGCGTCAGCGCGTCGGGATTGTCATGAATCGCTTGGTCCAAGATATCGAGCGCGAGGTTGACGGCGCCGTTCTCCCACACGTCTTTGGCTCGTGCGGCCGCTTTCTCCTCTGAGAGGAACTGTGGATCACCGCCAAACGCTCCGGAGCGCATCGTCGACGTCAGCACGAGTAGCACACCAAGGCACATCGCGACGTCACGATAACGTGGCCAAACCAACAGTTCGCGCATGCGCAGCCGAGAATATCGCCTCATGACTATGCTCGTCGCCCAATGCCAGGCCGCCTCCTTCGGTTCGAAGGCCTCCATAATTTCTGTTCCGCCTACGCCACGTCGTTTCGTTCACGTCGATCTCCGAATCCGCAGCCTGGCCGAGGCTCATGAGGAGTCCTTGCTGTGGCGGCTGCGCGACCCGCCGGACCTTTACCCGCCAGGGTCATCAGGAAGCCGGAACGGTTTGGAAGTTGGGTCTACTTGGGCGGGAGAATCGGTGACCGGCGGGCATTGGAGAAAGGGCTTGAGGTCGCGCAGCAGTTCGTTCTTTTTTCTCTTTGCGATCTCACAGGCCAGCGGTGTGCAGGATTTTTCGAGGTCTTCGGCGGCTCGGACAGCGGCAGCGGCATTTCGACCGGATTCCAGATCGAGCCAGGCCTTGTGATGCTGAATCGCCTCATCTAACTCCGCCAGATGCTTGTCCAAGCCTCGGAATTGGTTTTCCTTCCGGCAACGACTGCGTCCACCGGAATCGGGCGCAAAATCACACTGCCGGTCGCGTATTCGGGATTCTTCGCGGATTAAGCGTTGGGCCTGCTGAGAACATCGGAAATACTCGTCCGTGTACTGAGCCTTGCGCGCTTCTACGAACTCATCGAGCCGGTCGGGCTGGAAGTAAGATTGGAACCAGGTTTCGAATAATAGGGATTCCTCGGCAAAGGCCGGCACGCTCGCGCTCAGCGCCAGGAGAAGCACCCCTGTGGAGAGAGATCGTTTCATCATGTCGATCAGGTCTTGAAACGACTGGCTATCAAAAAAATCATCCACCTCAGAGAAGACGAAATCAAGGACCCTTAGCAATCGAGCGAGACAGAATCAGAGTCGGAGTAGGCACATGGGTGCATCATTTTGTCCTGGAGACCTGCCTCTGCCGACATTTCGGCATCCGCCGAGATACCGGCAAAGACTCCTTCGTCACTCCCCCTCCTTCCCCGCCGGTCCTCGACCTACCCTGATCGCTTCTCTCCAGCTTTTCATTGACTTGCACCTTCGATTCAATGAGCGAGATTCTCTGGAACAACGCTTGCTGAAGACAGTGGTGTAGGCACAAGATGAGACGAAGAACGCCATGGATCGGACGCTCAAGTTCATCGATTCGGCAGTCTCGATCGCATTAGCCTCGACGGTCATTGCGATCGCGGTTTGGATTCTCTGTGGACCGCCGAGGGTCGGAGCGAGTCCGGCCAGCCTCGCGGCGAGCGATGCCTCGGACTTTCAAATCGCCATGCGCTGGGTCCAGCCGATCTTGGGCCAGGCCATCGTCGAAGATGCATTGCTCAGGCAGCGACACCCGGGGCGGTCCATCGGCGCAGCGGCCTCGGCGAACCGGATATCTCCGGACATGTATCGAACCGATCCCGGCAAGACGTTGCCGCGAACTTCCCAATGGGTCATGGGTCGGGTGATCGTCGCATTGACAAGACAGGAGCTTCGCGACGGCACACCGGCGGAGGGCCAGTTTCAAGAGAAGATCAATCAGCGGATCATCGTCGTCGCCCGAGCGGTGGGCGCGAAACTGGATCGCAGCGTGAACGCCGGTTCGCAGGCCGTTCTCGACCGGTGGGCGTAATCGCAGCTTGTCCGCAGCCGAGTGATCCGGTGAACGAGCGACTCCGGATCGGCGGTTGAACGAGTCCGCCGACCGTCGAGGCTGGAGCCGGCCCCCGTCCGGCGCAGGATCTCAGAAGGAGAGACCGTGCGATGTTGAAAGTTTCCATCCATCATGAGGCCACGGGCACGACTCTGGAGCTGGCCGGCCGGTTGGCGGGTCCGTGGGTCGAGGAACTGAGACGGTGTTGGAGTCAGCTCGGCGCCTCGCGCGAGGGGCAGGTCTCGGTCGATCTCAAGGACGTCACGTTCATCGACGAGGACGGGAAGGCGCTTCTTCTCGAACTGTGGCGGCATGGGGTCGCGTTGCAGGCGGCGGGCTGTCTGACCCGGTGCATTGTGGAGGAGATCACGCAGACGGGACGTCACAGGCGCCCGACTGAAGGTTCCGAACGGAACGCGGCCGAGCGGAAGTGATCCATGTCGTGGTCGGTCGTGTACATGACCGTCGTCTTTTCCCTCCTCCTGGTTGTACTGTTGGCGCTCGACCTTGTTGGGCCGGTCATGAGATCGGTACAATCACCGGGCTTGCGGACCAACCATCGGACTCGTTCCAAGAGGGATCTGGATACAGAGGAGATCGCGCTATGACCTCCCATACTGGATCGCGGAATCTGGCCGCCGTCATTCTGGCGGGAATGGCCGCCGCAGGCGTCCACGGGTGTAAGGAAGACGCCGCTTCGACGCCGCCCCGCCCGATTCCGGAGGTTCATGTCGTCACGGTCACGACGCAGATCGTACCGGACGAACCGGAATTCATCGGCCAAGCCGAGTCGTCCCGACCCGTCGAAATCCGGTCGCAAGTGACCGGCATCCTGAAAGAGCGCTTCTTCCAAGAAGGCCGCGATGTGAAGAAAGGCGATCGGCTATACCAGATCGATCCCGTTCCGTTCAAGGCGGCGGCGCTCAGCGCCAAGGCGAAGGTGGCGCAGGCCGAAGCGCGGTTGGTGCAGGCCAAGCAGAACCTTGCCCGGGTCAAACCGTTGTTGGCGGAACAGGCCGTGAGCCAGAAAGACGTCGATGACGCGGTAGCCGAAGAGCTGGCGGCCAAGGCGGCGCTGGAAGCGGCCCGAGGCGATTTGGTGAAGGCGAACTTCGATCTCGACAATACGCTCATCGTGGCGCCGATCGACGGGCTGATCGAGCGGACCAGGGTCTATGAAGGACGATTGATCTCCGCCCAGACCGACTTGCTCACGATCATCCATCAGGTGGACCCCATGTATGTGATCGTCAACGCGCCAGAAAGCTTTTTGCTGAAGCGGCGCCGCGACATCGAGGCGAAACGGATCAAAGATCCGGGGCTCCGTGAATTGCGCGCCACACTCATCTTCTTGGACGGATCCGTCTATCCGCATGAGGGGACGCTGGATCTGTTGGACCCGGCCCTCAAGACCGAAACGGGATCCCGGCCGGTCCGTGTCGTCTTTCCTAATCCCGACCGGATCTTGCTACCCGGGCAATTCGTCACGGTCCGCTTCCTGGGCGCCGTGAAGACCGATGCGGTCCTGGTCCCGCAGCGCGCCGTCCAGCAAGGGCCGACCGGCTCGGTGGTGTTCATCGTCGACGAGGGGAACATCGCCCGGCCCCGCGAAGTCAAAGCCGCCAGTTGGCAGGGCGACCAATGGCTGATCGAAGAGGGCCTCAAGCCCGGCGAGCGGGTCATCGTGGACGGGATTCAACGGATCACCCCGGGCGAGCAGGTCCGGCCGATCCCAGTGAGTGAAAACGGGGCGGCTCCATCCGCTCCCGGCGGAGCGCCGGGAAAGCCTGAGAACGGCAAGGAGCGGTCGACGTGAGCGTGAACTTCTTCATCGACCGGCCGATCTTTTCGGCCGTCGTCTCCATGATCATCGTGGTGGTGGGGTTGGTTGCGATGCTCAACCTCCCCATCGCGCAGTTCCCGAACATCGCTCCGCCGGTCGTTCAGATCGACGCCGACTATCCTGGCGCGAGCGCGGAGGTCGCGGCGGAGGCCGTCGCGCGCCCGATCGAGCTGCAGCTTCCGGGCATCGACAACCTGCTCTACTACGATTCCACGAGCACGAACGACGGGCATGTCACCATCAAACTCTCGTTCGAGATCGGGACGGACGTGGACATCGCGCAGGTCCAAACCCAGAACCGGGTGAACCTGGCCGAGCCGCAGATTCCCCAGGAAGTGATCCGTCGGGGGATTTCGATCAAGAAAACGTCGCCGGATCTGCTCCTGGTCATCACGATCGAGTCGCAGGATCCGCGCTACGACCAATTCTTCCTGTCGAACTTCGCGATTCTCCGCGTCCTGGACGACGTGAAGCGTCTCAAGGGGGTGGGCGACGCCGTCGTCTTCGGCGGGCAGGACTACAGCATGCGGATCATCATGGATCCGGTCCGCATGGCGCAGCTCAGCCTCACGCCCAGCGACGTGATCAATACGATCCGAGAGCAAAACCGGGACTTTCCCGCCGGCATGGTGGGACGAGAACCCGCGGCTCCGGGGACCGAGCTGACGATTCCGGTGATCACACGCGGACGGCTGAGCGAGGTCTCCGAGTTCGAACAGTTGATCGTCCGCGCCCTGCCGGATGGCTCGACGGTGCGCTTGAAGGACATCGCGCGAGTGCAACTGGGCCCGCAATCCTATGACTTGGAAGGCCGGTTCAAGGGCCGGCCGACCACCTTCCTGATCACCTTTCTGGCACCCGGCGCCAACGCGCTCGAGACGGCGCAGCGGATTCGCGTCAAAATGGCGGAACTGAGCAAGATGTTCCCGGCCGGAGTGCACTACGACATCCCCTACGACACGACGAAGTTCGTCGATGTCTCGATCAAGGAAGTCGTCAAGACGCTGTTCGAGGCGTTGGTCCTGGTCATCCTCGTCGTGTATCTCTTTCTGCAGTCGTGGCGGGCTACGATCATCCCGGCCGTCGCGGTCCCGGTTTCCTTGATCGGCGCCTTCGTCGGCATGGCGGCGCTCGGCTTCTCGATCAACACGGTCACGCTGTTCGGCTTGGTGCTCGCGATCGGCATTGTCGTGGACGACGCGATCGTGGTCGTGGAAAACGTCGCGCGGCACATGCGCGAGGAGTGTTGCTCCTCCAAGGAAGCGGCGAAACGGGCGATGGCCGAGGTGACGGCGCCGGTCATCGCGATCGTGCTGGTTCTCTGCGCCGTCTTCGTGCCGGTCGGCTTCTTGGGCGGCATCACCGGGGAGCTGTACAAGCAATTCGCCATCACGATCGCCATGTCCGTGATCATCTCCGGCTTGGTCGCGCTGACGCTCAGTCCCGCGCTTGCGGCCGTGTTGTTCAAGCCGGGACAACAGGATTCCCCCAACCGCTTTTTCGCCACGTTCAACCGCGTCTTTGATTGGACCAGGGACCGGTACACGGGAGGCGTCGGCCGGGTGCTCGGCCGGGTGGGGCTGGCTTTCGCCGTGTTCGGGGTGCTGATCGTCGTCTCTCTTGGCCTGATCCGGACGCTCCCGCAGGGATTCCTGCCCGACGAGGATCAGGGATATTTCATCACGATCGTCCAGCTTCCGGACGGCGCATCCAAACAGCGCACCCGCGAGGTAGTAGGCAAGCTCGAGCGGTTCTATCTTTCGATTCCGGCCATCCACAGCACCGACGCCTTGATCGGGCAGAACTTCGTGTTCGGCACGCGGGGCGGGAACGCAGCGACGATCTTCACCCCGCTGAACCACTGGGATACGCGCCCTGGGCCGGAAGGGCACGTTCAGACGCTGATCGGACGAGCCTTCGGCCAGTTTGCGCAGATTCCCGAGGCGCTGATCCTGGCGTTCAACGCTCCGTCGATCCGCGGCCTCGGCGCAACCGGCGGGTTCTCGGTGCAGATCCAGGACCCCAGCGGCGGCGACTTCCGAACGTTCGAATCGGTCGCGCAACAGTTCATCACCAAGGCCCGGCAGGATCCGGCCATCGGCGCGATCGGGACGAGCTTTCGCGTCACGTCGCCGAGGCTCTACGCCGAGATCAATCGAGAACGGGCCAAGGCCCTCGGAGTGCCGATCTCGGAGGTCTTCGATACCCTTCAGGCTTTCTGGGGGAACTATTACGTGAACGACTTCATCAAGTTCGGCCGCGTGTACCGGGTGTTCACCGACGCCGAGCCGCAATACCGCTCCAGGCCCGAGGACATCAGTAAAATTTACGTGCGCGCGGCGGGGACCGACGGGATCCGGATGGTTCCGCTCGACACCGTGGTCACGACGACGTTCCGCAGCGGACCGGACCCCGTCACCCACTTCAACGGGTACAACACGGCGCTCGTACTGGGCGCCGCCGCCCCGGGCTACAGTTCCGGCCAAGCCCTGGCGGCGCTCGAGCGTGTCGCCCAGGAGGTCCTCGTCCCCCAGGGCTACGCGCTCGACTGGAGCGGCATCTCGTACCAGGAGGCCAGGGTCGGCCGCAAATCGGTCTTCGCGTTCGGCTTCGGCCTGCTCATGGTGTTCCTGGTGCTCGCCGCCCAGTTCGAGAGTTGGGCCGTGCCGCTGGCGGTGATCCTCGTGGTGCCGTTCGGGGTGTTCGGGGCGCTCGGCGCGGTCTGGGTCCGCGGCATGACCAACGACATCTATGTCCAGATCGGCCTGGTGACCCTGATCGGTCTGGCCGCCAAGAACGCGATCCTGATCGTCGAATTCGCCAATCACCGGTACCTGCACGGGCAGCCGTTGATGCGCGCCGCCCTGGAAGCGGCCCGGCTCCGGTTCCGCCCCATCGTGATGACCTCCATGGCGTTCATCGGGGGCGTGATTCCCCTAGTCTTCGCGACGGGTGCCGGCGCGGCGAGCCGGCAGTCTATCGGCACGGGCGTCCTCGGCGGGATGCTCGCGGCGACGTTCCTCGCGCCCTTCTTCGTTCCGCTGTTCTACGTGGCGGTCAGAAGGATGATCCCCGGCCGGCCGGCCGAGCCGACTCGTTCGACCGAGACCGCCGAGTCGTTCGAGGAACCCGAGCCGGTCGGGGCGCAGGAGGAGGTCTGACGATGCGGCGTCAATCGATGTGGCATCTCTCCCTGTCACTGATCTCGCTCGCACTCTTCGCCGGATGCGCGATGGGGCCTGACTACAAGCGGCCGCCGATACCGACGCCCGAAACGTTCCGCATAGCCACAGGGCCGGGACCGGAGTCGCTCGCCAATCTGCCCTGGTGGGACCTGCTGCGGGACAAGCAACTTCAGCAACTCATCCGAACGGCGATCAGCGAAAACAAGGATCTCAAGCGCGCGCTGGCCACTATCGACGAGTATCAGGCTCGGCTGATGATCGCCCGGACGGACTTTGCGCCGCAGATCAACGGTTCCGCCAACGCTCCGGTCTTTGGGCGTCAGACCACCTTTACGTTCCCCGGTTTCCCCAATCCCTTTGCCTACTACCTGCAGGCCAATCTCAGTTGGGAGATGGACATCTGGGGACGCATCCGCCGCGCGACCGAGGCCGGCCTCTCCGATCTACTGGCGCGCGAAGAGAACCGGCGCGCCGTCATCCTGGATCTGGTCAGCAGCGTCGCTCAAGCCTATTTCGACCTGCTCCAGTTTGATATGCAGTTCGACATCGCCAGGCGGACGCTCAAGTCCTGGGAGGAGTCGGTCAGGATCGCACAGGCACGGCTCCGTCAGGGCGTGATTTCCAAGCTGGACGCGGATCAATTTGAAGCGGAGCGGGCCAATGCGGCCGCACGGGCAGCGGAGCTGGAGCGGCAAGTGGTCCAGAAAGAAAACGAGCTGAGCGTGTTGCTGGGCCAGAACCCGCAGCCGATCAAGCGCGGCTTGTCCTTGACGGAACAGGTGATGCCGCCGGATGTGCCGCCGGGACTCCCGTCCGAACTGTTGCAGCGCCGTCCCGATATCATACAGGCCGAACAGGAGTTGCACGCCGCAACGGCGCGGATCGGCGCCGCCAAGGCGGATCGTTTCCCGAAGATCAGCTTGACCTCAATCTTCGGTATTGCCAACCCGGTCCTCACGAATTTGGTCAAGGGCGGCGGACGCGCCGGCGGTCAGTTCTTCGAAGCGGGCGGCGGCCTGACCGCGCCGTTGATCAATGCGCAGGCCTTCGGGTTCCAACAGGAGGCCGTCGAAGCGCAAGCGCGGCAGGCCCTCGCGCAGTACGAACAGCGGGTCCTCGTCGCCTTTCGCGAGGTGGAAGACTCCCTCGTCGCGGTCAAGACGGCTCGCGAGCAGCGGGAAGCGCAGGCTCAGCAGGTGGCTGCGCTCAGATCCGCTCTGAATCTGGCCAATCTCCGCTACAAGGGCGGTGTGGCGAACTATCTCGACGTGCTGATTGCGCAGCGCAATCTCTTTGAGGCGGAGCTGGCATTGACCTCGTCGCACCGGCTCCACCTGGTTTCGATCGTCCAACTGTATCGGGCGCTGGGCGGAGGTTGGCCTCCGAACGGCACGGCCGACGGGAGCCAGGCGCCGTCCTGAACTTGCCTTGACATTGCCCGATCCGCTCAGTACGATAAATTCCACTTGCCGGAGACGCATGTTGTTCCTGCGTATGGCACAGCGCTTCATTTGCCTGGCTCTCCTGCTCTTCTCTTTTGTCATCCCCTTCGCTCCGATCCCCGTGACCGCCGCTCCCTATTTCGAGGACGGCTTCCTCGGCCTGACGCAAACCGAGCTGCGCGACAAACTCGGCCCTCCGCAGGCCGTGCGGGACCGCAAAGCGGCCCTTCGCGTCTTTAACTACTACTCGTTGGCGGATTGGGACAAATATTTCAAGGGACTGGTGTCGCCCCAGAACGGGGAGGATGTGTACACTTACAAGCGAGACGGCGTGAACGTCCGCTACTCGTTCAGCTATATCCAGGACCCCAGGGACCAGAGCGACTTCCCGACCCTCTATGTGCGTCTGGTCGACGTGGAATTCTCGCCGCCGGTTCCCATCGCGAAGGTGCCTGCGTTGGTTCCCGAATTCAAACCGTCCGAAGATCCGAACGCGCCGGTCTTCCGCTCGAACATCTGGCTCCTGCTGTTCAAGGGCGAACCTTCCCCGCAAGCCCGCTTCATCATCCGCGAGCAGGCCAAGGAGAGCATGGACTGGACCCTCGCCTTTCAGATGTTCTCGCTACAGGGACTGCCGGATCCGTTGACGACTCAGGCGTTGGTGGATCGCATGGAAATCAGCGCGCAGAGCCTGCAAATGGTCAGACAGCGCCAGCGTCTGACGCACGAGCCGATCCTCAACCCCTTCTCCAAGGAATTCGCGCAGCAGGTTCCTCCGCCGAAACCGACCAAGAAGATCCCCGTCCCGAAGTACGCCGATTGACCATCTCTGCGCGCGTTTGCGGGACCGGAGGTCGACGACCCGTTACTCGTCCTCGAAGCGGATATCGCGTACATCGGCCAGAGATAGATAGGGCTCGCCCCATTGGTTGCGACTCTCGAGGCTCCATTCTTCTTGCAGCGCGACCGGCTTCAATCTGATTCCGTAGATGCCCCCGAAGATCAGATACGCCAACCCGGCGCCTGAATCCTCGATGAGCTGCGCGTAGGCGGGGCAGCAGGGTCGCTCCGGATCATCGGACCAACCGGTGACCCAACACCATTCCCCCTGGGACGTCCGTTCGTAGGCCCTGACCTGGAGCACCCGCCTGGCCGGTCCGGCTTCTTTGAAGCGGGCGAACACACTCGCCTCGCAATTCGGATTGCTCTCCACTTCTACGAACAACGCGGCGGCTCCCTTGACTCGCCCGAACGACGGTTGTTAGCATGCAGCCACGCCGATGAGTTCACAACCCTCCACCTCACAATCGGCCGCCTACACCCGCACGCCGGCGGCACCGGTTTCGGACCCCGTCGAGACAGCCTCCCCGGAGCGGGCGGAGGCCAAACCTTTCCTCTGCCGCAAGCCGGTGCGCATCACGATCTATGCGTTTCTCGGGCTGTTCCTGACCGCACTGCTCGCCTCTCAGTTCGTACCGCCGTTGCTCGACCCGACGTTCGAGAAGCACATCCAGAGTCACCGGGTGATGGTCGGGATGTCCCGCGAACAGGTCCTGCAGGCCTGGGGCTCCCCCAACACGATCAACGTCAGCTTCACACGGGACGGCATCCGGCGGGAAGAATGGATCTTTGAGGACTGGGAAAGCGCGGCCGTGGTGAAACACCGCTATCTCTATTTCGAGGAAGGCAAGCTGGTCGGCGGCTGGTACAAAGGCTCCGACCAGCGGATTCCCACTAAACCGCCCGCCGGGCCTCCGCAGTTCCCGCAGCGGAGTTAAGGCGCCTCCGGTTCACGCAGGCCGCAGACCCTCCCCGCGATCCGGCAAGGCTAGCTTGCTCAACAACGTCTCCGCCCGCTGCGCCTCCGCTTCCTCCACCATGACCGAGCAGGTCAGGAACGGCACGCCGGGATACAGGCTGCTCACGTGTTCATTATGCACCACGTAGGCGATCCCGTTTCCGTCCAACAGGCTCTTGATGAGGGCCAGTTCACCGATATCGGTCGGCTCCGCTAATTTGACCAGCGCCATGCTCAAAGTTCCGTGAGTTGACGACCATTACTCATGCCCCGCATCCCGCTCCATCTGGCGATCGAGCTCGTCGAGGAACGCCCGAATGTTCCGCGCGTTCTGTCCGAAGTCTCCGCGCCCGATCCGCGATGCGGAGCGCACCGACACGACAATCGCGCCATCCCGCCCGGCCACGCGAATCCAGACGTCATCCACGAATCGAAACACCGGCGTCTTCGCCTCGGCCCTGATCTCGCCCGACTCCGGTTCATAGGAGATCAGCGTCCAGCGCGGCAGTCGGTTCACGGCATGCATCGCGGCGTCGAAGACGCGCGCTCCGTCGGCCTCGTACCGACGCGGCTGGAGGTCCGGATATTCAGGCGTCCGACCGGTCTCGGCGACGTTGATCATCGGCCAGGTTCCGAGCAGCATGACCAACACAAGGATCGCCACACCGACGATCGCCGCCATGGCCATGCGCTTGGACACCTCGCGCTCCGTCCGTTCCGCGCGACAGTCTCGCTCGTATTTTAAGAGCCGGTCCTTATGGCTGCAACCGAACTCGTCCCGGCGTTGCATTTTCCGCGGTTGGCCCATACACTGGGGGCCGCAAAGCGAACGCAGGGCGCTACAGGAACCCGCAACGAACACACGCTTATGGTGTTTCCGTGATTTGAACGCGACGCTCTTTGCCCGGACCGCCCGAGATTGTCAGTACGCGCTTCCATTCGCGAACCTGATAGATGGCCCAGGCGTTGGGCCGGCCTTTGTAGAAGGCATCGGGGTCTTCACCGCTGGCATTGAGGGAGATCGGTTCGGTGAACCCTTCGTCCAGCACGTAGTCCAGCAGGCATTCGCTTGTGAACCCCTTGCCGCGGAGCGAGACTTCGGCCAGCAGGTTCAGGATGTCGTCGGTTTTCTGAAGCGTAATCGGTTCCATGCAACGGCCTCCCCTGCAGCGGCGGATTCTAACGGCGGCAACCGCCGGAAGACAAGGTGGAGATGAGGAGACCGTGAAGAAAGCGCTCACGATGACCCAATTCCGCGAGCAGTTGCTTGCCGTCATGGACCGCAAGCATCACTGGGCCTGGCCCCACTTCAGCGGAGGCGGCCTCACCAAAGACCAGCTCAAGATCCATTTCCAGCAGGAGTACGCCGTGTACGTGCGGGACTTCCCGGTGTTCCTCGCCCGCATCCACGGCCGCAACCCACCTTTCGACGTCCGGAGAATGTTGGCCGAGAACATCTACGAGGAAGACACCGGCGGGCTCTCGCTTGGTCGCTCCCATCCGGAGTTGTTTCACGAGATGATGCGCGGGCTGGGGTACGAGGCCAGGGACTTCGAGCGCGTCAGGCTGCTGCCCGCCGCCCGCACCTTCCGGCGCTGGTTGGACCAGGTCTCGAAGAACCGCGACTGGGTCGTCGGCGCCGCCGCGCTCACGATCTTCGTCGAAGGCAGCGTGAAGGACCGGCAGGAGATTTTGGACCCGTCCAAGCCCAAGAACGCGGCCGAGATCGAGGACATCATCAGGCAGCATCCTCTGGTGAAATACCACGGTCTGTCTCCCGACCGGATGAACCTCATCCGAGCCCATCAAATGGTCGAAGCCGGCCACCGCCAGGACGCGTATGCGATGGTCCTGGGCCATGCCACGGAACGGAAACGACAGGACGCCGTGATCGCTTGTCTGAAACAATCGCTCCGGCTCTGGCTGCGCTACCGTGACGACGTCGCGCGCGCCTGCGGATTGAAAAAAGTCTGATGAGGTTCAGGCTATTCACCGTCGCTGTTCTCCTGACCTGCCTGTTCTTCGCTATCAGCTATCAGCCGTCAGCTATCAGTCAACCTCTTTCGGACGACATGGTCTTGATTCCGGCCGGAGAGTTCACCATGGGTAGTCCGGCCGGAAGCGAGGGTTTCGACGACGAACGCCCCCTCCGGCGCGTATACGTGAGCGCTTTTTGGATCGACCGCTTCGAAGTGACCAACGAAGCCTACTTCCGCTTCGTCCAAGCCACCGGACACCGCGCGCCGGCCAACAGGAAACCGTCGGTCACGTTGTGGGAGCAGAACAGACCGCTCCCGGGAATCGAGCGGCATCCTGTGGTCAACGTCAGTTGGGGAGACGCCCTCGCGTATTGCCGCTGGCAGGGCAAACGACTCCCCACCGAAGCCGAGTGGGAGAAAGCGGCGCGCGGGACCGACGGCCGCCGCTACCCCTGGGGAAACGACTGGGATTTCAAGAAAGCCAACAGCGCCAGCTACTGGGCCGGACGGACCATTGAGTTTGCCAGCGGCGCCGAATGGGACGCCTTCTGGATCAGAGGCGAAGGCGCGAAGATCTCGCAGGAGAAAGGGGTGAAGGGCGAAGTGCTCACGCTGCCCGTCGGCAGCTTTCCCGAGGGCGCCAGCCCCTACGGTCTGCTCGACATGGCCGGCAATGCCGCGGAGTGGGTGCAGGATTGGTACGATCCCAACTACTACCGGCATGCGCCCCTGTCCGATCCGCCCGGACCGTCCAGAGGCGCCATCAAAGCCATGCGCGGCGGCTCCTGGCTCAAGCCGGCGAAGAGCCTCCGCACCAGCGACCGCGACTGGGGCACCATCGACAGCCGCCCCAGCGGGACGGGATTTCGCTGTGCGAAGGATGGAATCTAAAACAGGACCTACCGAAGGACTCGAAACACCCGCCGCTCGCTTCTCCCCCGCAATCGGCACGCACGCTGAGTACCTATCGGATTTGGTCCGATGCGATGACTGCTGTGAGGAGAAGCGGCCTGCCTCTTCCCGTGGGGCTTGTTCCCTTCCGCCTCACTCCCTTAGAATGCCTTTCACCGACGAGGTTGTTCATGACGCCGCAGGAAGCGCGGGCTCATTACAACTACCTGCTGACCTTGTGCATCAGGAAGGAAGAAGCGTTCGGCCCACTGGCCTTTACCTTCATCAAGGAACAGAACCTCGACCAACTCGGCCTCACGCCTGAAGAACAGTTCAATCTCTACATGGCGACGGCCGACGCCTTTGCCGCCGAACCGAAACGTTACACGCACAAGCTGGAATGTCTGCTAAAGGCTCAACAGATTTTGCGCCGCACGCAGTTTTACGATCCCGGCCTGTCCCAGCACATTGCGCGCGATATTCAAAAAACAACGGCGGAGATGGAGATCTACAACGAGGCCATGCGGCCTCAACGCGCTCCGGCGCTGGCCGCCGACCGGCATCGCATCATCGTCGAAACCGATCTCCCCGACTATTTTCTGAAAACCGCCCAGCAGCGGGCGGCGGCGTACTACCAGAACAAGTACAAGCTGACCAAGGACGCCAAGGCCGCGCAGCACTTCACCGGCCAGACCCGCAAATTCGAACCGGATAATCCGGCCGTCCAGAAGGAATTCGCCGGGGCCTGCGCCCCGTTCATGGCGGCTCGGACCACCGCCGTCCATTTGATGCTGCCGTTCGATCTGAAGATCAGCCGGACGCCGGAGGACCCGCTGGAAGCGGGACTGCGCATCTGGTACGCCAAGATGGGCTATTCGTTCCCGCTGCGGTACGAGCTGGGCAAGCTGTGCAGCTACTACGACGACCAGGTGTTGGACATTCCGATGGATGATCCCCATCTCCTGTTCGTCTCCGTCTCGGAACTCAAGGAGAAGGACTTGGGCGTCGTCGAGCGTCCCCTGCCGAACGACGTGCCGATGGAGGTCGGCCTCCCGCGCGCCTTTCTCGACGGGTCCCATGCCCTCGGTCCGTTCATTCAACTGGTCTGTAATTTCAAAGTCTGGTTCGACGCGGATGCGATGTCGCTGCTGATCCAGGGCGCGCCTGATCTGCACGAGTATGGATTGCAAGGCGGCGCCGGCCTGCTCACGCGGAGCTACGCCACCGAGAAGATCCACGCTTACGCGCCGTCCAACCGCAAGCCCTGGCAGGACGGACTCAGTTTCAATTTCGTAAACATGCACGTGCAGCTTCCCGAAGGAAGGGAATCGGCTTTCGTGCCATTCAATACGCCGATATTCTCCATCTATCCGGTTCTGAACAAACAAAGCTATCGGTTCGAAGACGCGCGGACGCTGGAGAAGACACAGTGAGTCAGTGATTGGTAATTATTTCTCATGCCGATTGATCTTAGAAGCGACACCGTCACGCAGCCGTCTCCGGCGATGCGCGAGGCGATGGCCCGTGCGCCGGTCGGCGACGACGTGTACGGCGAAGACCCGACGGTGAACCGGCTGCAGGAGATGGCGGCGGCGCTGCTCGGCAAAGCCGCGGCGCTGTTCGTCCCGTCCGGCACGATGGCCAATCAGCTCTCGATCCGAGTCTTGACGCAGCCGGGTCAAGAAGTGATCGTCGAAAGCAAGTCCCACATCGTGCGGTACGAGCAAGGGGCGGCCGGCGCCTTGTCCGGAGTACAACTGCACTGGGTGGTCGGCGACCGCGGCATCATGGCGCCCGAACAGGTCGAGGCCGCCATCCGGCCGAGAGATCCTCACAGCATTCCCACCGCGCTGATCTGCCTGGAAAACACCCACAACAGCGGCGGCGGGTCGATCTATCCTCTCGGCACGGTCGAGCGGATCCGCGCCATCGCGGTGAAGCACGGGATTCCGATGCACCTGGACGGCGCGCGGCTGTTCAACGCCGTAGCCGCCACGGGAGTTTCGGCCGCCGATTACGCGAGACACTTCGAAACCGTATCCTTTTGTCTCTCCAAAGGCCTCGGCGCGCCGGTCGGCTCGTTGATCGTCGTGAACGAGACGTCGTTGCTCGACAAGCTGCGCCGCTTCCGCCGCATGTACGGCGGCGCCATGCGGCAGGCCGGCATCCTGGCCGCCGCCGGCATCTATGCGCTTGAACACAACATCACCCGTCTGAAGGAGGACCACGACAACGCGAAGCGCCTGGCCCGTCTCCTGCAGAAGATTCCCGCCGTGACCCTGAACCCGGATCACGTCGAGACCAACATCGTGATCTTCGACGTGATCGACCACCGCCTTCAACCCGCGGAAATCGTGGCGGCACTGAAACGCGAAGGCGTCTTGATCAACGCCGTCGGAGGGACCACATTCCGCGCGGTCACCCACTTGGACGTGAGCGCTCAGGACATCGACCGCGCCGGCGAGATTTTTGCCCGTATCCTCGGGCGCTGAATTCACGTCGTTGACAGGCCATTTCGGCGCTCTTTAGAATGCGGCCATGAATATGCCGTTGACCGTGTAGAGGCGGGCAATGCCTCTGGATGTCGTTTCTTTTCACCAGATCAGCCGGATTCTCGAGATGACCGACCGTTTGGGATTGAACCGAGAGTGGGTGGAAATTCCGCTGTCCCCCGCCAGCCCAGGCGCGGTCCGTACGTTGCCGAACGGCAAGCTCGAAATTGTGGTGGATGCCGACCAGCCTTTCGATCAGTGGCTGGACGCCCTCCCGGCCCGGATCAAAGAGGTTCGTGGAGTCTGAACATTCCCGCCGATCACGAAAGACCACGACAGGACATGGACGCCGACACCGTTCCTTCTTCCTTTGACATACCGGCGCCCCTGCCGACTCGTGAGGAGCTGAACGCCGAGTTGGTGGATGTCCCCGAGCCGCCGGAGCAACCCGAATCGCTGGAAGCACCCGGTTTTGAGCAGGTGGTGTCGGCCGCCCTCCGCCACGTCCGCGGCAAGCGAGGCGGCGATCTGGTCGCCGTGATCCTGGTCGGATCGGGCTCCCGCCGGGCCATCACCCCGCACAGCGACGTCGATTTGATCGCGCTGGTGAAGGGCGAGGCCGATCGCCACGAAGTCGTTCGGGTCGCCGACCGCGTGGTGGATATCCGCTATCGCGGCCATCAAACCGTCGAGGAAGAGATCGCGTACTCGCCGCGCCTGCCGCCGTTGCTGCGTAAGGGCCGTATTCTGTTCGAGCACGAAGGCATCGGTTCCAAGCTGATCGAGAAGGCTCAGCAGCGATTTCGTCAGGGACCGCCGCCCGCCGGCATGAACGAACAGATCCGCTTGAAAGCCGATTGCCTGCATTGGCTGGGGAAGGCAGAAGATGTGGCCGATAAGCCGGCGACGGCCCAGTACCTCCTGACGATTTTCCTCGAGGACTTCGTCACCGCGTTTTTCCGCTTGCGGGGTTTCTGGCTGACGGCTCCGGTCGACGTCGTGCGCTTTCTGACGTCCCGAGATCCGGCGATCGGCGATCTGGCGAGCCGGTTCCTGATCGCGCCCACGCTGACTGAACGCCTGACGCTGGGCCGGCAACTCGCCGATCTCCTCTTTAAAGACATCCCGAATCCGGCCAGGATCGACTAGACGCCGGCGGATCGAGAGCCGCACGGCCCGCGCGACCGTTCCTGTCGTTGTGTTACAATTCGCCCGATCCTGCTGCAGGCGACAAACCGCCCGCCTAGACGCGCACATGGCCTTACACCGACTCGTCCGTGTTTTTCTGACCGACTTCGCCTCGAAGCGATAGCGGAGGAGAGAAAGGACGCACTATGGAACTCGGCTTCATCGGCCTGGGCAAGATGGGGATGAACATGGTCGTGCGGCTGCAGCGCGACGGACATCGCGTGGTGGTTTACGACCGGACGCCGGATTTGATCAAGCAAGCGGAGAGCCAAGGCTGCGTGGGCGCTTCTTCAATCGCGGACTTGGTCGCGAAGCTGTCGCCGCCGCGCGCGGTCTGGATCATGGTCCCGTCGGGCGCGCCGACCGAGGAAACGGTCCGGGCCGTGGCGGCGCTGTTGCAAGCCGGCGACATCATCGTGGACGGAGGAAACACCAATTTCCATGATGACGTCCGCCGCGCCGCCGAACTGAAGTCGCGCGGCATTCACTACATCGACGCCGGCACGAGCGGCGGCGTGTGGGGGCTCAAGTTCGGCTACTGTTTGATGATCGGCGGCGAGGAGGCGCCGGTCAACCATCTGGCGCCCGTCTTTCAGACACTCGCCCCCGAACACGGCTGGGCCCGCGTCGGTGGACACGGCGCCGGTCATTACGTCAAGATGGTCCACAATGGCATCGAATACAGCATGATGCAAGGCTACGCCGAGGGATTCGAACTGATGTCGAAGAGCGACTATTCCCTCGACCTGGCGCAGGTCGCCGAACTGTGGATGCACGGCAGCGTGGTACGGTCCTGGCTGTTGGAACTGGCCGCCGGCGCGCTGAAAGAGGATCCCCGATTGGAGAAACTCAAAGGCTATGTGCAGGATTCCGGCGAAGGCCGCTGGATGGTCGAGGACGCGCTGGAGAAGGCGGTGCCGGTGCCGACATTGACCGCCGCGCTGTTTACACGGTTCCGCTCGCGGCAGGAGGAATCGTTTGCAGAGAAGATGTTGGCCGCGTTACGCAACGCGTTCGGCGGCCATGCGGTTCGGCGTTGACCGCGCCGGTTCGAAGGAGTCGCGACATGCCACAACCCGTCAAGGACCACACACCGGAACCCTGCATCCTGGTCATCTTCGGCGGATCCGGCGACCTGGCCAAACGCAAGTTGATTCCGGCCCTCTACAATCTGTCGCTGGACGGGATGTTGCCCTCGAACTTCGCCGTCCTTGGGCTCGGTCGCCGAGCCATGAGCGACGGGGAGTTCCGGGACACCACACGCGAGGGGATCGTCAAATACTCCCGGCAGGCGTTGGTCGATCGCAAGTGGGCCGACTTCGAGCGACATCTTTTTTATCTGGCCGGCTCGATCGATGACCCGGCCTTATACGAAGCCATCAAGATCCGCACCGAGCAGATCGAGGGAGACTTGCATCTCCCCGGAAACCGCATTTTCTACTTGGCGATTCCTCCCAATTCATTCGCGTCCGCATGCGAAGGGCTTCAACAAGTCGGGCTCGTCTCGCCGCCGGACGGCGTGCATCCGTTCTGTCGCGTCATCGTCGAAAAGCCGATCGGCCGCGATTTGAAATCGGCTCAGGAGATCAATGCCGTCATCGGACGGGTCTTCGACGAATCCCAAATCTTTCGCATCGACCACTACCTCGGCAAGGAAACGGTACAGAACATCATGGTGCTCCGGTTCGCCAACAGCATTCTGGAGCCGCTCTGGAACCACAAATACATCGACCATGTCCAGATCACCGTCAGCGAGGCGGAGGGCGTGGGAACCCGCGCCGCCTATTACGAAGAGACCGGCGCATTGCGCGATATGGTCCAGAACCATCTGTTGCAGTTGCTGTGCCTGGTCGCGATGGAGCCGCCGTACTCGCTCGACCCGGATGTGGTGCGCAATGCGCGGATCGATGTTCTGCGGTGCCTCAGGCCGATTACAGGAAAAGACGTCAACCAGTTTACGGTGCGAGCCCAATACAGCCCCGGGATTGTGGGGGGCGTCGAAGTGCCGGGATACCGTCGCGAGCCGGGCATCCGTCCCGATTCGACGACCGAAACCTATGTCGCGCTGAAGTTGTTCCTCGACAATTGGCGGTGGGCCGGAGTGCCGTTCTACTTGCGAACCGGCAAAGCCATGGCCAAGCGGGCTAGTGAAGTCGCCGTCCAGTTCAAAGATATCCCCCAGATCCTGTTCAACGCGAACCCAGCCTCGCCTCAGCCGCCGAATGTCCTCACACTCCGCATCCAGCCCGAGGAGGGCATGTCTCTGCGGATGATTTCTAAGGTTCCGGGGACAAAAGCGCAAACCCACCCGGTCGAACTCAACTTCAAGTACGGCGATGCGTTCGGGTCGCCGTCGCCTGAGGCCTATGAGCGGCTCCTCCTGGACGTCATGGCGGGGGATGCGTCTCTTTTCATGCGGCGAGACGCGGTCGAAGCTTCCTGGGCCTGGATCACGCCGATTCTCGAAGGCTGGCAGACCTATGGCACCAAATGGCTGCCGGAATATTCAGCGGGAAGCTGGGGACCGGTCGAAGCCGACCGGTTGATTCAGAACGACGGGAGGATGTGGCGGACGCTCTGAGCACGATGGGCACGAGGCGAACGCAGCAGCGCTCGAACGAGCCGTTTCGATCACAACCCTTTTCTCACCATCCCTCTCATCGACGGTCAGGGCCGGCCGAACCGTGCCGCCAATACCTGGTCGTACAACAGGGTCGCCAGAAGCCGGTACCCGTCCGTCGTCAGATGAAGCCCGTCATTGGAATAACGCTCCGCCAGCAGCCACGTTTCGGGCTCAGCCGTCGCGGTGAATAAATCCACCACGTGCAGGTGCTTGGATGCAGCATAGTCGCCGATCAAGCGATTCAAGACCTGGCGGCGCGCGATATGCTCGCCAAGCCAACGCCTTCCTTCGCCGGTGCTGAAATCGCCGTCGAGACGTAGCGATGGAACGGTGACCGGAATCGGCTCCACGCCGGCTGCAAGGGCCGATTCATACATCTTCATCAGATTGCGCATGATCTCTGTCGGCTGCGCGTTCCACCCGAGGTCGTTGGTGCCGCCCAGGATGACGACGACCGCCGGTCGATGATCCAGCACATCACGGCGGAACCGCATGGTCATTTCCCCGGTCAGTTCCCCGCAGAGGCCGCTGACCGCCACCCGCGCGGCCGTTCCGAGGAGCTCCTGCAAAAAGCCGCCGTACGGAGTTTCCAAGCCAGCCGGATTGTCTGGAGAGGGCGCTTGAAACCCGGCCGTGAGGCTGTCGCCGAAACAGATAATGAGCGGGGCGGAATCGGAACGGAGCATGCCGGCCTTTACCTTCCCGTGCGGGTCTGCGCGCATTGCTGAACGGCGCCGGATAATCCGCCGTGCGCCTAAAAAATGGCGCCGTGATTCTATCCTCGAAACGATCGGTCAGGCAACGCCGGGCAGCGCACGGATCCGCGTATCCCGGAGCGGATATTTTCTTGACGAACCGGAGGGTTGAGGGTACGAGTATCTCGTATGACCGACCTGAAAACAGCGCAACAGATGATGGCCGCGGCGGCCGGGAAAGAAACCGCCGATCCGGAAGTGACCTCCGTCAAGCAACTGCTGAAACTGCTCGATAAGACATCGAAATCGACCCGCACGTACGGATTCAGCAACCCTGTCGCTCGGAAGTTCTTCCAGCAGTTTTATCAAGACCTCACGACTCATCTGGGCACATACGCGACGCTCGGCTTCCTCGTCCAGCGTTCGGAACTGCATTTCAAAGGCGAAGTGGTTTATCAAACCGATTCCTCGGGGGAAAATCTGGCTTTTAAGCTCTATGCGGACGGCATCCGTGAACTGACCTTCCACGAAGGCCTGACGCAGGAGGATCTGACGTTCTTTCTGGAAGCCTTGTGGGGCGGGGCCGATCCGGCGCAGAACGATGACGACGACATCGTGACCCGGTTGTGGGCGAAGAATCTTTCCACGATCACGTTCGTCACCGCAGAAGAGATCATCAAGGTCTCCGGCACCAGCGATGTCCTCGCCTTGCAGAACGAAGGAGCCATGAACGCCCCGGTGTCCTCCCTCCGCGACATGATCGACAAAGAAAAAGCCGCCCAGGCCAAAGAAGGAACGAACGCATCGGCCGGGGTCTCGCGGTTTCAGTCGGGCCTGGTCGGTTACGAAGTCTCCGAAGAGGAATTGGACGCGCTCGCCAAGGAGATCGAGGCCGAATCCGCGCGAGACGGCATGACCTACGTGTTGGACATGCTCCTGGCGATTTTGGCCTCGGAACAATCCTCGGCTCTGCTGACGAAGCTCTTCGACGTGTTCGACAATGTCCTGGAGACCCTGATGAAGCAGGGCCGCTGGACCGCCCTTAATCACGTGTTGGATCTGCTTCAACGGACCACCGGCGCGCGCACCGGATTGTCGGACGACCACCGCAAACAATTGACGGCGTTGTTGGACTCGCCCAATAAGCCGGAACGCCTCAAGCTGATCGAACACTACCTCAACAAGACCGAGCGGGCGGCCACCGACGGCCTTTTGCCCATCCTGCTGCGCCTGAACGCCACGGCGGTTCCTGCCTTGTGCGCGCTGCTTGCGAATCTGGAATCGCCGAGCCATCAGGCCATCGTCTGCGAGGCGTTGTTCACCGTGGCGAAGGACGCGCCGGAGATCGTCGCGCGCGGTCTGTCCGACAAGCGAGCGCCCTACGTGCGCAATCTGCTGTCGATCATCGCGCGATGGAACAATCCCAAACTGGTGGACGCGGTCGAACGGCTGATCCGGTATCCCGACGCCCAGATCCGCAAGGAGGTCGTGCGGACCATCGGCATCCTCCGCCCGAGCGGAAACGGGACCAAGCTGGTCTCGTTCCTGAACGATACGGATGAACCGGTGCGGCTGGCGGCGCTGAAGTTGCTCATGAACGGGCAGTACACCGCGCCCTTCACGGTCTGGTCGACGATCCTCTCCGCGGAAGAGTTCCACGACCGGCCGCCGGCTGAGAAGCGGGCCATGTATCATGCGCTGCGACAAACAGCCGGGGATGAAGCCGTGCCGTACTGGCAGAGTCTCTTTACGGAGTGGTCCTGGACCAATCGCAAGAACAAGGAAGAGTCCGCGGTCATGGCGGCGGAGGCGCTGGGAAAACTGGGAACGCCCGCCGCGCTCGCCGCCTTGGAGGTCGGACAGAAGAAAGGCAGCTCGGCTGTCCGTCAGGCCTGTGCGACGGCCCTGACCTTGGCAGCTAAACATCAGAAAGCCAGAAGCGAAGGACGGCTCCCATGAGCGATCACGACACTTCATCCGCGCAAGCTCCTCAGGTCGACGAACACCTCCAACCGATCCTCACGCACGAAAAGTCCCTCACGGCCAAGATCGCCAAGGGATCGGAAGCGGGCGACATCGTCGATCAGCAGATGATCATGCTGGGGACGCAACTGGTCACCCAGTTGAACGTCCTCATCAAGACTTCGCGCATCCACGGACGCATCAATTCGGCGCTGGACAAGCCGGTGGATGCGATGCTGACGCTGATCAAGACCCTGGCCCACGATCAACCGGTCGTCCTACGGTTGCAGAACGACTTTCTCTTCCTCGGAGAGAGCCATCTCAAGGTCAATTCCCAGCAACTGGCCGTCTTCACCGGCGTCATCGACAGCCTCAACGCATGGAAGATCGGGGCCATTTCGTTGTCAAACAGCGTGGATTCCAAAGACCTGCGCGAGTTCGCACACCTGTTCGTCAGCCTCGACCCCGAGACCACGTCGCTCGAAGATCTGCAGAAGGAACTGAAGGCGCGGAACGTTCAGGGGATCGAACTGGAAGCGCCGCGCGAACTGAGGCTCAAAGACGGGGCGTCTTCGAAAGCCGGAGACAAAGACGCCGCGGAGGGCAAGCGCCAAGCCAAGACCACTGCGAAAAACGGCTATGCGAGAGCGGCCGGCGCGGTGGGGAACCTGATACAGAATGCCAGGGAAGGGGGCACGATCAGCTTCAAGCAGGCCAAGCGTGCGATTCAAAACATCGTGGACCTCATGATGCAGGACGAATCCACGTTGCTGGGTCTGACCACCCTGCGGTGCCATGACCAATACACGCACAACCATTCGGTTAACGTCGCGATCCTTTCCATCGCATTGGGCAATCGCGCCGGCTATCCGAAAGTGGAACTGGCCGATCTGGGCCTGGCGGCGTTGTTTCATGACATGGGCAAATCCACGATTCCTATGGAGGTACTGAACAAGCCGAGCGAGTTCACGGAAGAGGAATGGATCGCGATGCGGAACCACCCCACCGAAGGCGTGCTCAGCCTCGCGAAGCTGCGCGGGATCACCAATCTTCCCGGCCGCACGGCGGCGGCGGCGTTCGAGCATCACATGAACTACGACTTCTCCGGCTACCCGAAACTCACCGTGCCCTGGAAACTGTCCATCAC